>TARA_R110002049_G_scaffold2750_8_pt1 | contig 300939 bp, 240 predicted proteins | sample TARA_R110002049 | Tara Oceans TARA_R110002049 (sample SAMEA4396941) | marine metagenome | biome: Polar Biome; feature: [SRF] surface water layer (ENVO:00010504); material: water (ENVO:00002006), including particulate matter (ENVO:01000060) such as... | depth 5 m
GGCTTGTTCCAGCCTACAAAAAACCAAACGCTAAGCTGGACGTTCTCTTACCCGTCGCGGCTCACGGCGGGTGCGGTGAAGCGACGAGGGGGTACCTAGGCTGGTTTCATTGTGCCGAAGAACAACCAGTCCGTTTGTTCGTGACCGACAAGTGTGTTGAGCGTCTGGACCGGTTCGATGACCACTCGATCAAAGGTGTCTCGCATTGCGTCGGCAAATTGGCTGTCTTGTGCGTAAGACCAAATCGCCAGCACGCCGTCATCTCGCAAGTGTTGCTTCGCTCTGGCCAACCCCGCGCACGAGTAGAACGTGTGATCAGACTCGGCAAGTTGATCGGCCGGTGAATGATCCACGTCGATCACGATGAGATCAAACAAATCGGTGGGCGTCTGTGCGAGCCGCGCATAGACGTCGCCAAGCGAAATCGAAAGCTGCGGGGAACTGCAGAGTTCGCCGGACAAGGGGATCAGGCCCTCTCGCATCCACTGAATCACCGGCTCTAGAAATTCGACCACTTCCACCGACGCGACGGCGTCATGAAGCAACAGTTCGCGAGCGGTATAGCCGAGACCTAAACCACCCACAAGCGTTTTAAGATCGTGACCGCCATGCAAGTCGGCTGCTCGATTCGAAATCACTCGTTCCGAATCGGTGTTAAAACTGCTCATCAAGAATTCATGATTCAGCGTCACTTCGGTCACCAACTGACCGGGCTGCGATAACAACTCGCGCCGACGCAGACACAACGGCCCGAGTGAGGTCTGCTCGTAAGCCAGGATTTCAAGCTTGCCCGGACTCACGATTCAAGTTCCTCCCACCTGGCGAACGCGTCGGCCAGTTTTTGTTCCAGCTTGGCAAGACTTGCGGCGTCGACCGCGATCTCCTCACCAGGTTTCTGGTAATAGTTCGGCTCGGCCATCAAGGCGTGCAGTTCCGCGATCTCGGTTTCCAGTTTTTCAATCCGGACAGGCAATTGATCCAGATCGCGTTGATCCTTGTACGACAGCTTGCGTTTCGCCGAGCTTGGATTGCCTTGCCCCAGGTTGGCCGAGGTCGACCTGGTTGGCTCTTTGGACTTGGCAGGTTTCTTTGCCGACTTGGTGACCGCTTGGCGATCTGCCTTGGCGCGCCGCGCGACAGCAGCCTGCCATTCATCATAGCCACCAACATATTCCGACACGCCGTTTTCTTCGAACACGATCGTACTGGTCACGACATTGTTCAAGAACGTTCGATCGTGGCTGACCATCAACAGTGTACCGCTGAATTCGACGAGCTGTTCCTCGAGCATTTCCAGCGTTTCGCTGTCCAAGTCGTTGGTCGGCTCGTCCAGCACGATGACGTTGGCCGGCTTGGTCATCAATCGCGCCAGCAGTGCTCGGTTGCGTTCACCGCCGGACAAGAAACGAACCTTGGTACGTGCGCGTTCCGCGGTGAATAAAAACTCTTGCAGATAACCGATAATATGTTTCGTCTTATCACCGATCACGATGCGATCGCTGCCATCGCCGACGTTCTCTTGCACCGTTTTGTCTTCGTCCAGCGTGTCACGCAATTGATCAAAGTAGGCGACCTGCAGATTGGTGCCCAGCCTGACGTTTCCGGCGTCCGGTTCCAGACGACCAAGCAGCAGTTTCAACAGTGTTGTCTTGCCGGCACCGTTACGGCCGATGATGCCAATTTTGTCGCCGCGCATCACGGTCGTGGAAAAATCGCGAATGATGGTTTCGTCGCCGTACGAAAACGAAACATTCTTGACTTCACAAACCAGCGCGCCGCTGCGATCGGCATCACGCAGATTCAGCTTTGCGGTTCCTTCGACGTTCCGCCGTTCGCTTCGTTCATTCCGCATCACTTTCAATGCACGAACGCGACCTTCGTTACGGGTACGTCGCGCCTTGATGCCCTGGCGAATCCAGGCCTCTTCTTCGGCTAACTTTTTATCAAACAGCGCGTTCTGTTTTTCTTCGGCCGCGATCGCTTGTTCTTTGCGTTTGAGAAACGTTTCGTAATCGCAAGACCAATCGAAAATACGACCGCGATCGATTTCCCAGATACGCGTCGCCAGTTGTTGCAGAAACGTACGGTCGTGAGTGATAAAAATCAGTGTATTGCGCCAGCGGCTTAGAAAGTCTTCAAGCCAGACGATTGAATCGATATCTAAATGGTTGGTCGGTTCGTCCAACAACAGCAAGTCGGGATCGGTCGCGATTGCCTTGGCCAACAAGACACGACGCTTCATTCCGCTGGACAAAGATTCAAAAGGCACGTCGGGGTCCAACTGCATCCGCGACAAAGTGGAATCGATGGCGTGATCGATCTGCCACTGTTGTTCGGGATCGTCGGTCGCGGTTTGTCCCGCCGCAACGATCGACTTGATGGATCCGGTCGCGTCGCGGGGCACGTCTTGCGTCAGGCGCGCGACCCTAACGTCGGGCGAATAGATCACCGATCCCGAATCCGGCTGGACTTGCCCGTCCAAAATCCGCAGCAAAGTTGTCTTGCCGGCACCGTTGCGTCCTAACAGCCCGATCCGTTGACCGGGTTCGACCTGTGCCGAGACGCCGTCCAACAACAACGGCCCGCGATATCCGATGCTGATGTCGTCAAGAGAAAGCAGTGGCATGAAGTTCTCAAAAATGGTGGATCAGGTGGACCGGTCGAACCTGGTCCATCATTTGGCGCCGGCAATGATGCAGCGCCGGCAATGATGCAGTGTTGACCGTGACGCATCCTGGGCAATGGTGCCGATGTTACGTGCCAGCCGTTTCGCGGAATAGATCCGCGATCATGTCTTCCAGCGGCGGGTCTTCCACGGCGACATCCTGGATGGGATTATCGCGAAGTGTTTCGGCCAGAACACGCGGGACGTCTGCGCGGTCGACGCGGATGCGAACTTTGGGCCAGTTCTCATCCAGGACTTCGCCGAATTTCGCCAGGGAAGGCTGGTGCCCGTCGGCGAACTGCAGCGTGACGATTTTCGCGCCGCTGAATTTATCGATGATTCCTGCCAGCGAGCCGTCATACTCGATGCGCCCGCCCGCGATCACGACAACGCGTTTGCACAGCGCGGCGACGTCTTTCATGTAGTGGCTGGTCAACAAGATGGTGATCTTGCGTTTCTCTTGGTAATACCGCAAAAACTGCTGAATGTTGTGTTGGGCGATCACGTCCAATCCGATCGTGGGTTCGTCCAGGAACAACACGTCGGGGCTGTGCAACAGCGCCGCGATCAATTCCATCTTCATCCGCTCGCCGAGTGACAGTTCGCGAACGGGTTGGCTTAGCAAGCGACCGACATCCAACAAATCGGTCAATTCGGCCATCGTCGCGTTGAATTGTTCAGCGGGAATCCCATAGATCTGTTGATGCAGCCGATAGGATTCTTGCGCCGGCAGGTCCCACCACAATTGATTCTTTTGCCCCATGACCAGTGCGAACCGGCGTCGATACTGGTTTTTACGTTCCCAGGGGACAAAACCCATCACACTGGCAGTACCGCTGGTCGGGTTGATGACGCCGCTCAGCAATTTCAGGGTGGTGGTTTTTCCGGCTCCGTTGGGGCCCAAAAACGCGACGAACTCGCCTTGCTGCACATCCAAGTCGATTCCTTTGACGGCTTCGACCTCGCTGTATTCACGGCGGAACAATCCGCGCACACTTTCGGCCAGGCCCTCACGTTTTTTGTAAACGCGATACGATTTGCACAGGTTGCGAACTTCAATGATCGACATGGACGGTATTCTAGCGGTCCAGTGGCGGCTTCCAGAAGCGGTCCAAATCGAGAGACAAACCGAGACGGCGCAAAGCCGGTCTCGCTCTTTTTCCGGCAAATCATGCAGCTCGAGCAGACAGACGATGACCCACAGCACTCAGCCACCATTTCGCATCGGCCTCGGATACGATTCGCACCGATTGGGCAATGGCGGCCCGCTGCGGATCGGCGGAATGGACATCGATACCGATATCCACGCGATTGGCCACAGCGACGCCGATGTGTTGCTTCACGCGTTGACCGATGCACTGCTGGGCAGCGTTGCCGAAAGCGATATCGGGCGGCTTTTTCCCGATGACGCCTCCGTCAACCGCGACCGCGATAGCAGTGATTTCGTCCACGAAGCCATCCGCCGCGTCCGCCATCACGGCATGGACGTCGTCAACCTCGACTGCGTGATTATGGCCGAACGTCCCAAAATGGCCGCTCACATCGACTCGATGCGACAAAACATCGCCGGGATGCTGGATCTGGAAATCGGACGGGTCGGGCTGAAGGCAAAGACGGGCGAAGGGGTCGGCGAAATCGGCAGCTCAGCCGCGATCGCCGCCCGCGTGATCGTCTTAGTGAGCAAAAGAGAGGTATCGTGATCCCGAATCACCCTCTGCGAAATCGGTCTCGATCCCTATAATCCCGTTTTGACGATTGACGATCCTTCACTTAACCCACCGGTCATGATGAGCACTGCGACTGCCGCGAAGAACCACTCCGCCGAAGCGTCCGGGAAACCTGAAATCCGAATCTATAACACGCTGAGCAAGTCGAAAGAGACGTTTCAGCCCCTGCGTGGCAACAAAGTGGGCATCTATTTGTGCGGCCCAACCGTTTATGCCGAAGCGCACATTGGTCACATGGTCGGCCCGGTCATTTTTGACACCGTCAAACGATATTTGCGTTATTGCGGCTATGACGTCACCTGGGTCGTCAACATCACTGACGTGGATGACAAGCTGATCGCCAAGAGCCGCGAACGTGGCATCCCGATGAGTCAGATTGCGGTGGAAATGACCGCGGATTACTTGTCCAACCTCAAAGAATTGGGCGTCAACCAGATCGATCATCTGCCGCGGGCGACCGATCACATGCCGCAAATCATTGCGTTCATTCAAACGTTGGAATCCAAGGATCACGCTTACGCCGTCGACGGCGACGTATTTTTTGATGTTGTCAAAGACCCCAATTACGGACAGCTTTCCAATCGCAGCGTCGATGCACAACAAGGCGAGGGCGGCGAAGCGGCGGCCAAGAAACGTAACGCCGGCGACTTTGCCCTGTGGAAACGCGCCAAGGATCCCAACGAACCGGCTTGGGACAGCCCATGGGGCCCCGGACGCCCGGGCTGGCACATCGAATGTTCCGCGATGAGTCACGAAATCCTGGGCGAAACGTTCGACATTCACGGCGGCGGATTGGATCTGATGTTTCCGCACCACGAGAACGAACGTGCACAAAGCAGTTGCTGCCACGGTGCGCCGATGGTCAAGTACTGGATGCACAACGGCTTGATGCGCGCCGGCGAGAAAGGAAAAGTGGGGGGCAAAAGCGATCGGGAAACTTCACCCGAGGAAGCCGAATCGGGAAAAATCAGCCGCAGCAAAGGCGCCGGCGGCTTGGCGGAACTGATCCGTCGTCACACCGGCGAGCGGATTCGATTCTTCCTGCTGCGGTCCCACTACCGATCCACGATCGTTTACGGCGAAGACGGCCTGAACGAAGCCGGCGCGTCGCTGGAAGCGTTCTATCGTTTCTTTGACCGTTTCGAAGAGATCACCGGAACGTCCTTTTATGACGTCCAGTACGCGACCACCCGCGCCGATGGCGCGTTCGACCCGGCCGGCGACTCGCTGTTGACCGAGATCCATGCGATTCGCGAAAAATTCCTCGCCGCGATGGATGATGACTTCAATTCGGGCAGTGCGATCAGCGTGCTGTTCGACTCGCTGCGCGCCCTGAATCGACACATCGACGCAAACCAGCTTGCCGTGGGCGCTGATGCCAACAGCGCACCGGTCGTCGCACTGGTAAAAGCCGCTGCGGTGATTCGCGAACTCTGCGCGACGCTTGGTATTTTCATCAAACAACCGCCACAAGCCGGCGGCGGCGATGAAGGCGACGCCGAGCTGATGGACCAAATCGTTCAATTGCTGATTGATTTGCGCAAAGAGGCCCGCGAGCGAAAAGACTACGCGACGGGCGATGTCATTCGCGACCGACTAAGCGAACTGGGTATCGCCCTGCTGGACAAGAAGGAAGGTACCAGCTGGGAACGCAAATCGTGAACCGGACCGGTGGGTTCAAACGAGTTCTCGGGATCGATCCGGGCTTGAATACCACCGGCTATGCGGTCATCGAAACCGGCGGTGAAACCATCAAGCTGTGCGAAGCAGGTATCGTTCGCAGTACGGCCAAAGGCAGTATCGAAACGCGACTGGGCGAAATCCACAACGGTGTCACGGAAGTCATCGAGTCGCTGAAGCCGGACGAAATGGCGCTTGAACAATTGTTCTCGCACTACGCCCGTCCCCGAACCGCCATTTTGATGGGACATGCCCGCGGCGTCATTTGCTTGGCCGCGCAAAACGCGGGCATCCGAGTCAGCCACTTTGAACCGACGCGAGTCAAGAAAGTGATGACGGGAAACGGACGAGCACCCAAACATCAAATTCAACTCGCGGTCAAATTACAACTCGGACTGTCAACGTTGCCCGAACCAGCCGACGTGGCCGATGCCATGGCGATCGCCTTGTGCGGTCATTATTTGGGAGGTGACAGGTTGAAGGTAACAGGCAACAGGTAACAGGTAATAAGCGGCTTGCTGCCCGACTGCCGGAATTAACTCTTAAAAAATACTCACGGAGAACCATCACTTGATCGTCACGATTGCCGGAAAACTTGTTCGCGTCGGTGAAACCGCCGTTGTCATCGAAGCAACGCCGTTCGAGTACGAGGTGTTCGTCGGTGATTACACGCGTCGTCAACTGCAAAACGAAATCGGCAACGAGACGCGTCTGCACACGCTGGACTACATCGAAGGCAATGCGCAGGGCGGACGCCTGACGCCGCGATTGATTGGATTCATGACCGAACCAGAACGCCAGTTTTTTGACTTGTTCTGCAGCGTCGACGGCGTCGGTGTCAAGAAAGCGCTGCGCGCGATGGTGCGGCCCGTCAAAGAACTTGCGGTTTTGATCGAAGAACAAGACAGCAAAGGACTATCGGCACTGCCGGGAATCGGGCCGGCGACCAGCGAACGTGTCATTGCAAAGCTGCGCCGTAAGATGCCTCGATTCGCACTGATGGTCGATCGAGAATCCGTCGGCGAAACCCCGCAGAGTGGTTCACAAGTCGTCACCGAAACGTTCGACGCGCTGATCACTCTGGGGCACAATGAAGCCGACGCTCGCCAATTGATTGATGACACGTTGGCGACCGGAAAGAAATTCAAGGACACCGAGTCACTGCTGACGGCGATCTATCAAAGAAGCCAATAGGGCACAAAGTGGTACCGTTGGGCCTAACATACGATGATGCTTCGACGACGTTATTTGAAAGATGAAATGAATCAACGTTCACTGCTCGCATCGATCGTTTTCTTGATCGCTTGCTATCCCTCGGTTCGTCTGCTTGCTCTTGATCGTCCCAATATTGTGGTGATCCTTGCGGATGATTTTGGCGTGGGAGATATCCAGGCGCACTATCCCGAGAACAAAATCAAAACGCCTTATCTCGACCAACTGGTTCGCGAAGGAATCAGCTTTACGGATGCTCACAGCCCGTCGGCGGTTTGTTCGCCGACTCGTTACGGCTTACTGACCGGACGCTACGCTTGGCGGACTCGCATGCAAGAGTGGGTGCTCGCCGTCTACGAACCGCCGTTGATCGATCCGGACCTGATGACGTTGCCGGGTTTTCTGAAACAGCACGGATACCACACCGCATGCATCGGAAAGTGGCATCTGGGATGGGATTGGCCGGGCCCCCAAAAGCCACAACGACATCCGCTGAAACGTAACGTTCAAGCCACACTGCAATTCGACTTTACCCAACCGATCGGTGGCGGGCCGACGGCGCGTGGTTTCGATCAATACTTTGGCGTTGGATTGCCAAACCAACCTCCGTTCTGCTGGATCGAGAACGATCGATTGCCGATCCACCCGTCGGCCGAGTACAAGCACATTCCCGAGGATGGGCATGTCGCGATGCCTAGCAAATTCGAAGGTTGCCCGATGGCACCGGGATGGAAGTTCGACGAGATTCTGCCTGAAATCACACGCCGGGCGGTCAATCACATTCACCAGCAGGCCAAGAAACAAAGCCCATTCTTTCTGTACTTCGCACAAACCTCGCCGCACACTCCGATCGTTCCGTCAAACAAATTCAAGGGTCAGAGCGGAATCGCGCCCATCGCCGATTTTGTCATGGAAACGGACTGGTCCGCTGGCCAAATCATCAAAGCCATCGATGATGCGGGGATCGCCGACAACACGCTGGTGATCTTTACCGCCGACAACGGACATGCCCCCAATGCCGCATGGGACGCATTGGTCGAGGCAGGCCATTCGCCCAGTGGACCGTTCCGCGGCCGCAAAGGAGACGTTTGGGAAGGTGGCCATCGTGTTCCCCTTGTCGCCCGTTGGCCATCGAAGATCGCGCCCGGATCGACGAGCAACCAAATGGTTTGCTTGTCAGATATGTTCGCGACCTGTGCTGACCTTCTCGGCGCGTCGCTGCCCGACGGGGTCGCCGTCGACAGTTACAGTTTCCGATCCGGGCTCGAATCCGATCTCGACGCAAAAGACATAAGGACATCGATGATCAACCACTCGAACTTTGGCGAGTTTGCTTATCGGAAAGGCCCCTGGAAACTAGTGTTCAAGATGGGCGGCGAGGACTTGGATGCGTCACGCGGCAAGCCGACCATTGCCGAGCTTTACCACTTGGGCCGCGACATTGCCGAGCAAGAAAACGTGGCCGATACCGAACCCAAAGTCGTCGAAAAAATGACGAGCGAGCTTTCGCAATGGATCGCCCGAGGCGCCAGCCGGCCAGGCCAGATTGGGCAAAACGACTGTGACGTGCGGTACGACACGACACAAGAGTATCGATGGGTGGAAGCGAAAATGAACTGACCCGCATCACGGCGCCGAGCACTTCAACACAGTCAAAACTGCCCGTCGAATCAGCCCGTCGAATCATTTTCTCACTTCGGCTGCCTGATTGACCCGCGAAATCAGACCGGTTGCTTGAACATTCCCATCGTCTGACGGGGCCGAAAGTGACTTCTGCTGGCATCGAAGGGCACAAAAAACGCCCTCCGATCTGGGGGTGGAATAGCCAGACCCTTGTTCGCACCCTGACCGGCCCCTAGCTTTGCCTATCTCCCCTATCCGGAAGATACGTCTTTCCTGATCGGAACAAGGGGAAAGATCGCTTGTCGAGATACGAAGCAATCGCTTACTGGAGAATGGCCGTGAATCGAATCATGGTGGCTTTGGGATTCGGATCCGTTGTGCTGATGTTTTGCGGCACAATGACATCTGCTACGGCAGAGCAACAACATCTAGTCGTCAACAGCTTGACGATGCCCGGCGACGCTGAAATCAGTTGGCACGATTCGCTCGAATCAGGCTGGCAAGTGTCGAAAGCGACGGGACGGCCGATGGTGATCTTCATCACCAGCGATCGTTGCACGTACTGTGACGCCATGAAGATGTCGACGTGGTGCGAATCATCGATTCGCGACCGAGTCGGAAACGGCTTCGTCGCCATCCGTCTGAAACAAGGTCGCAACGAAAAGTCGCTAAGCCGAGTCGAGGTGGACGTATATCCGACCACCTTGATCGGTTCACCTGAGGGCAAAGTGGTGGCCAAGCGACTGGGATTCCAACCGCCGGGAAGCTTGCACCAATTGCTGTCCGAAGCAAGCAACCGAATTCTGGCTCGCCGTCAATCGAATTCGCCGCGACGCCAGGTCAAATGAAGCGACCGAGAGTCTGAGCCCGCGCGTCAACGGTCAACCTGCGTCAATTTGACCATCCGATTTTTCATCGCCCGATCGCGCGATCGCTTGACGAAGGATGTTGGTCGGTTGTTGATTTAGCCCGCAATCACAAGCGGTGAATCCTTTCGCGAGACGAAATGATCGTTTACGAGAGAAACATCTTTCGTGTCCGATCCAGAACCGACCGATGTACACCAGAAGCTTAGTGGTGTGCTAAGATTTTGTCTCGTAAGTGACCAATATGGTGGCCTTAGGCGGAAGGACACTCCCTAATCGCCGCGACTGCCCACGGACGTGATCTAGGCGGCCTAACAGCATCTCGTCGGCGAGACGGCGTCGCTTCCATAAACACTTCAAAGCTTCAACTCGGGATAAGGAACGTTCAGCATGCTTGCTTTGATCGTTTGGGTTTTGGCGACCGGATCAGCGGTCGCCGCATTGTTTTGGGCGTTAACCTTTTATCGGGAAATGATGCGGGCCGATGAAGGCAACGAGACGATGCGAGACATCGCCGAAAGTGTCCGCCAGGGTGCTGATGCCTACCTAAAGCAACAATACAAATGGGTCACGATTGTCTTTCTGATCGTTGCCGCACTGTTGGCGTTTGCGGCGCTGGTCCTGAAAGTTCAAAACGCGTTCATGCCGCTGGCCTTTCTGACGGGTGGCTTTTTCAGCGGATTATCGGGCTGGTTCGGAATGAAAACGGCCACGCACGCCAGCAGCCGAACTGCCGCCGGCGCTCAGCGTTCGCTAAATGACGGATTGCAGGTTGCCTTTCGCAGCGGCGCCGTGATGGGGCTGACGGTCGTCGGGCTCGGACTAATTTATATCTGCGCCTGGTTCGCGATTTTGTACTGGCTGGTGCCGATGCTCGGTGGCGACGAAGCCACGATGAGTCTTGGGCAAATTTCGGTCGCAATGCTTTCCTTTGGCATGGGGGCTAGCGCTCAGGCACTCTTTGCCCGTGTTGGCGGCGGCATCTTCACCAAGGCGGCTGACGTCGGCGCCGATTTGGTCGGTAAAGTCGAACAGAGCTTGGCCGAAGATTCACCACGAAACCCCGCGACGATCGCGGACAACGTGGGTGATAACGTCGGCGATGTCGCCGGCATGGGTGCGGATTTGTACGAGTCGTATTGCGGTTCGATCTTGGCCGCCAGCGCCCTTGGCGTCGCGGCATTCAGTGGATCAGCGATCTTGCCCGAAGGAGTCGATGGACCGACCGCGCAACTGCAGGCGATGTTGTTACCAATCGCCATTGCCGCCGTCGGCATCCTGCTGTCGATCGTAGGAATCTATGCCGTGAAAACGGGCGAAGAAGTTTCGCAAAAAGCATTGCTGCATGCACTGGCGCGGGGCATCAATCGATCGACGATCTTGGTCATGATCGCATCGGTCGGACTATCAATTTGGTTGATGCCCGCGGTGCCCGGAACATTGTTGTTCGGATTGGTGCCCGGCATCGCCGTCAGCATCATCGTTGGCTTGAGCGCCGGCTGGGGCATCGGCAAGTGGACCGAGTACGTCACTAGCGATGAATTCGCCCCGACTCAGAAACTTGCCAAGCAAGCCGAGACGGGTTCGGCGACGATCATTATCGGCGGAGTCGCCGACGGCATGCTGACGACTTGGGTTCCGGTGGTGATTGTCTGCGTCGCCATGCTGTCTGCGTTCGCGTTTGCCAACGGAGGTTCGTTCAACGACGTCAGCCGATTCTCACTGGGACTCTATGGCGTGGGAATTGCCGCGGTCGGCATGCTTAGCACGCTGGGCATCACCCTGGCGACCGATGCGTATGGCCCGATCGCCGATAACGCGGGCGGAAACGCGGAAATGTCTGGCCTGGATGATTATGTGCGTGATCGCACCGACGCTTTGGACAGTCTTGGCAATACGACAGCGGCAACCGGCAAAGGATTCGCCATCGGATCGGCAGCCCTAACGGCGCTGGCGCTGCTGGCGGCCTACGTCGAAGGCGTGCGGGATGGATTCGAAAGGTGGGGCGATGACTATGCGCTGACGACCGATGCCGAGGGCGTTTACAAATTGACCAACGACTTGGTGATCAACAAGACGGCCGACGATGCCGAGGTCTTCATGTTGCTGAACCCTTCACCGGACAAACGCAATGAAATCGCCAGTTGGAACGAACAGCCCTCAGACGTTCTTGATGAAGCCGCGTTTGTTTTGCCGACAGAAAATTCACGAGGCTCGGTTCCCTCAACCGGGGCGTCGATGGTTTCGGTGCGGCAGGCCAACTTGAAGGACTTCTTGACCTACTACGATGCGACGCTGATGAATCCTCGCGTATTGGTGGGCGTGTTCTTGGGCGCGATGAGTACATTCGTGTTTTGCGCGATGACAATGAAATCGGTCGGCCGGGCCGCTCAAGGGATGGTCATCGAAGTTCGCCGCCAGTTCACAGAAAATCCGGGAATTCTCGACGGCAGCGTCAAGCCGGACTACCAGCGACCGGTCGCGATCAGCACCATCGCCGCACAGCGTGAAATGATTCTGCCAAGCCTATTGGGGCTGCTATTACCAATCGCCGTCGGATTGTTACTAGGTGTCGGTGGTGTTCTGGGCTTACTTGCAGGGTGTTTAACGGCGGGATTCTGCTTAGCCGTGTTCATGGCCAACAGCGGTGGGTCCTGGGACAACGCCAAGAAGTACATCGAGGCAGATCACCACGGCGGCAAGGGCAGCGACGCTCACAAGGCGGCGGTTGTCGGCGACACCGTGGGCGATCCGTTCAAAGATACGAGCGGACCGAGCTTGAATATTTTGATCAAACTGATGAGTATGGTCAGCGTCGTCGTCGCAGGACTGGTTGTCAGATACTCGCTTGTCGCGATGGGCATCTTTTAAACCAGCCGAATTCGGCCTCATGAGAAACTTCAATATTGGCAAACCATGTCTAATCGTATCAGTGGAATCCTGACCCCCAACATCACGCCGGTCGACTCGAAAGGCTGCGTGGATGAAGACCAACTGCGTGGCTATATCGACTGGCTGATCGAGCGAGGTGTCGACGGACTTTACCCTAACGGCAGTACCGGCGAATTCGTTCGATTCAATGCCAAAGAACGCCGCCGCATCGTTCAAATCGTTGTCGACCAAGCCGCCGGGCGCGTCCCCGTGCTTGCCGGTGCGGCCGAAGCAAACGTGCACGAAACCATCGCGGCATGTGAAGCGTATGGCGAAATGGGCGTTCGCGCCGTCGCCATCGTCGCACCGTTTTACTATCGGCTTAGCAACGACGGTGTTTATGCGTACTTTCGCCAGATCGCCGACACGGTGTCGGTCGATGTCACGCTGTACAACATCCCGCTGTTCGCGTCGCCGATCGAAGTATCCACGGTGATTCGTTTGGCATCGGAATGCCCACGCGTCGTCGGTATCAAAGACAGTTCGGGCGATTTACCGAACATGTGCCGCATGATTGCGGCGATCCGGCCGCTGCGCGAAGATTTCTCGTTCCTCACCGGCTGGGATGCTTCGCTGGTTGCCATGTTGATCGCCGGAGCCGATGGCGGTACCAACGCGACCAGTGGCGTCGTACCGGAATTGACCCGAGCGATCCACCGCGCCGTTGTTGCAGGGAATATCACCGAAGCGATGCGACTGCAGTACCAACTGCTGCCCCTGTTTGACAAAATGATTTCGGTCGGCGAGTTCCCCGAAGGCTTTCGCGCCGGCGCGCGTTCTCGCGGTTGGAATCTTGGAGCCGGTCGCGTCCCGCTGTCACCACAGCAACAAGATGCCGTCGCACGCACACAGCGCGAGATCGATGCGTTGGTCGCCGAAGTCACCGAGGGCGAACCGACGACCAGTTTGCCGGCCGATACGATCGAGCAAATCGTGCACCGCGTGATGCGGCAACTGGGCACCTGATCAGGTCCCAATTCCACGGCGTCCACACTCAGCGTTTTGCCTGTGTGTTTGCCTGTGCGGTTTTACCAGTGTGGTTGCCGCCGCTGTGTGAATGCGTTGATCCAATGACCGCTGGCGATTGACCATCGGTCATTCCGCTGCCTATCGTCGGATATTCAGCAGTTCGTCCAACAGTTGCTGGCTGGTCGTGATCACACGGCTGTTACCACGATACTGGGTGCTCGCTAAGACCAACTCGATCAAGTCTTGGCCGATGTCGGTGTTGCTCAGTTCAAGCGCACCACCGATCACGCTGCCGATACCGTTTTCGCCGGGTTCGCCCTGAACCGGCAATCCGGTGTTGATGCCCTTGGCATACAAATTCAAGCCACGTGCTTCCAGTCCGACCGGATTGGCAAAACGAGCCAATTGCAATTGCCCCAGGTCTCGTGTCACCCCGTTACTAAAGACGCCGCGAATCGTGCCGTCTTCGCCGACGACAAAACTGTTCAGAACACCCGGCTCGCTACCGTCCTGACGCGTTGCCGCCAAACTGGCCTCTTGCGTTGCCAATCCTGACACCAAATCAAAATCCAGCGAGAATTGCAGCGGTGAAACACTCGGGATGCCGGTCCGGTTGATGGCGATTTGATCGCTCGTCGCCGTCACAAAGTTGCCGTTGCCGTCAAATTTCAGCAGTCCCGTGCCCACGGCAACGTTGGTACCGGTCAACGGTTGGTTCTCGGGACTATCCGCGTACCATCGGTACACGGTTTCGGTATCGCTGCGGCTTTCCAGCGCCGCGGTCACTCGCACATTGATGGGAACGCCCAACGAATCATAAACGATAAAGTCACTGGCGGCGCTCTGGCCGACCGCTTCTTGAATTGTACCGAAGGCCAAGTTTGGCGTCGTGATGTTGCCAAGTTCGTCTTCGATCCGGAACGCTGCCAGATCAATTTCCAACCCGTTCAATTCGCCCGTGTTACTGACGAATCGCAAGCTGCCGTCGCTGATGTATCCGCCAGGAATCAAGTCGCCCGACTCACCCGGAATCTTGTTTTCCGAGGCAAGAATCGGATTCTGCGAATCCAACTGAACGCTTTGGATGCCAGACGAGCTTTCGATAAAATCGATGAAGTCTTGGACGGTGCTGGTTTCCGTGATTTCAAACTCTTTGGTGCCCAGTGCCCGGCCACCCTTGCGCCCGCTGTAACTTAGCGTCCCTGTCGTGAATGCCTGCTGGTATGTCAAACCGTCGCGTTTGACAACGTCGGTCAACAGAGTGCTGCTGTTGATCGTTGGTCCGTCCAGGTCGATCAGTTGATTTCCCGCCGTCGTGAGATCCGCGATCTCGGCGTCGCTGGCGCTGTCGGTATAGGTCGACCCCGGCGAAACCGTATCGACCAAGTAAAAGTTATTTTGGTCACCGGCCAAGTTTCGATAAATTCGCACTTGGTCGTAAGCGGGGAAACCGTCGCCGGCACTGGGTGTGGGCGGATCAGGAATGTTCGTCAACGTCACACGTCCGTTGACGACATTCTGCGGCCCAACCAAAACGCTGGGGCGAGTTTCTTTTTCGCCGGCACGGTAATACGTCACCATGTACGTGTAGTTGCCGGTCAATGTTGAATCGTCCAGTTCTGTCCCCGACAATGCCGTCGCGCCATTGTCGGTATAAGTCGAACCGGCCGCGGCGGAATCGAGCAAGAAGAAGTCCGAACCATTGGGGCCGGTGCGATAGATATTCACCGTTGGATAATTGCCGCCCGTTGGATCGGAAGGCAAATCCGCCAATTGAACGTTGCCGCCGGTGCCAACGGTAACGCTTAACGAACCACTGGTGGTGGATTCGTTTCCGAGTGCATCGACCAAGGCGACGCGATACTGGTACGTTCCGGCCGGCAGGGTACCGACGCCAGAGGTATCGACCGTGATTCCACTTTCATCGGCGAGCGGTGACGCGGATATCCCGATGCCACTGACGTCAGGCTGTGGAACACTGCCATTGCCAAGTGTGACGCTTTGAATCACTTGAGACACCGATGCCAGGTCACCCTCGGGCGTCAGCGATCCCTCGAATGTGACCAACTCGGTTGCCTTGGCGACGCTTTCGGTTCCCAGCGGGACCTGCAGTGGCACTAGTTGTGTTTCTTGGAGACGAAACTGGTCGTCGACACCATAACCGAGCAGTCGTTGGCCAGTCGCGTTGACAAGCTCGGCGTCGCTATTGAGTTTAAAGATACCATTTCGCGAATACAGTCGTTCGTTATCCGCACCTTCGACAATGAAGAAACCGTCGCCTTGGATCGCCAAGTCCGACGAACTGCTGCTGATCTCGATCGTTCCTTGGTTATGGTTGGCCGCGATCTCTGCAACCTGAACTCCCAAGCCGATTTGGCGAGGATTGGTACCGCCATTGTTCGAGGTCGGTCCGGCACCGAGCGAGAGCGTTTGCAGGAACTGGGTGCCGAAAATGACATCCGACGATTTGAAGCCAACCGTCTGAGAGTTCGCCAGGTTGTTACCGATCACATCAATCTGTGTCTCGGCGGCGCTCAATCCCGTCAATGCGGTCGTTAGTGCAGATGTCAGGCCCATCGGCGTTCGTCTCCCCTGCTTTGCGTCGTTGACGCTGGATAAGAGTGAAGCGGCCGATTGGCTGTGTGTCGAAAAGCATCCGTCACATCATTGTGTGACCGAGTTCAACGCAATCGGCAGAGTTCACCCAGTTTGAATTTCGCGAACATTCTTTATCTCCATCGTCTTATCACCCACGTGAACTTTGATCGAACGTGTGTTGTTCTCGGCGTTTGTTTCCACGGTGATACGGTCGACCACCCCATCCACCTCGCTAGCATCCACCGCCAAACCTGTGACCTTTTGCCCAATCAGGCTGCTGGCGGTGACCAATTCTTGACTGGATGCAAGAGTGGACAGCGTCGATGTCAGCTGATCGGTCGCACCGATTTCACGAATCTGGCCGATCTGCTGGATCATGTCCGCGTTTTCCATCGGATTCAACGGATCCTGGTTTTGCAACTCGCTGATCAACAGTTTCAAGAACGAGTCTGTGTCCAGGTCGTTGTAACCCGAGTTGGTGCTGCCGATTTGTCCGGCCTGTTCCTGCGAGGAAAAGTTTGCCGACGCGGCTTGTCCGACTTGTGACATGGATCAATCTCGATCAATGAAGACGATGGTTGTGAACCCAAGAAGAATTCGTTGACCTGGGTTCTACTTAGATTTCTGCCTGAAATGCGAGAGCAAACCGCGAGTCGTCCCGTTGGAAGGTTCCTCCGCAGGAACCGCCCACCCGAACGGCCCGCGTCCTACAACCTGACATCCACCCCACCGTGCAACGGTACCGTCACGACCGGACCGCCCAGGTCGCCGACATTCGAATCGGTCCGTGAAACCGAATGGGAAACTTCATCACGCTTGGCCGGTGAGTTCCAACGCCGGTAACGGTTTTGATTGCGATCTTGTGGTGTGGAGTCGTGCTGTCCCAGCGACGATCTGGCTTCACTGTCACCCGAGTCGACTTCGATTTCGAATTTGTCGATCTGCAGACCTTGTGATTCCAGCCGCTGTCGCAGTTCGGGCAAGTGTTCACGTAGCGCGCTTCCAGCCGCCTCGCTTTCGGCAACCACGCGCGCTTGAATCCGACGTTCGGTCATTCGCATCTCGATGCGCACGGTGCCCAATTCCGCTGGCGCAAGCCTTAAGCGAACTTGTCCGCCATCAGGTCCCAAATGTTGAAACGCTTTGCTAACTCGCTGGATCAGCTTCGCGCGATTGACCGCTTCGCTGGCCTGCGATGCCTGAGTCTTGGCGGTGGGCTTCCTCGCACCTGGCTCGGCAGCCGGATGTGACAGTCGATCGGATGCTTGCACCTGGTTGGTCGTCCCAGCGGTTGGGCTAGTCGACACGGGTCTGGTCGACGCCGAAGCAGTCGCGGCTGCAGCCACTTTTGCGGCTGCCTGAACCGCTGCCGCTGCGGCCGTTTGACTCGCAGCGTGTTCAACTTTCGGCGGCGGGGCAGGGGGCGTCGACAGCGGCGCCGGTTCACCTGCACCGCTCAAATTTGACGGGATCGGTATACCGCCCGAACGATTGGATGTGTTGGCACCGGAATTTTGCTGGGAAACAGCGTCGCCGGGCTTTGGTTCGCCGCGGTCGTGACGTCCATGTCGTGACCGACGTGGTGAGTCATCACCCGCGTCATCGTGATCGCCTTGCACGGCGCTGACATCGGTGGCTTCGGAATCGATGCCGCCGGTCGGCGTTGATTCCGATTGTTTCGTCGTCGTCCCGATCTCGGCGGTCTCCGAATCCGCGGGCAGCGGCGACACAGTTTCTTGGTTCTGGTTACTCTGTCGTTTGTCTTGCTGTTGCTGCGACGCGAGCGATTCGGTGACCACGACGGGCGTGGCATCATCGGTCGGTGTCAAATTCGAATCAGCAACAACGATTTCCTCGGATGAATTATCGCGGTCGTCATCGGGTAATTCTTGCTGTTCGATTGTCGATTCAGGCGTCGTTACGGCCTCGGCAGGCTCAAGTTCAACGATTTCCGTTTCGGTTGTATCGTTGCCGACAGGAAGTACCACAGTGACTTGATCCGGCGTCGAAGCCTCGTTTGTCTCCGCTTGGTCTGATGTTTGTTCGCGCGGCTGGCTGGAATCATCGCCTTGCGAGACAGCAGAGGACGAGTCGCCGCCGATTTCGGATGTCGATTGAGTGTCGACGACGTCAGGCGCAGCATCGCTGGCCGCCATCCTCGCGAAAATTTCCGAGAACGCATCTAACCAATTGGCCGTGTCGGTTTCACCGACGGCTTGCGTCAGAGCACGTCCACCGCCACCGATCGAACGCAGCTTTGCGATCGAAGAGGAATGGATGGGAGCGGTGCTATTTTTGCGCACCGATTCAGTATTGCTCATTCAAGGCGCCCCCCGACGCAAGCGAATGTGCAGAAAAAGTGGTCAGGCCTCTTTTTCCGAAAACGAACACCTCAATATCGAATATGCACGTATTGAACGATCCCGGTTTCGTGCCGGTACCGTCCTGCGGTCGCTCTGGACTCATGCATCTGCAAGCACAACGACAAATTCGTTGTCAAACTCAACATCTGCCGGAACAACATCTGCCGGAACGTGTGCAACCCACACAATGGAAACCCACCGAAAAGCTGCCTGCCTCCACAGCCGATCCACCTAAAGATCGTTAGCCGCTTCGTTGATCAGCGCGGTGGTTGACGTGCCTTCACGCATCCGCCTGAAAATTTCGGCCAGCTTGATCTCTTCTTGCGCCGTTTCGAACTCCGCCAAGATATCTTTTCGTTTATCTGCGGCCATGGCTTGAAGGATATTGACGACCTCATCAATTCTTTCATCGTCATAAATTATCAGCAGCTGATTCTTCGCCTGCTCTGGTTCCAGCATTTGTATTGTTTTTTGGACTTCTCGCAGCCCTTTATCCTTCGCACCTTGCTGCAATTCCTCCAACCGGCGGTCAAAGGCGGTCAGACGCTGATCGAAGCGATTTTTTTCTTCGGTGTGCTCCGCTAGCATTCGTCCAAGATCATCGCGAAACTCTTTTTGACTGCGAAGCCGCATATCCATATCCAGACTTTCCATCATCCGGGCTTCGAGAATTTCGTCGAAATCGGGCTGCTCGCGGTCTTCACTTTGTCGCAGAATCTGACGCAGTCGGTTTCCCGAGATGTCGATTCCGTTGAGCAACGCAACGACTTGAGTGGCGGTTTCGCCATTGAACGTCCCTTGAGCGACGAAGTAGCCGGCAAGAATCATCTGTGTCAGCACGGTCGCCACGCAGAATCCTGCAAATGCGCGAATCAGCATGTTCATGATTTGTCCCTACGTGCAATGGCCAAGGCAATTCGTCGTCCGGTCGCGTCATCGGCTTCGGCCTGTTCGACCTTTCGCAGCTCGGCCGCATGCCGGTGCTGGTCCTGGCTCTTGAGCTTTTCGAATCGCTTCAATTCCGCTTCGGCGGTAGTCAATTTGTGTTGCCGCCGGACAAGTTCCTGCACCAGTTCGCGACGAGTCTGCAGCAGCGCCTGCTCGTCGGCTTCTAACTGCATGTCATATCGCCCGGCCGATAGCAGGCGATCAACCGAGACTTCGCCCGTCCGCGATTCCGCTGACGCCTTGCGCATACTGACGCGCTGTTGGTTTAGTTCCTCACGCTGCTGGTCGACGCGTTGAATCGCCAAGTTGGCTTGGCCCACCGCTGCGCCTGCCTCGTCTCGCTCGCGGCGCCTTAATTCGAGTAACGATTGAAATCGGAATTTAAAGTTCATTGCTCTGTGGACGATGATTCACGCAGGTCCGACCGACACTCCTCAGCCAAGCCCGACCGACAGGTGTGCCTTGCCAAATGGTGAGCCCCGACGATGCCTTTGGTCTTTGGGGATCACGATCAAGTCGATGCGGCGGGTTGAGTTTGAGTCGGTGGGGGCGCGACCTGCGGTGAATGTCGGCTAAGCGTCACCATGGCCACGTGCGACTTTTCAATGGGCGTCAGGTCATTCTCGTTTTGGGTCAAAAATGTTTTCAGCGGCTCGCGCATTTTGATCGCCATATCGATGGCTGGATCACTGCCGTCGCGGTATGCGCCAATCGAAATCAGATCGGCGCTGCGGCGGTATTCACTTAGGTGATGACGCAGGACACCCGAAGCGGCCAGAATCTCTTTTTCAACCAGGTGAGGTTGCAGCCGACTAAGGCTTTGCAGCACGTCGATCGGCGGCCAGTGTGCTTGCGACGCAAGGTCACGGCTAAGCACGATGTGACCATCCAACAGTCCGCGCAGCGTGTCGGCGATCGGTTCATTGTTGTCGTCGCCTTCGACCAAGACGGTATAGAACGCGGTGATCGAACCTTTGGATGTTCGACCGGCGCGTTCGACCAATCGGGGCAATGTATTGAACACGCTGGGCGGATACCCGCGGGTGGTCGGCGGCTCGCCGGCAGCCAATCCAAGTTCCCGTTGAGCCATCGCGAAACGCGTCACAGAGTCAAGTAACAGCAAGACATTTTCACCCTGATCGCGAAACGACTCGGCAATTGCGGTCGCGGTCCACGATGCCAAAACTCTTTGTGCAGCCGGTTTGTCACTGGTGGCCACAACGACGACGCTGCGTTTTAGCCCCTGTTCGCCCAAGCATCGATGAATGAACTCTTGGACCTCTCGGCCGCGTTCGCCCACCATTCCGATCACAATTCGATCGGCATTAGAACCGCGGGCCAACATGCCCAATAAGGTACTCTTGCCGACACCCGAACCGGCAAAGATGCCCAGTCGTTGACCTTGACCGCACGTCAACATCGCATCGATCGCGCGAACGCCGGTTTGCAGCACCTGATCGATTGGCGGACGGTCCAGCGAGTCGGGCGGTTGCTGTTGTGCGTCGACACGCGCGAGCCCCTTGGGCAGAGGCCGATTGTCCAGCGGTCGACCCTGCGCATCGATCACGCGGCCGCAAAGCGCCGGACCGACTCGCAGTTTGATCGATGTATCCAAAAGTCGCACCGAATCGCCAGCCGACAAGGTTTGTATGTGATCCAAGGGAGCCAGGATTGGCCGCACGTCACGAAATCCGATCACGCGACCGATACATGGCGTTCCGTCGGCCGGTTGCAACTGGCAGATCGATCCCAGCGGCGCGGTCATGCCTTCGATTTCAATGTTTTCACCGGCAACCGCTGCCACACGACCGGTGACGTGGTGCGAGATCGCTTGATCGATAATGGATCGCGAAACACTGGGTTCGGGCAGACTGGGAATATCCAGTTCGAATGTCGCGTTAGGGTTGGTCACTTGAGTAGTTCCTCCAGTCGCTGCAACTGGTCTTTCAGTCCCGCCCGCACTTCACCACCGACTTGGCGAACCACGACATCGTTGCGACCGAGGGATTCATCGGGTTCGACGTGAGTTTTCTCGGGCAAGTCTGGCGAAGCGATCAATTCATCGAGAGATTGACCAAGCACGGCTAGCGTTTCGGGATGCACGGCGACGGTCAATTTCGTCGCGCTGCGTGCCCGCCGCAGCGCCTCGTCGGTCCACTGGACCAACAATTCCGGCGTTCGCTGTAACTCATGTCCAACGATCTTTTCCGCTGCGGCCAGCGCAATCGTGTTCAGTGATTCGGAATACTGCTGCATCCATTGTTCGTACGATCGATGCAGTTGATCGACGGCGTCGTGCATCGCTTTCAAATTTTGCGAGGCGCGCTGTTGGGCTGCTTGTTGAAGCTTTTTATCCGCATCGACGGCGGCGCGATCGAGACCATCTTGATAGCCGCGAGTCTCGGCATCTTTCTTGATCTGCTGCGATTCGGCCTGTGCATCGGCTAACATCTTTTCGATCAGCTCGCGACATTCCGATAAACGCGACCGGCCCTCGTCGGCCAAATCATTCAAGTTAAATCCGGCCAGTCCTGAAACCTCGCGAGCTGCGGGCGTCTTATCCCCATCGGAGTTTTTTTTCAGAACGAAAGCCATGGTGCCATGAATGTGGTTGGAAGGGATCTGGTTGAGAGGAATTTAGTGAATGAGAGTCTGGCGGCGAGAACTGCGTTTTTTCAACTTCGGTTCGCCAATCATCACGCGGCGACGGGCACCGAGTCATCCGAAGTCGACGACAATGCGTCGTGTTGCGATGCTTGTCCGTTGTCATTCGGTTTGAACCCGATAGAAATGAGCGCCACCTGTTCTTTGGCTTCGTCGATTTCTCGCAGTTGAAGACTGCCCAGCCCGGCCAGTCTCGCTCGCACCTGTTTGGCCTGGCCGCGAGGCAGCGCCGACATGACCTTCTCAGCAACGTGATTGGGCAGCCCGCAAAGGGTCAGCAACGCTTGTCGCGTGTCGACCTCGGCCAGTGCGGCACACAACTCGCGTGGCTTTAGCTTGATCAAATGTTGATGAATCTCGTCGGTCGACTCGAATGGACGAATGTGTGCGGGCCTCAGATTTCCGTCGGCTTGAGCAGCCGTGACCGATTCCACCGGGATTGGCGATGCCTCGACATTTCCTGCGGCAACATCCATCGACTCATGTCGAACGTACGAATCATTGCCGGCGTGGGAAGCGTTCGGAGAGGGTGCTGGATCCATCTCGCGTGAGGTCGCATTGTTTTCTGTCACTGTGTCGCGTGCGATGCGAGGCGACATGACCTCGTCGATCATCGCGGCGTGTCCGGCGATCGGCGTCACTGGATCGCGCCCGTCCGAATGCGATGACGTTTGGACTGGCGTCCGATTTGCACTTTCAGCGCCCTCGCGATTTGGCATCGCGTCCAAGATGGCTTGCAAAGCATTTCGTCCGCCGGCCGTTCCGCCTTGCATGAAAGAGTTCGCGCCGAATCGTTCGACTTTCTTGCGAAGATGGTCGACAAAGTCAGCGATTGCATCGCTCGATGCTTCGTCCAGTCGTGCGATTCGGTTAAGGGCTTCGCTTTGCAGTTTTGGGTCCAGCGTCGAGACGATTCGAGCCGCCTGTGCCGGCGCGATCGAGGCCAGGACAAACGCAATTGCTTGCGGGTGTTCGCCTTGGATCACGCGGGCGAGTACATCGTCCTCGATGTCCCCCAGGAACGTCATCTCCGGGCGAGTGGAATTGTCGTTGTAGCGGTTGCTGGACGTCGCTGAGGCATGTTTGAAACCGTCACTCCCATCGGCGGACTCACCTTGAAATTTGTCCATGCGGTACACGCGGGACGTCCCGCTATTGGGATGCGAATGGTTCGATTGGCCATGGTTGGGCCGAGGACCGGATGACGATGCGGAAACAAACGTGTCACCGGCGGCCGAGCGATGTTGCGTCGAACCGTCGTGCAATGCCGAAGTCTGCCGTACGTAGGATCCTTTGAACGCTTGATACGCTCGATGACGTTCCAGCGGGTCCACGTCGGCCAGTTGGCGGATTTCATCCCGCAGCCGTGACTTTGTTTCCGTCGACAAACTGCTCATCAAACGGCTGGCCATATGGGCCGGCAAACCGCCAAGCACGATTGCAACACGGCGAAGTGTTGCTTCGTCGACCGATGCATTGGGTTGCATGGCCGCTTGCTGATTGGTCGGTTGCTGGGCAACAGCCATCCGGGATTTCTCCATCAAGACACGCGTTCGGTAATATTCCGAACATTCTTGTAGGAAATCCTCAAGTCAGAAGGGAAGAGAGTTTTATGCAATGTTTCTGGGCGGCAAAAAGCCGTCCATGATCTTGCAAACCTTTCGGCGTTTGACGGAGAACCAGGCGTTTTGCGAACCACGTGGGGTTTGCAATCACATGACGCACTGCGACACATGCGGCGATTCGCCAACACTCGGGCGCTGCTGCAAACGGTCGAGCCCATTAATTTGCACAAAGGCCGGCTTAGGCTGCTTCACCGATCCAGCCGCGAATCACGTTGGCGGCGACTTCCGGGTTTGCTTCGACCAATTCAACCAGTTCGTCTTTCAGAGTTCCGCCGGTGATGGTCATCGTTTCGGCTTCGTCGTCTGGCTCAGCCTCTTCCGGCGGCGGCTTGGGCAATTCCAGGCCGAATCCCTCGCTAAAGTCTCGCGGTGCGCCTTGCCCGCCCTTCTTGGCTGCCGACAGGGCAACGATCAGAGCAAAGAATGCCAAGGCGATCAGTGCGATCGATTGCCAATGGTTTGCCAGCCAAGCCATGGCGATTTTCGCCGTTTCGGACTCGGGCGCCGGCGGATCGGGCAGATCGGGATAATCAAAGACGGTGACCAGTGGCATGGCGTCCTGGCCGCCGGCGACCGGAGGCAGCAATTGGACGACTCCGGTTTGAATGTCTTGCTGGGTTTCGTCTTTCAACGCTTGCAGGTCCGCCTCGGCTGGCGGTTGGATTTCCGCCAGCGGCGTGTCGGGCTGTTCGCGGAGCTGTTTTTGAATCCAAACTTTTTCGTAATAGCTTGCCGGCAATCCGATCGACACTCGCACGCGCTGCACTTGCAGGGATGCCATGCGCGAATCTTCCCACTGCGTTCCGGCGACGCTGTTGCTTTCGCGTTCACTTTCATCGACCGATGCGACTTCGGCGGTATCGATGCTGGTCGAACGGTTCGAAACGACGTTCGCATTCGGTCCAGCCCCGGGGACACCACCTTGATTGGGACGCGTCGTTTTTGATTCCATGGTCTTTTGTGATGACCGAATTGTCGTCGGCTCGTCATAGGTCAGCGTCGTCCGCTTCGTTTCCATTGTCGGATCGATTTCGGCATAGGCCGCCACGCGGATCGGTCCATAACCGGCCAAAACACTACGAATCTTTTGTTCAAAATAGGCTTCGGCCTCGCGGCGTTTGCGCATCAGCGGATCATCATCCGAATTGCCACCGATGGATGTGCCGTTGGTATCGATCACGACCACGTCATCCACCGTCATGCCGGCGTAGGAACCCTTGATGAGTTCCTTGATCATTTGTTCCCGCGCTTTGGAAATCGGGCTGCTGCCGGAGGGCTGGACCACAACGCTGGCGGATTGCGGTCGCGACCGAGTCAGGCCGTATCGTTCGCCGAGATCGTATTCCACACTTGCCGTGCGAATGTCCGGAAATTGTTCGATCTTTCGACCCAGATCTTGTTCTTTGGCGTGCATCACTCGAGCCATCCGCTGATCGTTCGATTCGAACGTGCTGGTGTCGGCGATGGCTTGTTCCATACTGCTTCGCAGCGTCATCGGCAATGCGGCGGAGTCTTGCAAAGCGGAAAGGTATTCGCTGCGTGTTTCCGAAGGAATTCGAATACGATTCCCTTCGCGTATCCAGCCGTTCAATCCGGCTTGGCTGAAGGCAATTTCGACGGCATCGACTTCCGCCTCGCCGAGCATTCGGCCGCCAAAGAGATAGTCAGTCTTGCTGTTGCCGGTGCCCCGCACGAGCAAGCCCAGTCCGATCGCAATCGCGACCACCAGCATGCCCGCGATCGCGCGAGACTGGATCGGCATATCCGCAAAGGTGCTGCGGAGTTGGTCAGATGAATCACGGAGCAAGCTCATGGTTGTAAAAAGCGTCCTGACCGAAGGGGTATCAAATGATGTGGGGGGCGTTTGTAAGGGGCGTCAACAAAGAGCCGCTAAGATCGAGTGTATTTTCGGGTAGTCCGCCTACGATCGCCTTTTGTTAAATTTGAATTTGCTGGACTTCACGGTAGGCCTCGACCAATTTGTTGCGAATTTGCAGCAACATACGAAAGGCGAGATCTGCTTTTTGCACGCTGGTCAATACTTCGGCTTCGTTCACATCGCCGCCGGTCAGCAACGAATGAACTTGATCATTCGCATCGTTCTGCATCGTGTTGACGTTTCGAACTTGATCGACCAACAAGTTCGCAAAGTCGCTCATCCCTTCGGCGGATTTCGATGAACCCGCCCCGCGCGATCCAAACATCCCATCGGAAAATGGCGACGTTGGGCGCTGCGGAGGTTGGATTGCAGAAAGGGGTTTCATGTTTCATTGTCGTCAGAGTCGACATGTCCTCGGTCGTTGATCGCTTGGCAATCGAGATTCGCGGTTCATGCCCAAGCAGTCGCGGTGGGCAAGTCCCGGCCATTCGTCGTGGGCAAGCCCCAGGCCGTTCGTCGTGGGCAAGCCCAGGACATTCGTCGTGGGCAAGCCCAGAACATTCGTCGTGGGCAAGCCCAGAACATTCGTCGTGGGCAAGCCACGGGGGTCGCCGCGGGCGAACGTTCAGACTTAGCCTATGCCAAGATCGTGAGTGTTTCGCGGCTCAGCGTTTTGGAAATCTCCATCACACCGACATTCGCTTCATAGGCTCGCGTCGACTCCAATGCGTCGACCATTTGCGTGGTCAGATCAATATTCGGATAGGCGACGTAGCCTTTCCATTTCCCCTCTTCGATGGCCAGCGGATGTTCGGGTTGGTACCGATACAGAGGCTCGGATTCGCTCATCTGGATCTCCGCGACTTTGACGCCGGCGGCTTGCCCGGATGCGACCGAATCGTCGGTTTGAAACACGACCTCACGTGCTTGATAAGGCTTGGCGTTTCCGTTTTCATCTTTAAGCGAAGAAATATTGGCAATGTTGCCCGAGACCGCGTTCAGGCGGGTGCGTTGGGCAACGAGCGCCGACGTGCTGATATCAAGTGCGTTTATCATGAACTAATCCCTAAGCTCTTTCGGTGATCGCTGCACGAAGCAACGAAAATTGGCTACGCATCGTCGTGATCGCTAAACTGTGCATGTGCTGGTTCTTAGCGATTTCGGTGACTTGATGTTCCAGCGACACGTCACTGCCGTCGTGAAAGACGACTTGTTCCATTGCGTCTCGTGGTCCTGAATAAATGTCATCGCGAGTGGTCGCGTTCATCGATGCGACCGGATCGGATTGCCGTGAAGCTTCGATCGAGTCCGACAACGCCGATTGAAAGTCTTGGACGTTTAGATCACGGGCACGGTAGTCGGGCGTGTCGATGTTGGCGATGTTGCCGGCCAGCAACTCGTGCCGACGCTCGCTAAAGGAAAGCGTTTGCTCGAGAGCCGGGATGGCGGTTTGATTGAAGATTCCAAGCATCGCAGATCGCTCGTTGATATTTCGACAAACTTGCTCAGGCCGCTCGACGACGGGCAACGTCGCCGCGGCGGAACGTCACCGTGACGGCACCGCCACCTTGGGGACAATTGCTCCATTCCAATCGGGCTCCGATTGCGGCAGCGACCAAGGGCAAGTTTTGTGCACGTTCTTGGACATCGCATCCGTTATCCGCGAATTCCAGTTCGATGCCACGGTCGGTTTCGCAAGCGGTAATGATCAGATCACCACCGTCGGGCATTTCCGTCAGTGCTTGGGTCACAAGCGTGCGGACCAGCGAGGCGGTTTGGCTCGGGTCGGCCGGAATTCCCAGGTTCGTGTCGATGTCGACTTCCATGCAAACCGGGGCGGCGTGCTGGACCAAAAGCGGTGCTGTTACCGTTTCGACCAGAACGACTAAAGATTGGCACGAGGTCGGGTCGATCCATTGATGTGACATGGTCCGTTTTCGCTTGCTTCAGGCTTTTTTCATTTGATGAATGAACGTCACCGTCGCAGATAACCTAGCGGCCGTGTGCGATGCAAGATGAATCGGGCAGTCCAGCCGCAAGTGGGCCACTTTGGATGGACGGTGGGGACAACCGTTCGACGCTGGACTTGCTAGCTATTGGCTCGACAAATCCAGCCGACCGCCGCTGGTGTTTGCTTGTTCCGCTTCGGCATATCCTGTGACGGCTTGCTGGGCCGTCTGAGTCTGCTCGAGTTGTTTTTGCAGCGACTCACGGCTTTGCGACAGCGTTTGCTCACACTGGGCTTCCATTTCCATCAACGTCCGCAACATTTCTTCGCAGCGGGCGTGTTCGGCTTGGCACTGGGCGCGTTGCTCGGGCCGATCCCAGACTCGCGTGGCGGGATCGTCCGGGGCGGCTTCGGCGAGGCAGGCAGAGTATTCTCGCAGCTTGGCCAACGGCGCTTGTTTCTCGGCCAACAGACTCATCAGTTCGTTCATGCGTCCCTGTTGGACCGCGGTCACCTGACGCTGGCTGATTTCTAAAAGTTCGTCCAGCACCGTTTTTCGCTGGCTCACCAGGTTTACAAGTCGTTCGGCGTTCATCGGTACGTCTGCATGTTCGATGGTGCGGCTTATCGCAGGTTGGGCGCGTTGCCGAGTCCTGCCGTTTGAATTCGTTTGTTCATCCAGGTCAGAAGTTTTTCCCACCCGGCTCGGTCGTATCGCGTGACATTTTCGAATTCATCATCCCACTCACTCGGGATGCGCTGCAAGACGATTTCGGCTTGCTGAATCAATGCGTCGGCCTCACGGTAACGCCCGAGCTCTTTCATGCAACGCGATTGTCCCAGGATGGCCTCCAGCGCCGGCGGCTCGTTCATGTACCGCAGCGAGACGGTGCGGTAGGCATCGGCGGCTTTTTCCAGATCGTTCATTTCGCGGAGCGTATCCGCTTCAGCCATCAAACAGTTTCTCAACATGGCCTGTTCACGTTCTGACAAACGATGTTCCTCTTCGGTTTCCGAGAGATGTTTTCTCAGAAAGACAAACCCGTCGAGCGCCGTCTTTAGCGATTTGTCAGCTTTCACTCGCAGGGAGCGTCGTGCGGCGTCTAGAATCTCGGTCGATTCCGATTCGACGCGTGGCCACTGGGCGGCCATGACGTGTGCCTTGGCCGACAAATAGGCCGCAACAACGCTGCGAGGCAGCGGCCAGTACCGCTGCACGGCCTCGTCCAGGTAACGAACGGACTGTTCCAGATTGATTTGGTTGTCTCGCATCATCATGATGCGTTCTTCCGGCTTGAGGTGTTCACTTGCCAAGTGATTCGCGTAGGCCTCGCGATACAATGTCTCGCCCAATGTCAAAAGCGAATCGCGCCAGGCGGGACTTTGCGGCGTCAGTTCGCCGTCTTGCAGATTCTCGGTCAGCATGATCTGGGCGTCTTCCAAATTTCCCAACTCGGCATGAGCCTGGGCCGAAAGCAACCGCGCGTCATAGCGCAGCGGGTCGCGCGGAAATTCGATAATGACGCTGTTGAGGGACTCGATCGCTCGCTCGGCATCGCCTTCGGCCAATAAAGCTCGACCATAGGCGACCAGGCCTCGCGGTTGTCGGCGGCGTTCTTCGTAGCGCAAATACGGTTCCAGCAGCTGAATGCTGCGTCGAAAGTGACGGCCCTTTTGATAGGCATCGATCGCGGACCATTGCGTCGGCAGATATTCCTCGGTATTGAATTGCAGCTGTGCCGCCTCGGCGAACGCGTCGCCTGCGGCACGGTAACGACTTCGCGCGACGATCGACGCGCTGCGTGCGACATCACCGCCGATATCGGTACCCTCTTTGATCGTCATCGCGGCCCAATCGCGATAGCCGAGGCCTTCGTGCATCAATGCATCGGCCTGCTCGAATACCGGCGGCAAGCTGCGGGCGACATCGATACTGTCTTTGAATTGACCGGTGGTGCGCAGCATGGCGATCGCATCACCTGTACGTCGACGAAATTCCTCGAATGGAATCATCGATGCGTCGAATCCGCTGGGGTCGCCCAGTTCGCGAATGATGTACCGCACCGTCTGCAGCACTTCGATCCCTCGCCCTTGTTCAGCTAACAATTCAATCTCTTCGATGCCGCCGACGATGCCTTCGGCGCCAAAGGGTCTTTGTTGTCGCGCGGCGGTCAGCTGAGTCAATGCGTCGTCTTGCTTGCCCTGAATCAGATTGGCTCGCGCGGCCCACAGTCTTGCGCGAGCGGCAACCTTGGGCGCGGCTTCGCGTTGCAAATCGACCAAGTCATGCATCGTCGGCGACAGTGCGGCAATCACTTCGCTGCGGTCGTCTCCTTCATTTCGCGGGCGGGCCCCGTAAGTTTGTGACGCCCGTTTGATTTGCAATACTGCGCGCAGCAGTTTGATTCGGTCGCGATAATCAGCCTCCGCCGCTTCTGTCGCGACCGATCCGGCGGGGACCGGCTGGATGGCGGCCTCGATCGCCGCTGCGGCTTCTTTCCACTGCGCTAGCCCGATCAGCGCCTCGATGCGAATACTTTCCGCTTCGCGTTGCTGGTCACGTTTCAAGGTCGTGTCAGACAAATAACGTTCGATCGTGCGCAGCGCGTCACCGACCATGTTTTCGCTCGATTTCAGCTGCGCCCGCGCCAGACTGGGCATCAACTCGCGTTCAAGCGCGAGATCCAATTCGATCGCGGCGCGAAAGTGCCGGGCGGATTCGGCGAAACGACTAACGTCGTAGAGTGACTGACCGAGCAATTGATGGCCCTCGGCTTCACGACCGGCGGGGAATCCACCCGCCCCAGACGATTCGAGTGATGGAATGGCATCGGAAAGAAGTTGGCGGCGCGTGCGAGCGTCCACGGCATCACGACTGCGCGCGACCTTACCGGCCCCGACCAAAAAGTCTCTCAAGCGAACCCATTCCGCCTGTAAGTCTTCTTCGGTTTCTTCGGCCGCCTCTCCTTCGACGTCCTCAACGACTTCGGTGTCGGTTTCCGATTCCGGCGGCAGTTCTTCGTAGATTCCGTCGGATTCAGAATCGGGTGACGGGACTTCGAAGGGGAACTGGACGGTTTCGGCAAGTTCGCCGGCGACAATTTCACGACCGGCGACGTACTCTTGAGACGCGATTCGCAAAATTTCGTGCGGATCGGTAACCCGGGAACTCCACCACATGTTGAACAAGACACCGAAACCCAGCACCGCGGTTCCCGCGGCGACCATCATCAGTGCCGTGACCAACCACGACTTATCGACCGGACTTGTTGCTTTGGCGGTTTGGTCTTTGTCCTCGGCCACGATGGATGGTAATCCCGCAAGTTCAGTGTCTTGTGCGCTCGACGGCTCTGCGCAGCGAGTCGCTCAAGATTCGCAATTAACAGAGCCGCCAGCCGGCCACAAGATCATCGCTTGCTAGCAGACACTCGCTGAGTCACCTGCGGCTCACAAACGCCGCCGGGTCGGCGTCGACCTGAGTTGGGATCTCGTTCAGCGAATCGATCATCGCACAACGATCGAGATCGCTTTCAAATCCATAGCGAACAAGATTGCGGCCGCCGGCAGTTTCACGCAGATGTTTCGCAAGCGACACACCGCTTTGCCGAAACGATTGCCAGGCTGCCAGCGCCGTTGCCGATCCTTGACCGATCAGATTTGCCGCAAACTTTTGCTGGCATGCCTCGGCCATCGCGCCGGCCAACAGGGTGTCTTCCCCCGTTGTCTCGCCATCGGTGCCGGCACAGACCAGCATGACGGTGCCGGCGCCCGCCAGCGAATCGACCACGGCGGACAGGTTCAAGAAACTCGCCGTGACCACACGACCGGCATGCCGTGCGGCATTGATCGCTCGCGTGCCGTTGGTGGTCGTCAGAACGAGCGTCCGTCCCCGAACGATTTGTGCCGAATACTCGCCCGGTGAATTCCCCAGGTCGAACCCTTCGATACGTTTGCATTGTCTTTCGCCGCACAACAGCGCATCACCACCAAGCCGTGTTTTCCATTGGCGTGCTTGTTCGATTTCTAAACACGTAATGATTTCTGCAGCCCCCGCGGCAAGCGCCGTGGCCATGACGGAAGTCGCGCGCAACACGTCGATCACCACCGCCACATCGGGCGACGATCCAAGATCGGCCCCAGAGCCATCACTAGATATAGAGCCATCACTAGACCCAGAGCCATCAATGGACACGGAGCCATCACTGGACGCCGTACGGTCCATGATAGGTGGGAGCAGCGAAACGGTAACATCCATGAGCGTTCAATGCTGGGGTGCCAGCGGTTTACCTTTCAACAATCGAAAACAAGCCGGTGTGAATCCCAGCGCGATCACGGTCGCACCGACAATTCCGCCGGCAATGACGATCATCATCGGCGGCCAAAACGCGCCGCCTCGCAAGATCAGCGGCAGAACACCGGCCACCGTCGTCACCGACGTCGTCAACACGTGACGGGTCGCGCCATAAACGCTTTCCTCGATCGGGTGACGTTCCTCGGCGCCGACTTGGCATTCGTTCAGGATCACAATCGAGTCGTTGACGGCCAGCCCCATCATGCCCGCGATACCGATCAGCGAGACGATTCCGATGGGATAGCTGAACAACCACAGGCTGACGAGTCCGAGTCCGACCGACAAGACAGCAACACCGGCAATGATGCCCGCCAAACGGAATGATCCGAACGTCAAAACCAAGACCGCAATCATCAGGACAACGACGATTGACGAATACAGCACCAAGTTGCCAATCGCCGAATCCCGTTCAAAACTGATCCCGCCAAAATCGTAACGGTAGCCCGGCGGCATTTTAAAATCACTGCGGTCAATCAACGACTTAAAATCGTCTTCCACCGCGATCGGCAATTCGCCTGCTTGAATGTACGCATTGACGATATTGCAGCGGGAAGAGTTGCGACGATAGATGCTAAAGATTTGTTGGTCGACCGACCACTCGGCGACACTGCCCAGCGGCATGATGCGAGGTAGCGGGCGGTCACTGTCAACGTTATCGCGTCCCGGTAATGAGACTTCGGTTATCAGTGGCAGGGAAAGCACGCGTTCGGGATTGTTGGCATAATTATTGGCCAACCGAACGCGAATCGGAATCTCCTCAACTTCTTCACTCAAGTTTGCTGCAACACGACCGTCCAAGCAGTCACGGATTTGTCTCGAAATGACTTCATCCTTTAGCCCCGCTCGTTCGGCCTCGCTTTGATTCACATCCACGCCAAACAACGGACCGCCCGCATCCAGCGTTGTGCGGGTATGAATCACTCCGGGAACTTGCATCAGCAACTGTTGCGTCTGTTCGCCCAGTTCGGCCAGTCGCTCGAGTGATGGGCCATAAATCCGAAACTCGATCGGCGCGGGGGCCGGCGGCCCTTGTTCCAGCTGTGTGACAATGCATTGTGCCTCGAGCAACTTTTGATCGAGCGCCGCTTGCACACGTTGAATCAAATCGATGGTCACTGCTGGTGTCTTTAGCTGCACCAATCCTTGGGCATAGTTGGGACGATTGTCTTCCAGCGCGACCATGCTGTAGTGAACCTTCGGCGCGCTTTTGCCGACGAACATAGCGACGCTTTCGACCTCGGGGTGCGCTAGTACGATCTCACGTGCGCGTGCGGCGGCCTGTTGCGTTTGCACCACCGACGCGTGTGTTGGCAGCCTGACCGAAAAGTGAAAGTGATCGCGTTCGGCAGCGGGAAAAAACTGCTCTTTCAATGTCGGTGCGACCGAGAACCCGATGACGGGCACTGCTGCTGACAAAATCACCAGCAACAACGGAAATCGCAATCCGAATTTCAGGAATCGATAGTATGTCCCCGCCAGTAAACCTCGCCGGGGCGGAACATACTTGACCTGGACGGTCGTCGCGAGAATCTGGTCAGAAAGCCGATCGGTCACGCGCGGACGCAGCAGCCAGCCGGCCAATATCGGGATGATGGTCAGTGACAACATTAACGATCCAACGAGGCATGCGATCACCGACCAGCCAAGTTGTTCCATAAACTCGCCGGTCGGTCCGCCCAACATCAAGATCGGCGCGAAACCCAGAATCGTGGTGACGTTGGAACCTAACAGCGGTGTGGCTAAGCGGCGAACACTCTGTTGGCAAGCTTCCATCGCGGACGTACCGCCATCGAGCCGCCTTTGGATATCGTCGACGATGATGATCGGATTATCGATCAACATTCCCAGCGCGAGAATCAATCCCGCGATCGACATTTGATGCAACCCAATGTCAAACGGGATCATCAAAAAGAATACGACACCCAGTGTCAGCGGCAGTGCGGCGCAAATCGGGATTGCCGCTCGCCACCCCATCATCAGACAAACCACAACGACGACAAGCATCATGCCCATGCCAAGGCTCTCGTACAGGTTCGAGGCGCGCTCATCGGTGTAACGTTTCTGGCTAAACAAGACGGTCATGGCCAGTTCGTCCGGCAGCAATTGCTCGAACTCTTCCAACACGACTCGTTGGCGCTGTGTCCAGAGATCGATGCCGTAAGCATCGTCCATGCGGGTTGCGATCACGGCCGCACGGTGTCCGCCGACAAACACCGATTCATCCAGCGGTTGCCGTTCGCCACGATGAATCGTGGCCACATCGCCCAGTTGCAACTGTCGATCTTGTTCATCACCGCGAAGCACAAGGTCGCGAAGTCGATCCAAGTTTTCGATGTCACCCGACAAGCTGACCGGCATCGTGTGGCCTTGCGACTGCGACAGCGCATCCAGCCCTTCGGAGTCACGTGCGCGAATACGATCGCCGACTTCCGCCACCGTCAGCATCGTCGACGCGATCACACCTTCATCGATCTCGACCAGTATTTCTTCGCTGGGTACGCCAAAGGTTTCGGTGTACCGGGTTCCGGTCACGAAACTGAGTCGATTGTCCAATTCTTTCGCCCAGCGCGCCAGCACCCCCGGCTCGCTCGATCGCGATTCACCGCTGGATCGAGGTTTTTCGTACAGCGCGATGATGCGCGAATGCGAACTCCAGCGTCGTTCATCGACCAACACGGGGACGGTCGCGCGAGGCGGTAATTCACCTGTCACTTCGGACAGCGTGTCCTGGATTTTGGCCCAAGTCGATGTCACGTCATCGATCTCATCGACCAAGCGAATGAAGACCAGCGAGACACCGCGCAGTGAGGAAGATTCGACCGACCGAACCGATCCGGCTTCGCGAACGGCCCTTTCGATCGGCTCCGAAAGCAACGATTCGACTTCGAGCGGTTCGGCGCCGGGCAGTTGCGTCGTCACGTACCCCCACCGCACTTGGCTTTTGGGATCCTCACGCGAGGAGCGCGTGCTGAATCCGGCGACGCCACTAACGCCAATCAGGGCGAGTGCCAAAATCACCAATCGAGGGTCTTCAAAGGCTCGACGCATCATGGCGATTCATCGACGACGCGGACTTGCATTCCCGGTACGACTTTGTGAACACCGTCGGGAATCACTATCGCTCGGTCGGGCAAGGTTGATGTGACAAAAGCGCGAACGCCGTCGGTGTGGATCACACTGACCTCGACTTTGACAACATTGTAAAGCGAATCGCCTTCGCTAATGGGAACCAGTTGGTAACAGGACCACAACCCGCGAACGCTGGCGACGAGTGAAGAGATCGGCAGCTCGACACAATCCGCTTCGACATATTTCGTTAACGTTACCGTGCAGGTTTGTCCGGGCAGCACGCGATCATCGGCGTCGACTTGCAAAGGAATGACGATGTCGACCGTGCGCGTCATGGCGTCGACTTGCGAAATCGCTCGCGGCTTGGAAAGATCGTATTGTCGTCCGCCAATTTCCAAATACTTCGCGCCGCCGACCAGTTTCAAATTGGATTGTGGGATCGAAAAACGTGCCTCCAGCCGATCGGCTTCATTGATTCGCAGAACCGTTTGACCAGGCGAAAGCGTGACGCCTTCGTCTTGGGCCCGTTCGATACAGACACCATCGAACGGCGCCCGCAATATCGATTTTTCGAATTGGACGTCCAATTGTTTCAGCTGCGCATCGATTGCGTCAACGCGGCTCGACTGAGCGGCGATGTCTTCGGCCCGCGAGCCCGATTCTAATTCTTCTAATCGTTGTTGGGCTTGTTCGACCGAGTGGATCGCGGCGCTGTACGTGAACCGTGCTTCGTCGTATTCCTCTCGCGAGATCGCTTTGGTCGCGTAGATCCGCTTGGCCCGCTGGTAAGCGGTCTCGGCCCGTTTCATTTCGACATTCAATCGCAACACTTCGGATCGGGCCGCGCGAATCACCTCGTCCCGTTCACCTCGTTTTAATCGATCCAACAACGACAATTCGGTTTGTCGCCGCGTCAACAGCACGCCGCGTTCGGCTTCCAGGGCGGACGTATCGAGCCGGGCGATCACCGCGCCGGCGGCAATGAACTTGCCTTCGTCCACCGAAACGACTTGAAGTTGCCCCGGTAACTCAAACGACAATGCGGCCGTTCGGGCCGGTTCGATGCGGCCGTAATAGGTGATCGGGTATGCGAATGAACTTTGTCGATTCACGACCATGGCCGAGACCGGCAAAATCGTCGTCTTGGGCGGGGTATGGCCAATCCCTTTTTCACATCCCGATAGCAACAGCACTGGCGCTGCTAGGGTGATGAGGCAAAGGAAACGAAAAGGCATATCGCCGGACTCAGGAAAAGTGGTGGAAACCTAGCTGCAGTCAATGAGAGACTGCATCTTGTTTCGCGGCAAAAAGCCGAGCAACGCAAAAGTACATTGTGAGCGAAAATAGGCATCGATTTAAGTCGAAACGAGCAACGAGTGCCCGATTTCTGCACAGGGGGCCCTAATAACGGTCCTGCTCTGGCTCGGCCCAGACATGCGGCTGGTCGTCGTTCCACTCGACGTGAATCACGCTGGGACGACAGCAGACCGGGCAATCTTCGACGTATGACTGAGACCTTCCCTCGCCCGGATCGAGCGGAATCACGATTTCCTCGCCGCATCCGTCGCACACGTAAACGCCTTCATCGGTCATCGTCCCATTCCTGTGCTCGCGTTTTGCCGAGTTGTTTTGCCCGAATCAGTTGTTTTGCCCGAATCAGTCGTTTTGCCTGGATGTTGTACCCGGCTGATCTACCTGGACGAACGACTGGGCCGAATGCCCCGGGTGAATGTCCCGGGCGCAATTCCAGGCCCCTGCTCGATTCGCACTGCCCACCTGGTCCGGCCGGTGCCACTCTATCGTCTCTGGCCGTTCGGTTCGAGCGAGTTCCCCACGGCGAGCCGGCTAAATCGCGACTGCGTCCTCAGCCTCTGCGTTCTCAGCCTCTGCGTTGGCCGGTAGAATGTTCCGTTTCGATCTGACCGCCGCTCAATTTGATCGCTGCGGATCGATTCTTGGTTCCCTTCTGCACTGGCAACGTCATGGCTGACACAGCGATCGATCCGAACCTTCTGCTCTCGCGATTCGGATTAAGCGAGTTCCGCCGGGGACAACGTGACGTCGTCGACTCGCTGGCCGCCGGACATGACGTGATGTGCGTGATGCCCACCGGTGGCGGAAAAAGTCTGTGCTATCAGCTGCCAAGTTTGGCCCGCGACGGAACCACGATCGTCGTTTCGCCGCTGATCGCATTGATGAAAGATCAAGTCGACGCATTACAGACATTGGGCATCAACGCCAAACTGATCAACAGCAGCCTGACCGCCTCGCAACAGTCCGAGGTGATGCAAGAAGTCTCGGCCGGAACGTTGGACTTGGTGTACGTCGCCCCCGAACGGCTGCGCAACGGACGATTTCTGGACGCCGTTGCATCGGCAAACGTGTCGCTATTGGCCGTTGACGAGGCGCACTGCGTCAGCGAATGGGGCCACGACTTCCGTCCCGACTACGCACGCCTGGGTCACTTTCGCGAACGTTACTTGCGAGGCGTTCAAACGATTGCCTTGACGGCAACGGCAACCCCCACGGTTCGGCAAGACATTGCGGATCTGCTGGGCCTGAAGGAACCGAAGGTTTTCGTCACCGGATTTGCCCGGACGAATTTACGTTTCTCGGTCGGACAGGCGAAAACCGACCGCGAAAAAGATCAACAACTCGCCGACTACCTCAGCCAAGAAGACGGCGCGGGAATCATCTATGCCGCCACGCGTAAACGATGCGAAGAACTGGCCGATTGGCTGCCAGAAAAAATCCGCCGTCCCGTGGGCGTCTACCACGCCGGCCTTGAACCGGCCCAGCGTCATGACGTGCAAGAACGGTTCATGAAAGGCGACTTGTCCGCGATCGTTGCCACCAATGCGTTCGGCATGGGCATCGACAAGTCCGACATCCGCTACGTCGTCCATTACAACATGCCCGGCAGTCTCGAAGCCTATTACCAGGAAGCGGGTCGGGCCGGTCGTGATGGACTCGACAGCGAATGTCGACTGCTTTTCTCATACAGCGATCGATACGTCCAAGAATTCTTTATCGACAATCGCTATCCATCCAAAGAGACGATCCGCAAAGTCTATGAGTTCTTGCTTTCACGCCCCGAGGATCCGATCGAACTGACTTTGGACCAAGTTCGTCAAGCGATTGACTTAAAAGAGGGCAGCGAATCGATCGGAACCGCTGAAACCTTGCTGGCCCGTGCGGGCGTCCTGAAACGTCTGGACAGCAACTCGAACCAAGCGATTATCCGCATCGACGACGCCGCGCCGACGATGCTGGATTATTTGCCCCGAGAAGCAAAACTGCGGCGACGCGTGATGTCGGCGATTGAAAAAGTCATCGGGCGGCGGCGAGGCGAAGACGTCTATGTGCAGCCGACACGATTGATGGAGATGGCCGAAGTCGATCGCGAGCAACTCACACGCACCCTACGTGAACTGCGTCGATTGAAGACGTTCGACTATGTCCCGCCGTTTCGCGGCCGCGCCGTCCACGTCACACAACGCGACGTGCCGTTCGAGAAACTGGATATCGACTTTGCCGAACTCGACCGGCGAAAAGCGGCCGAGTATCAAAAGCTGGAATCGGTGATCGGGTTCGCCAGAACCAGCGGTTGCCGACAACGCATCATCTTGGATTACTTCGGCGATCCCAACGCGGTCAACTGCGGCAGCTGTGATCGTTGCCAACCCGACACGCCCTCGCGGCCGAGCAAAGCCAGCAAGCTGAAAGCTGTTGGACCGATGCAAACGGTTGACCAAGCGTCACTGCTGCGCGGCATCCGCGTCACCCTGAGCGGAGTCACACGGATGCACGGTCGTTTTGGCAAGAATCTGGTCGCACAAATGCTATGCGGGTCAAAAAGTAAGAAACTGCAGCAGTGGAAACTGCACCGGCTTAGCACCTACGGGATGTTGGCGCCGATGAAACAATCCGAAGTCGCCACCGTCATCGACGCATTGGTCGAATCAGGCCTGGTCGCGCAGCGCGAAGTCGATCAGCGCCGGCCGACCGTCGAAATCACCGATGCAGGTAAACGCGTGATGAAAGAGATCGATCCGTTGCCCGACAGCGTGCAGCTGGTCTATCCGATCGCCAAACGATTGGCGACGGTTGCCAGCAGTATTGAATCAGGCGACGTGCAAAGCCACACCACGGCCGTCGCGGGCAACGATGACGACGAATCTTACGAGGGTGACTCCTCGGCACCCGACGCTGGTTCTGGTGAGTCGACGATCCGAGAAGAAATCGAACAAGAACTGGCGGACCGGCTGAAACGGTGGCGGCGAAAGACGTCGGCGGCCCTCGGATATCCCGCCTTTCGAGTGCTGACCAACGCGACCATCGATCGCATCGTCGAAGCACTTCCCCAGAACGCCGAGCAACTTGAAATGATCGCCGGCGTCGGCCAAGCGACCATGGAACAGTTCGGATACGACATCGTCGAACTGGTCCAGACCGTCGTTCGCTCGCACGCCGAAGCGGAATCGACCGCGAACGACCCCGACGATGATCCGCAACAAGCGTCGAAAATACCGGGCGAATCAGGCTCGGCAGACGTAAGTGTCCCCGTCGATTCGCGTTCGATGGGTCGGCAAAATGCCGCACCGCCGGCGAGCGGTTCACCTGGTGCGGTGGACACCCCGGATCACCGAGAGCCTCCTCTGGGCGAGGATTCTCGCGAGGGCAGGGATGTTCAGCAGAGAGAGGATGTTCCGCAAAGAAACGGCGACAATCACGGGGAATGTGATCGATCGGACGCCGAGAATGCCCACCCCGCCGCGAACCCAACAGGCCCCGCCGCGAACCGAATGGGCGCGGCAGAGGACCAATGCGGCGACGCGACGGATGCGTATTGGACGTGGCGGTTGTTTCGGGACGGCTATTCCGCATCGCAAGTCGCGCAAATTCGCCGTTGTGACGTGACACGGTTGGATCGAGATCTGGCCGTTGCGGCAGCGGCGGGTCACGAAGTCAGGTCCGATTGGTGGTCGGATCCGTCGGTTAGTCATCCGGTGGTGAAACCGGTACAATCATCGCAGTCATGACGCGACTCATTCGCCGCAGCCCGACGATGTGCCGTTGAAACTCTCACGCGTTTCGGCTGTTTTTCGGCTGACGGGTTTAATTGTGAGTTCAGCACGGCGATTCGGCTCGATTTTTTGACAGCGAGCTAGACTTTGTTAGTCGCGATTCCCCACGTGGTACAAGCTTTGCTTGACGAATCCATCCGGGGTGGTACATAGGGCGGTCAATTGAATGCTGCCGCCACGAAAAAAGCGTTTTAAAGAATAAAAAATGCGAGAGGACGCAATGAACGTGTCCCTCGTGCCTGAAAGGTAGGCAATGGAAAACGGTTCGGAAAAAAACAACGCCAAGTCGCAGGAACCCTCCGGCCAGCGGCGCAACAATAATTCGCTGCTCATCGCACTGGTGGTCGCCGGATTGATTGCGATGTTGTTCTTTGGCCAAAGCGATGAACGATCTCGCATTTCGGCCAGCTTCTTTCAAGAACAGCTTGAAAAGGACAATATCGAAACGATCAGCATTGGGGATCGTCGTGTCCTGGGTACGTTCAAGACGCGCCCCGAAGCGGAACCGGTTTTCGAGGACGGTGTCCGCAAACCACAAGTCGACAAAGACGGCAAACCCGTCAAATATCTGAAGACGTTCTACTTTAACCGTTCGACCGACGTTGGCACCGTCGCGCGGCTGGAAGAATCGCTCCGCAAAGCCGATGTTCCCTACACGGTGATGGAACCCGATAACACGCAAAACATCATCAGTATGATTGCGTTCATCGGGTTGCCGCTGGCGATCCTATTCTTCCTCTTCATGATGCTGCGTCGCACACGCAGCGACATCATGGGCGGCGGATTCTTGTCGGGCTTTAGCAAGAGCCCCGCCAAGAAATTCGAAGCCAACGAAAAAATGGTGACGTTTGACGACGTTGCCGGGCTGGAAGGCGTCAAAGCCGATCTGCAAGAGATCGTTGACTTCTTGAAAACGCCCGACAAATTCCAACGACTCGGTGGACGTGTGCCCAAAGGCGTTTTGCTAAATGGGCCTCCGGGGACCGGTAAGACTCTTTTGGCGCGAGCGGTGGCCGGTGAAGCGGAAGTGCCATTCTTTTCGGTCAACGGCAGTGAGTTTATCCAGATGTTTGTCGGTGTCGGTGCAAGCCGAGTACGCGACCTGTTTAAAACAGCCAAGGAACAAAGTCCTGCGATCATCTTTATCGATGAAATCGACGCCGTCGGGCGTCAGCGAGGTGCGGGATTGGGCGGTGGCCATGACGAACGCGAACAGACCTTGAATCAGATACTGGGCGAAATGGACGGGTTCAGTCCCAGCCAAGCCGTGATCGTCGTCGCGGCGACCAACCGTCCCGATGTGCTGGATCCGGCGCTGTTGCGACCAGGACGATTTGACCGTCACATCTCGGTCGGTCGACCGACGATGAAAGGCCGCGAAGAAATCTTCCGCGTTCATGTACGCGATGTCCCACTGGCCGACGACGTCGATCTGAAGAGATTGGCCGCAGGAACGATCGGGCTGACCGGTGCCGATATCCGCAACATGGTCAATGAAGCCGCGTTATGGGCGGCACGCCAGGACAAGAAAGAGGTCGACATGAGCGACTTCGACAGCGCACGCGACAAGATCCTGATGGGTGCAAAACGCGAAGAAGTCCTCAAGGGCGACGAAAAAGAAAAGACAGCGTATCACGAAGCAGGCCACACCTTAACGGCTTGGCACCTCGACGGCGCCCATGTCGTTCACAAGGTCACAATCATCCCTCGGGGCCGAGCGCTCGGCGTGACCCAATATGTGCCCAATGAAGACCGGTTGAGCATCAGCAAACGCGAACTCGATCATCAATTGATCGTCCTGTTGGGTGGTCGTGCGGCTGAAAAACTGATCTACAACGAGACCTGTGTCGGCGCCGAAAATGACTTGGAACGGGCGACGAGTATCGCTCGAAAAATGGTGACACACTGGGGCATGAGTCCCAAAATTGGACCGGTCAGCTACAAAACCAGCGACGAAGATCCGTTTCTGGGACGCGAGATGCATCGACAGCGTCAGTTCAGCGAGCACACCCAAGAGTTGATCGACGAAGAGGTCGCCCGCATCTTGTTGGAAGCGGACCAAAAGGCCGAACAATTACTGCGTGAGTATCGACACGATTTGGACAAGATCGCCAAAGCATTGTTGGAAAACGAAGAATTGGGCGAGACGGAATTGACCGAACTGATCGGACCTTCAATTCAATCCACTCGGCAAGCAGAGCAGGGCGACGATGGTCAAGACACGCCCACACCAGGGCAAGTCCTGGCGCCCGAAAGCGCCGCCGAACACAGTCCCGGTTCCGCCGTCCAGCGAGACAGTTAACCGCTCGCACGACGCAGACACGGCCGTCTGAACTGTTGCGAAGTCTGTTGCGGATGCCATGGCAAAAAAGAAACGATCAAAGACTCGTACCGCGTTTCGCAAGGGGCACCAAGGCCGAGTCCGTCAGAGCGATTTGACGCGTGACTTTCACACCGGTGACGCCGATGAATTGGCCGACGTGATTCAAAGTGAACGCGTCAGCGGCAAAGGTGATCTGACGCGCAAGCGAACCGTCGCCGACAGCGACAAATCACCCGGCGCCGACAATGATCCCAACGCCAACCCGCTGATTCACGGCCGCGTGATCAGCGTGCATGGATTGAGCAGCAAGGTGATCGGTGACGATGGACGTCTGTACGAGTGTGCCGTCCGGCAAGTCTTGAAATCGCTAAGCATCGATCAACGTGGCGTCGTCGTCGCAGGCGATCACGTGTTTCTTCGCGCCGAACCGTCCGGCGAGGGAATGATCGAACAGATCGAACCTCGCCACGGTTTGATCAGCCGCAGCAGTCGCGGACAACAACACGTCATCGCCGCGAATGTTGATTACTTGTTGATTATCGCTAGCGCGGCCCAGCCAGGACTGAAACCGAATTTGATCGATCGGTTTCTATTGACCGCCGAACACTGCGGCGTCGAACCGATCATCGTGATCAACAAAATCGACTTGGTTGATCCGATCGACTTGCAAACGATCTCGGGCGTTTACGCCTCACTCGGCTATCGAGTGCTTGTCACGTCTGCCGAAACGAATGTCAACATTGATTATCTGAGGCACCTCTTGATCGGCAAACAGACGGTGCTTGCCGGACAAAGCGGTGTCGGCAAGAGCAGTTTGCTAAATGCGATCGAACCCGGGTTGGGATTGGCCGTGGGAGTCGTCAGCCAAGACAACGAAAAAGGCCGACACACAACCACGGCTGCGAGATTGATCCCCATCAAAGCCGGTGGCGCCGTTTTCGACACGCCCGGTATCCGGCAATTTCAACTGTGGGATATCGATGCAAACGAAGTGGCCGGGCTGATGCCCGACTTGCGACCTTATGTCAGCCGCTGCCGATACCCAAACTGTTTGCATCTCAGCGAGAACGAGTGCGCCGTAAAAGATGCGGTGGCGGATTCGCGCATCGACCCACGCCGTTACGACGCGTATTGTCATTTGCTGGAAGCCGACTTGTTGCAAACATGAGAAACGTATGACAACGACCGATCGACAAAGTTCCGACGATGATTTGCACGCCGCGCCGGTGCCGCATCATCGTGGATTGCTCACCGGTGTTGTGCTCTGCGGGCTTGGCATCCTGATCGGTTCGATCGCTCTGGTGCTGTGTTGCTATTCATTCGGTGCTGATTTCAGCGGGGAAGGGTGGGGCGATGCGGCGTCAGCCCAGCCACAACCTCGGCGAATTTCCTTTGTGATGTCATTAGGTGGATTCGCGCTATCGATCCCGCTGTTTTGGATCGGCTTTTTCCGAATCGTCCATCCCGAACTTTCTGAACCGAAAACCTAAAATCTCTCGCTTCGCCTGCGATCGAGGCAGTACGGTCCGGCGGATGCATGGCGATCGCAATCGAGCCGCGGCAATGGAAGCGTCGGCAAAGCGGCCGAAAACGGGCATTTCGTTGACCCTTTTGGGGGATGCAACTACAATGGGTGCTGCGTCGAGGCGACAGCAATCGCACCGGGTGGGTCAACGACTGAAACAGGCTTGAGGGCGTTTTCAGATTTGACAGTTGATCCTTCGCGCGGCCTTTTCTACTTTTCCCAATGGCGATAAAGCAAGTGACACAACGTCGATTGCCCGATCATCGCTACGCAGGCCATGGTTCCCGAGAACGCAGTGGATTCCAACGACCCATTCCAAGCTGACGCGTCCACGGTTCACCGCGGCAAGGCCGAACCAGGTGACGCCCGACGTCGCGCAGCGGATCAGGCCAACGGGAACGATCCGGCTGTCGGGAATGCGAGTGATTCCACCGCGCCGCCGACGCTGACGCCGCGCCCCTCAGGTGATATCGCTATCGTCGGTGACGCCGAAGCCGCACAGATTGCAGAAGCGCAGACCGTCATCCGAGGCTCTTCTCGAGCAGGATCCCCTGATTCGCAACCGGCAAAGCGACTGGACCAAACCCCGGCGTCGGTTGCAAAGGTTTTGCAAGGAACGCGGCTGAATCATTTCTTGTTAGAAGAACTGATTGGCGGCGGCGGAATGGGCGCGGTTTTTCGTGCTCGCGACGAACAGCTGGATCGTACAGTCGCCATCAAAGTCATTCCGTTTGTCGGTAATGACCCGGACCTGCAACGACGATTTCGCAACGAAGCGCAAAGTGCCGCCAAACTTGATCACCCTCAAATCGCCCGGGTGTTCGAAGTCGGCAACTACAACGACTGGCACTACATCGTCTTTGAATACATCCGCGGCACTAACATTCGCGACTTGGTCACCAAGTCGGGTGTTCTGTCGATCGATGACGCCGTGTTTTTTACCTGCCAACTGGCGGAAGCACTTCAGCATGCGGCCGACCGAGGCATTGTTCACCGCGACATCAAACCGTCCAACGTTCTGATCAGCGAAGATGAAAAGATCAAGCTTGTCGACATGGGGCTGGCACGTTCGGACAGTTTTGACCTGAGCGAAGACATGACGGCCAGCGGGGTCACGCTCGGAACGTTCGATTATATTTCGCCCGAACAGGCTCGTGATCCGAGGATCGCCGACCTGCGCAGTGACATTTATTCGCTCGGTTGCACGCTGTACTTTATGTTGACCGGCAGCCCGCCTTATCCCGGCGGGACGATGTTGCAAAAACTACTCAGCCACGGCAACGCGCCGCCGCCGGACGCGAGAGAGTTGCGTCCCCAAGTTAGCGACGACTTGGTGATCGTGATCAACAAGATGTTGGCCAAAGATCCGCAGGACCGCTACGCCAGCGGAAACGATCTCGTATCAGACCTGCGCGAAGTTGCCTTTCGCGATGGACTAAAACGGTCGCAGGGGATACCCGCGGTTTCGGTCGCCGAACCCAGTCGCGTGGCGGCTTGGCTCGAACACCACGCACCTTGGCTGATCGCCGCGACTTTGCTGTTGCTTAGCACGGCTTGGCTGCAGCTGATTTCAGCAGCTTCACGCGATGAATTTGACCTGTCCGTCCCATCCGATTTATTGGTCCTACGTGACGCGCTGCCCTCACCGGAAGGGACAATTTCGGTACCACTGCGGCCCACGACGAGGGGCCCGGCGTTGGATGCCACGTCGACCGATGCCCCCGCACCGGATTCATCCGAACTGCCACTCAATGCGGCGATGCCCAGTCCGGGCGGCTCATCTTCCGGCGGCCCATCGCTCGGCGGTTCAGCGTCCGGCGGTTCAGCGTCCGGCGGTTCAGCGTCGGGAAGTCCACCGTCTGGCAGATCTGGTGATACCAACGAATTCGGTACCGCGGAAATCGTTCCAGCCGATCCCTTTGCAGCGCCCCCACGCATCGGCAGCGTTCCCAGCACGTTGGAATTGGATGCCGACATTGATCAATCGGTTTTTGCCAACGCATCTTCGGTGCGAAACCGGGTGCCACCGTCGCTTGACGACACACCGCCGCGTTTGATCCGCGTCCTCGGGCGGCAACCGTCGATTGTCGATCCCCCGGCCCGAGACAAGGGTACCGTGGACGTTCCGACACTTGACGAAGCGTTGGCACTAGCGAAAAAGCATGATGTCGATCACATCGAAATCGCCGCGGCGGTGATTCGCAGCGGTCCGGTCCGGATCGAACAAGATGGGTTGTTGATTACCGCTGCGCCGGAGATCGGTGAATGTACGATTGAAATGTCTCATGACGACTCGCTCGCGATCCAGCGGCACAGCATGTTCGATATCGGATCCAACCGAATCGAATTGGAAGACATTCATTTCGTCTGGAAGATCGCCGGCGGAGACTTTGACGGCGGCGCACTGGTGGCGATCAGTGACAACCGCTTGGTGCGGATGACCGACTGCAGCATGACAATCGACAACCCCTCTCGGCTTGATGCCGTTTACGCGTTCGAAGTCACACCGCTGAAGAGTCCGTCCTACGGTAGCGCACCATTGATCGATCCGGTCGGAATCGACGGAGCCACTTTGCCACTGGTTGCGATCGAACTGAACAACGTGATCATCCGCGGTCAAATGACGATGATTCACATGCAGCAAGCCGTCGAGTTGCAATTGCAGTGGGACAACGGTTTGCTGGCGATCGACCAAAGAATGATTGATACGATGGGTGCGGCATTTCAGCCAAGTGAAACCGCGAGCGCGATGCAACTATCGTTGACGCGTGTCACAGCGCTGGTACCGCAAGGTTTGGTGCGAATGCGATTGGGCATCGGTGGACAGTATCCCGTGGCGATTGATCGACAAGCCCGCAGTTGTGTCTTTGTGGTTGATGAGGGCACACCGCACTTTGAAATCTCGGGACTGCCGTCACTGGCCGACACGGACGCACTGTTAAAGCTCCGTGGGGAAGCAAACGCCTATGACGTTGAACCCACGTTGGTCGATCCGTTCCTGTTGCTCTCTGACGACGAAGGTCGGGTCGAGGTCACGCGGATGGACGACTTGAAATCAAACCCGCCAGCCTGGTCGGACGAAACCTCGCCCCGTTGGTTGGTGCGATGGGCCATGCCACGGTCGGGCGGGTCGCTGTCGGAAACGGCCACCAGCCAGCTAAGTGTCGATGATTTCTTGCAGGACGGCACGGTACTGAGCGGGTTTGATCCAAACCGGCTGCCGCCGCTGCCCCAAAAAATTAGCCAATATTGACTGTCCAACGGTCGTTTTTTGCGGTTTTTGTCGCTGAAGTGCGAAGATCTGGCGAAGGGATTTGACTTTTCGACCGTTCTGAGACTTAATTGTGGCTGACGTCGCCGCACGCGCCGTTATCTATCTTTTAGATAGCCCACCCCAATAACGCGTCAAACAAGGGTCTCTGACGACCGCAAGACGCGTATCCATGTTCCTAATTTTCAAAGCCCCTCGGAGGACTTGCATGAGTCGATTGATTGCACTGTTTGGATGTCTCGTATTATTCGCCTCGCCAGCCATGGCAATCAGCGAGTTCGGAAAGCAATGGAAGAACGAGTATCTTGGCGAGGGAGCCGATGAAGACTTCGTCAAAGTCGGTCGCAAAGCCGGTTGTTACGTCTGTCACGTGAAAGGTGAAGACAAGAAAAAGGTTCGCAACGAGTACGGCAGCGCCGTCCACGAATTCCTGAAGGCGAAAGATTTCCCCAAGGAATATATCAAAGCAAATCCAGACGAAGCGAAAGAAAAAATCCTCGAAGGATTCAAGAAAGCTGGTGAAAAGAAGAGCAAAGACGGAAAGTCATTTGCCGAAAAGATCAAGAACAACGAACTGCCTGCGACCGACGCGGGACTGTAATGATCGCTTGATCGAGCCAGAGAAAAAGCTATTTCCGTTTGTCGCGAACCCAATCGTGGCAAACGGATTTTTTATGCTCCACGCCGTTCACCACACACTCGTTCACCACACGACCGTCGGCGTGATTCCGGTGCATTGACATGTCACCAACCTGTATCGCGAGCGACGCAAAATGCTCGAACAAACTCGGTCGTTGATCGATCCGCGATCTGTACCGAATGATCGCGCGACGATCCTTTCGCCATCCACATCCAATTGCCCCTCCCTCTGTTTTCACGAGAACGTCCATGATACGCACGTCGTTTGCCTCGCTCATTTTCGCCGCCGTCTGTCTGGTACCGATAACCGCACCGGCAGAAAAACCAGATGTCGAAACGGGATTCGTTTCGCTGTTCGACGGCGAAACGATGAACGGATGGAAACGATCGGCAGAGAATCCCGATAGCTGGAAAGTGGTTGACGGAATGCTGGTCAGCCACGGGCCGCGATGCCACCTGTTCTATGTCGGTGACCAGGCTCCGCTGGATGACTTCCACTTCAAGGCCGAAGTCAAAACCACACCGGGCAGCAACGCCGGGATCTATTTTCACACCAAGTACCAAGCGGAAGGTTGGCCCAAGTACGGCTACGAGTGCCAAGTCAACATCTCGCACAAAGACCCCAAGAAAACCAGCAGCCTGTACGCGGTTGATAACGTCGACGATCCTGGCGTCAAAGACGGCGAATGGTACACGCAAGAGATCATCGTCAAAGGCCGACACATCGTGTTGAAAGTCAACGGCAAGACGATGGTCGACCACACCGAACCCGAAAACAAAGAAGCGTTCAGCAATGCGTTCGAGCGCAGGCTTGGCGAAGGCACCTTTGCCCTGCAGGCCCATGATCCGGACAGCAAGGTCTACTTTCGTAATCTGCGGGTCAAGAAGCTGAACTGAGCCGCCGCTTTTCCTGCGTGATCGGTGATTCAGGCTGCAACATGCCTGAATCGCCGGGACGGTATCGTTGGCGACACAGGACTAATAGTCGCTATCGACAACTTCTTTCGACGCCCGAGTGCCCAGCGCGCCCCACAAACCGTACGGGCTCTTGGAGCCTTTCTCGGTAACGCTGTCGCTGCCGCTTCCGGCGATATCGATATACACCATCGGTGTTCGAGAGTTTCCGGCCTCGATCGATTCGGTGATGAACTTGATCGCGCCGTCACCCATCAAAACATGCACCCCGCCAATGTGCCGACTACTCGGTGGCACAATGCCATGTGTATCGACATGCCCAGCGAGACAGATTTCAGAGTTAGGCGGCAGGATGGTGTTCACTTGAGTTTGCAGTTGATGAAAAATTGCCCATCGGTATCCGCGTCGACTGATTGCAACGCCCAGAAGCGGCGCACTTGCCTCCCAAAACGATGGTCTTAACGGATCGATGTATCCCAGGTCTTCGCAAATCTTCGGATTGTTAGCCACGATCTCAGAACCTCCCATGGGAGGGGACGAAGCATGCGTTCGAATGTCTCGGTCACCAATGTCCGTCATGATTTCGCCGGCCATGATCGTCGTTGATAATCCGTCTTGAATGTCGCGAAACTTCATTGACTTTCGCGGGACAAACATGCCGCGCATTCCGTATCGAGCGCGTTTTACCGTTCGGTCATGGTTCTCGTAGTTCCAACGCATGTTCGCCCAAATCGTGACCCCGTGTTCCCCATTGTAGAAACTGTCACCGGTACACGCGGCGTAATTGGTTCGCCCCAGCGAAGGCAGTCCGCGGCCGGGATCGCTAGGGCACCGATAGGTTGCAATATCGGTCGCCCATGCCGGATAGTTTCCTTGCGTCGCACGTGGCCCCATGGCGGGCCAAATGTCGCCATCATCCTCGGTCAATGGTTCACTGATCTGTTCCCACATCGCCTGCTGTTCGATGAACGGCAAAATTCCGACCAAATAACTCAGCTCCACTCGTGTGAAACCGCGACCGGTGTTGTCCTGCGAGACACCGGCGGTGTTGATGAGCTCGTTGGTCGGGCCAAAGCCGTGAATCGGCATTTGGCCATGCGCCGAATGATAGTTGTGTATCCCCAAACCGATTTGTTTGAAGTTGTTGCTGCAACTGAGCCGCCTGGCAGCTTCACGTGCGGACTGAACAGCGGGCAACAATAAAGCGACAAGGACGCCGATGATTGCGATCACAACCAAAAGCTCGACGAGTGTGAATCCATTGGATGGTTTGAAGGCGACATCATGATCGCGATCACAAGTTGAACTTGAAAGGTGCATCGCATTTCTCCATCGAATGAATCATCAAACGCTATCAGACGCGTTATTGACTTGCAGATTCCGCCGATTGATCTCGTGAATCGGTTTCTTGTGCGGCCATTTCAGCCATCTGGTCAAACGTCATTTCATCCGACTCTTGGACCACGCCACCGTGACCTCCGCATCCCGCGTACAGCCCAAGTCCGAGAACGATCAGCAAAGCAAGAGAACGCTGCATCAAAGCACCCATCGGTCGAATTAGAACATCGGCACAAAGCGTTTAAACGACGCGAGTGCCCGTCTGAATTCTATCAAACCGGTTCATGCAGCAGTGGAAAATCCACGTTGTTGCGGGCGAAACGGGATCAAAGCCCCAGAATGGTTGTGAACATTCCGTTGAGCGGTCGTGGCGGTGCTTCAGCGACTTCAAGCCGGTCACCTGCGCGAAGCGCGTAGTCACTTTCGGGGCGCACTGTCTTGCCATCGGGCGCCATGTTGACGGCCATCCGGATGCCATTGATCGACTGGGGCGAACTGCGATAGAGAACCGCTTGGACACGACCGATCTTTTGCTGGACCCCGGATTGCCGAAGCAGATCGCTGACGAAAACCGATTGGCCATCACCGGGCAGCGGCAACACCCGCATCGGCTCCGCGTCACCGGGCACGTGCAGGACGATCGCGTTCTGTGATTTGGCCTGAGCCACTCGCTTGAATGCTTGAGCCGATTCCGACCCCTGCAATTGCATGCCGACTCCTTCATCGCTGTACGTATCGTCACCCGAAGCGCCCATAATGCCCAATGCGGGAACGAGCGGTGGCAAACGCAGTGTCGAACATCCGGTCGAAAAGATCGTGACGACGGCGATGACGGCTAGCAGGCAGGAGCAACGCATGGATGTATCTGGGGGGCAGTTCGACTGGAAACGAGCATTGGTAAGCTTTGCCGATTAAGTCGACCTTTCAGCCAGCCGGCATTGAGGCAATCGGCATTCCCACGAGCCGACTTGAGCAAAACGCCCAAGAGTTGCCCGCCAGCGGCCCAAAGCGTTAGCGATCTTGGATGTCGATCAATCTCCGGTCCGGCGCGGTTCTCAGGCCGATTTCACGGGAACAGGCCGATTTCGCGGGAAAAAGACAAACAACCAGGAATCATCACCGATCCGTCCCCAATCATCCTTCCCGAAACTTGCGCGGGACTGTATAGTGCCGGGCTTCGAATATCCAAATCAACCAATCAAATAGCAGTCTTTTAATCGGCGGCGGAGAATTCTGATGGCTCGTCAATGCGAATCATGTGGCAAAAAAGTCCAGATGGGCAACCGAATCGAAACTCGCGGTAAAGCAAAATACCTCGGTGGAGTGGGTACGAAAATTACCGGAATCACTCGTCGGAAGTTCGTCCCCAACCTACAGCGCGTCCACGTGACGATGCCCAACGGTCAAAACAAATCGATGCGCGTCTGCACGCAGTGCATCCGTAGTGGTGCAATTCGCAAGACGGTCAAAACAAAGCCGTTTGACGTCGGCACCAAGAAGTAGGCTTACGAGAGAACATCCATCGGTGCGCAGGCAACTGATGCGGCGGAGAGCCCAACGTCACGAGACATCACTCGGACCCAGCGGACCGCCTAAATATCACGCGTGGATCCATCATGTCGCTCAATCAAGACGATTTGCGTAAGTTGGCTTTGCTGGCTCGAATGGATTTGTCCGACGACCAGATCGAAGCCATCGGTCCCAAGCTGGAAAGCATCCTTGGGTTCGTCGACCAGTTATCAGAACTGGACACCGAAGACGTCGAACCCATGACAACGGCCTTGGATGTCGACAACCGTTGGCGGAACGATGTTGTCGTCGAGGGCCTGTCGCGAGACGAAGCGCTTCGCAACGCCCCGGATCGCGATGATGAGTGCTTTCTTGTGCCGGCCGTGTTGGGAACGGCCGCCACAAAAAACGAGTAGCCTCAACGAGTAGATACCGCATGGTCACTCGGTCGCACCACCGAAACCAGAAACGCTGATGGGCGACTTTGGTGCGTACAGTCTCTTGCCACCGTTGGTCGCAATCATCCTGGCCATCGCCACTCGGCGTGTGATTCTGCCATTAGCAGCCGGCGTTTTTGTCGGCGCCTGCTTGTTGGCCACCCGTCACGACGACATGCCTTGGCTGCTGCCAATAGAACTGTTCGTGCAATCGATCGTCACCTCGATTGCCTCCAAGTCACACCTTCAAGCGCTTGCGTTTAGCCTGCTGCTGGGCGCTATGGTGGGTGTCTTGGAATATGGCGGCGCGATGAAGTCATTGATCGCCGGCATCTCGCATCGCATTCGATCGCGCAGCGGCGCACAAACGATGATCGCCCTGTCGGGACTGGCGATCTTTTTCGATGACTATGCCAACACGCTGTTGGTCGGCGGAACGATGCGCGGCACGGCGGACCGGTACCGTATCTCTCGAGAGAAACTTGCCTATCTGGTCGATTCAACCGCAGCCCCCGTGGCCGGGTTGTCGATCGTGAGCACCTGGGCAGCGATCGAGATCAGCTATATGGCCGAAGGACTGCACGCAGGCGGCATCGAAGACACGTCGGCGGCGTTTGAGATGTTCATCCAGTCGATCCCCTATCGCTTTTATCCCTGGCTGGCCTTGGTGATGGTATTTGCAACCGCGATCAGTGGTCGCGACTTTGGGCCGATGGCGACCGCCGAAGCGAATGCGATCACGTCGGCCCCCGTCGCGGATGCCAATGCGGGCGAGCAGGACGAATCGGCAGAATCCCACGGACGCTGGCAATGGCTGGCCGCCGTCATGCCGGTTGTTGCGTGCATTGCATCGGTCGGGGTGGTCTTGGTGGTCACGGGCATGCGCGAGGTGGGAACCCCGTCGGCCGAGATGGGTTACCTGAGGTTAGCCGGCGAAGTGCTCGGCAACGGCGATTCCTATCTCGCGTTGATCATTGGCGGTGCGGTCGGACTGGGCGTTTCGGTTGCGGGGCATCTGGCGTTTGACTTGTGCAGTTTCACGACAATTGTCGATGGCATTGCGCGAGGTGCCTGGCAGATGATGCCTGCGATGCTGATTCTTTGGTTCGCCTGGGCTCTGTCAGCAATGACCGATCGCGATGCCCTGGATACGGGCGGATACCTGGCAAGCGTTCTGTCGGAACGACTTGATCCAAGGATGCTGCCGACGGTGGTGTTTGTGATCGCCGGGGCGATTGCATTTGCAACCGGGACCAGCTGGGGAACGATGGCAATCTTGACCCCGCTTTCGATCGCGCTGGCTCTGGGACTCGATCCGGTCAGCGACCACGGCGGCGGGCCAGCAGGTGCAATCGCGCTTGCGACATGCGGTTCGGTTCTGGCGGGTGCGATTTTTGGCGATCACTGTTCTCCGATCTCCGATACGACAGTGCTATCAAGCCGCGCCAGTGGGTGCGACCACGTCGGTCACGTTCGCACGCAAATGCCGTACGCGCTTTCGGTCGCGGTGATTTGCGTCGCAACGGGCACGATTCCTGCGGCAATCGGACTATCGCCATGGATCAGCCTGGTGATCGGCTCGACCTTGATCGTGTTCGTCGTGCGAACACTGGGCCGCCCGGCAATTGCCTCAAACAAGAACTAAGAACAGCGTTTGAAGAATCTTCAAAACTGCGGACGTTCTTTCACGGTGCAATCGACGTGTCGAAGTCGCAAATCGCCTTGGCACCGCGGCTTTTAGCCAAAGCTGAATTTTTTGGCCCCATGGCATCGCTATTGCATGGGTTCTAGCGGAACCGTTAATGAAACCACTGCTGGACAGCGAATCAGCGTGAGCGGGACGGTGCGCGCCGCTGCAACTTGATGAGATTCCGCGGCACCGAATGCCGAACCGATCCATTTCGATACGACGGCATGCTCCAGCCCGCCTATCGTGTTTCGCCCATTGCAATCCGTCCTACCGTTTGGAAAGAGTAAACGCCATGAGCCAACGAATCTACTTTTACGCCGCCGCATGTGCGGTGATCGCCATGTGCGTCGAGATGTTGGCATCGGCCCAATCCATCGATACACCTCAGACGCGTATGCGACCGATCGGATCGGGCAGCGCCGTTGATCGCTATCGCGGTGCGGACGATCCTACGCCCAGTGCCGCGTTTCGTGAAACCGCCTATCAAGCATCGACAAGTCCGAATCAGCAGTCGTTCGTTCGCCAGACGAACGGTGCTGAAAATCCGTTCCGAACATCGACCAACGCATCGGTTCGTCAAACCGTCATGCTGCAGGGTCAGGGGCCCGTCGCACCGGGCCTTTCTGGCGGAAATTACGAACGGCCCGCGAACATGAATCCCGACGCGGCAGGTTCCCTAGCGCCGCCGTCCTATCCGCCAAGTTCGCTGCCTGGCTCGGTATCACCATCGGGCCCGTTACCTTCCTCGCCTGGCCCGGTGGCCACGACGCCGCCTGCCAACCATCCACTGCCCAGCAATCCCTCCGTCTATAATTCGCCAGGTGCCAGCGCTTCTGTACTGGCACCGAATTCAAGTGATCTGGCCCCCATCGCACAGCCACAGCTGAACAACGCGTTTGCAACGATCGACAATTGCAATTGCATCTCGGGCCCCAGCACGTATTCGGCGGCCAGCGGAATTGGTTGCGGCGTCGCACCCTGTGGATACGCGGCGCCGGTTGCTTATACCGCACCGCAAACCTACGTCGCCCCGCCAGCAACGGTTGCACCGCAAGTCGCATTGCCCGGCACGGCGCCACTTGCCATTCCATCGATCGCAAGTTCCGCTCCGGTTCCTTCGCTAATCACCTTGGGACAGCAAACGTTTCCGGTCGAAGTGGGGCAGGGGCTCTGGGGCCAACCGGTCGCCTATGTTCCCGGTCAAGGCATCCGAAACTGGGTGCGATACTTCTTTCCGTAAGCACAATTTTCCGTAAGCACAATTTGGCCTCGCCCGTGCTCGCACCGTTCGCGCGTGCACCGCACCGGTGGTCAAGGATCGCCCGGAAAGCGAACACACCAAAGTTCATTCAACACGATGCATGCCGATTATGTGCCTGCGGCGGCGTGGTCTTTACCGGCTGTCCAACAGGAATTCCGACAGCATCAATAGACTGGCAACCACGGCCGGCTCGTCACCGCGTTCCAGAGCAGCAGCGGCAAGCGCCAGCGTCGAGTATGCGATCAAGTCATCGTGATCCACTTTGCGGAATCGATCGATGGTGTCCAGGTAATTGTCGTAACGCTTCTTCCAGGCAGGGTCGGGAATCTGTGAATCGCCGCGTTCGGCGTACAAGACCTTGAACTCATCAAGAAAGCGGATGAGACGTTGACTTGCCTCGGCGCGCTTTTTCTGGCGAGCGATTGCAGCAAGATCGGATGGTGTCGGTCCGACGATCGGCTGCGTGGAATACGTATCGACCTCGGGTTCGGTTTCGCTCGGACTCGCCTCGTTGACGTATTTGTCCAACTCCAAAAGCACAGTCGAATCATTTTTGAAATCGATCATCACGTCCGGTTCCTTGGATAAGTCGATCGACACTGTGGGTTCTAGCGTTAACGATAGCTCGGGGATTTCGACTTCAGGTATCAGCATGCTGGGCAACGAGTCGTCGCTTGATGCCTGTTCCAGCTGAAGACGCGACTCTTCGCTTAGCGAGGATAGTGCTATTTTTTTCTGAACCAAAAAGGAAACGTTTTCGCCTTGAACCGAATCAAAAATTGCCGAAACCACTTTTCCGTTTGCAGACGTCCAAGGCTCGGGCTTTGCAGGTCGCTCGGTTAACTGTTGCGGCGACAGCGCGGCCAACTGCGCAATCCGTGCTTTGGATTTTGCGTCGAAAATTTTGATGGGAACCGTATTGCGAACTAGCATTGTGACTTGGTCACCATCGTTGGCGACAAACAATGCGTTGATCGTCTTGCCGTCGGCCAGCGTCCATGTCGGAATCTCTTCCGGGGGCGCGGGCACGGTTTGCGCCCCAGCCACCGCCGGGGTCGTGGCAAGCAAAAGCGCGAGACAAATCAGCCGCAACATGGAAACAGATTCTGTCGGGTTAAAAGGATCGGCAGCTATCAATGGGTTGCACGAAACGAGTCCCATCGAGCACACGGTACGCATCAAGCACACGGTACGCATCGAACATAGACGGATACGCCATCAGCACACGGATATCCAAAATCTTGTCCGCCAAATCTCGCCCTATCGGCGACAGCATTATTCCGCCCAGCGTCGACAAGATCTCGACCGCTCATTGTAATCCTTGGGGAGTCTATCGTCGTTGACCTTTCCGGACAATCTGCGCATCAGGATGCGTGACAATCCGGCCACCGAATCCACCGCCCCCCAGGGCGTCTCATTCGTCGATTCTTCACTGCGGATTCATATTTGGCCTATTTCCAGGCTTGCCACCTGAGCTGGACACGACCGCAAAAGCATGATTTTGCGAGTCGTTTTTTGGGTAACACTTTTCGTGACCGCTCGCTTTGAACCTTATCAGAGAGAAGAGCCGCCAAAGACCGACGATCACAGATCGCCCCGGATTCACTCGGACGCTCGGCTCGCCGGAAAAGATGTCTGCCAGGCTACTCGGGCAATCAACATCACCATTACTTGAAATCGAGGCCCGCTGCGGGTCAGACGTCTTTTCCGGCCGGCCAGCTTCGTCGGCTTCCCGATGTGTGCCTTGCCCGTCAAAATGCTCGCTTGATGTGAATTACGATTCTCGCGAGACCAATATCTGATGGCCAAAGCCCCCAAGACAGCGATCCAACCCACACGTGCCGAAGATTACCCCGAGTGGTACCAGCAGGTCATCCGCCATGCCGACTTGGCTGAAAACTCGCCGGTTCGCGGTTGCATGGTCATCAAGCCTTGGGGTTACCGGTTGTGGGAAAACATGCAGCGTGCCCTGGACGACATGTTCAAGGCGACCGGGCACCAAAACGCGTACTTCCCGCTGTTTATTCCGATGAGCTTTCTGGAAAAGGAAGCCGAGCACGTCGAAGGCTTTGCGAAAGAGTGCGCAGTCGTCACCCATCACCGACTGGAACCCGACCCGGACGGCGGACTGCGACCGGCCGGTAAGTTGGAAGAACCACTGATCGTTCGCCCCACCAGCGAGATGATCATCGGAGCCACCTATGCGAAATGGGTACAGAGCCATCGCGACCTGCCGATTCTGATCAACCAATGGGCAAACGTCGTTCGCTGGGAAATGCGGACTCGGATGTTCTTGCGCACGGCAGAGTTTCTGTGGCAGGAAGGCCATACCGTGCACGCCACCCGCGAAGAAGCGATCGAAGAGACCGAACGGATGATCGACGTCTATGCGGACTTTGCCGAAAACTGGATGGCGATGCCTGTCACCGTCGGCAGCAAGACGCCGGCTGAACGTTTCCCCGGTGCGGTGGAAACGCTTTCGATCGAAGCGATGATGCAAGACCGCAAAGCATTGCAGGCGGGAACAAGCCACTTCTTGGGTCAGAATTTTTCGAAGGCTCAAGAAATCGTTTTTCAATCCGAAAGCGGTGAACGCGAATACGCATGGACGACTAGCTGGGGTGTCTCGACGCGTTTGGTGGGTGCTCTGATCATGACCCACAGCGACGATGACGGATTGGTGCTGCCGCCGCGTCTGGCACCGGCTCAGGTCGTCATCTTGCCGATTTACCGCGACGAAGAACAACGCGGCGAAGTGATCGCCTATGTGAACTCGCTGCGTGATGAGCTTTCATCACAAACGTACGCCGGCGCACCGATCCGCGTCGAAGTGGATGACCGTGACATTCGCGGCGGTGAAAAGAAATGGCATCATGTCAAACGAGGTGTCCCGGTCCGCATCGAAGTCGGCCCGAAAGACATCGAAAAGGACGCGGTCTTTATGGGCCGACGTGACGCGGGCAAGAGCGAAGGAATCTCTCGCGAACAGTGCGTCCAACAGATCGAAACAATTCTGACCGAAATACAGCAGGGACTGTTCGATCGTGCCAAAAAGCTGCGTGACGACAATACCGTTACGATCACAAGCGAAGCTGACTTTCGCGCATATTTCACGCCCAAGAACGCGGATAACCCGGAAGCGCATGGCGGGTTCGCAATGTGCCATTTTTGCGACGAAGAAACACTGGAACCGTTGCTGAAGGAACTAAAGGTGACCGTTCGTTGCATTCCGCGCGGAGACAAACAACAGAACGGCACATGCTTCTTTACCGGCAAACCAGCCACGCAACGCGCAATCTTTGCGAAAGCTTATTAGCAGACGCTTGAATGAAGTGCGGAGTTCCCGCCGGCAGGTTCGCCTGTCTCGATGATCGACAATACCGGTTTCTCGTTCGGCGTAGCCACGCAAAAACGCGCACACGACAGCGATAGGCCGGAAAGGGGAAACCGTTGGCATTTTGGATCTTCCTCAGTCTGCTATCGGCCGTCTTTTTGGGGATGTACGACATTGCCAAGAAATCGGCGGTCCATCAAAACGCCGTTCCACCGGTACTGCTGTTAAACGTCCTTACCGCAGCGGCCATTTGGAGTATCGCTCTGCTGGCGCCGTTCGTATTGCCAACGGATTTCGTCTCGTCCGTACCCGAATTCACAGAACCGCTAAAGCGTGCAAGCCAAATCGGGCTGCAGACTCATCTGCTGATGTTCTGCAAATCCATGCTGGTCGGCGCATCATGGACGTGCGCGTTTTTTGCGATGAAGCATTTACCGATTTCGATCGCAACGCCGATTCGCGCGTCCAGTCCTCTGTGGACAATTCTGTTCGCGGTCGGTTTTATGGGCGAACGCCCCGGGGTGATGCAGTGGCTGGGAATCATTGTCGTGCTGTCCGCGTTCTTTGTGTTCTCTCGCGTGGGCGCGATTGAAGGCATTCATTTTCATCGTGATCGCTGGGTCGCATTGATGGTGATCGCAACTCTGTTGGGCGCCGCGAGCGCACTTTACGACAAGTACCTGCTGCAACACGCGTCACTTTCGCCGTCCGTGGTCCAAGCCTGGTTCTCGATTTACTTGGTTCCCGTGATGATGCCCTTGACGATTCGTTGGTATCGACGTGAACGGAAAACCAATCGATTCCAATGGCGTTGGTCGATTCCGATGATCGCCTTATTATTGTTGGTCGCCGACTTCGCCTATTTCACTGCAATCACTGACGAACATGCGATGATCGCTGTCATTTCACCGATCCGGCGCACATCGATCATTATTTCTTTCCTGTACGGCATCGTTCGGCTGAAAGAACAAAACTGGCGTGCCAAGGGGCCGTGCATCGTTGCCGTCGTGATCGGCGTCGCCCTGCTTAGCTGGCCAGCACCAACATGAACGCCGTCGCGAGGACCCGGTGTTTTATAGATTCGCAGTCGCGAGCCTTACCTCGTCAATCGTCTCGATCATTCCTCATTGATCGCAACGACATCTTGTCGACATCGATGTGTTGCTTGCCGCTCGCGATCGTTTAATCGATTCAAACATCGCAAACCAACTTTGACAGCCTGACGTCCCGGAACATGACGGATTTCTCGGACAGCCGTCGGTGTGAATCAAAGGTAGATTTCGGTGAACCCGCCGCATCTCGAAAATTCAACCCAGTGCGATGAACGAACTCAATCTTCCCACCGAAATTCACTTCGACCAAGACGGCCACCTGTCACAACAACCGGCCGGTGTCGGCTGTCCGAATTGCCGGGGTCCCTTGCAAATCGGCCTGGTGCAGGGACAACAAATGGCCGGCTGTCCGATTTGCCTTGGTATGCTGATGCAGCAAGAGACGTTCGCCGCATTGATCAAACAACTGCGATTGGCCAACGGCGCAAAATCTGAAATCCCCAAACCCATGGATGCATCACAGTTGGACGTGCGCCGCCATTGTCCAGCCTGCGATACGGTGTTTGACACGCATCCATATGCAGGACCAGGCAATTCGGTGATTGACACTTGCACCGAATGTCACTTGGTTTGGTTCGATCGCGGTGAATTGGACAAATTGGTGACGGCCCCCGGTCGCCGAGTCTAAGCAACGCGGCCGAGCGATGACGATCGGTTCGGCAACCCTGTCATCGATCAATCATCCGACGTGGTCCTGCTACAATGCTTGAACTGTCGCCGTGGACTTTCTATCCGCCGCGCAGCATCAACCACAAAGACCAGCAGCGAACCCACGTCAATTCATGTCCGCAATAGACGACGGCAGTCCAATCGAAGCTGCGCCGCAGCGCAGCTTGCGTTCCTTTTTCATTGTCGCATGTTGTTTTCTGCTATCTGGATTTGCGGCGCTGCTTTACGAAACCGTTTGGCTGCGACAGTTCTCGATCTTTTTCGGCACATCCGATCAAGCGCTCGCGGTTGTGCTGGGAACGTATATGGGCGGATTAGCCATCGGGTCGCTAATCGCATCGAAATTCGCACCAAGACTGCGTCGTCCTCTGTTGACCTATGGGTTTCTTGAACTTGGCATCGGCGTAACCGCGTTGATGGTCCCGCTGATGCTTTGGATCGTCCGCAAGGTTCAAGTGGCGTCTTTCGGTGGCAGCCCTGAACCTCCCGCGGCGGACGAGCTAAGTCAAATTCTGTTCTCGTTTGCCGGTGCGTTTGCCGCAACCATTTTGCCGACGGCGATGATGGGTGCCACACTGCCATTGTTGGCCAAGCACGTCGTCAACCGTAACGATCATTTGGGCTGGCGCATCGGATTGCTGTACACGATCAATACGCTCGGTGCCGTACTGGGAACCCTGACTGCGGCATTCGTATGCCTGCCGGCTCTTGGCTTGGGCAAGACGGTGTACATCGGCGTGTTGATCAATGTCGCGGTATTCGGATTAGTCTGGTGGCTGTTTCAGAGCACCACGAGTCAAGGCACCGATGGGCAGGTCAAGTCGGTCGGGCTGGACAAGTCGATATCGACTAGCGCGACGCGATCCATGGTTAACCAAGACGACTCGGTCGAGGCGGCCGACACGTCACGGCACTGGGTGTTATGGTTGATCGGATTCAGTGGCGCCGTATCGTTTTGCTATGAAGTTCTATTCACGCGCATACTCGGACACTTTTTGGGTGGATCGGTATTTGCGTTTGCAGCCATGCTGGCATCATTCCTGTTGGGGATCACGATTGGCGGCGGCATTGCGTCAAAATTTGCACGAGAGGTCTCAAGAGCAAAGATTGGATTCTTGTATGCCCAATGCTGCACGGCGGCACTGGCACTGGCTGCTTGGTACGGCGTCGAGCACCTTGCCACGACGATCAATGAAATTGCCGCATCACAAACCGAGGAAACTTACCCGCGAACGATCCTGGCGATTCTGATCTTGCTGCCGCCGGCGGTTTCGATCGGGATGACGTTTCCGTTTGCGATTCGGATTCACGCCCGAGACGAGCGTGATGCGGCTTCGTCGTCGGCAAAAGTTTACGCTGCCAATACGATCGGTGGCGTGCTGGGCGCTCTGTTGACGGGAACATACCTGTTGCCGTCGACGAATTATCAATTGACCCTTGCCACTGCGGTGGTTGCCAGTCTAGTGATCGCGGCGCTTGCGATTTTGTTCGGCGGTGTGCGGCTGAATCACGCGGCTGCGGTATTGGCCGTTGTCGTTTTGCTGGGCGTATATTTCCCCTCGCAACCGGAGCAGCTGCTTCGCGTTTCGCCGTTTCCAAAAACAATTCGGCGTGGTGTCCTTGAGTTCGTCAAGACAGGCCGATCCGCGACCGTGACGACGTTTGATGACCACGGGTCTTACGCGTTTTCAACGAATGGATTACCCGAGGCCGGCACACAACCGAAAGGGGCGCTTATCAACCCGACCAATACCGCCGCCTGGTTGGGGATACTTCCCGCGCTCGTTCATCCGGAAACCGATTCGATGCTGGTGGTCGGGTTCGGCAGCGGCATGGCTGCTGGCAGTGCGCCGCGATCCGTTTCATCGATCGATGTGTTCGAACTGGAAGAAGGCATCATCGAAGCGAACCGGCTGGTTGGATCGGCACGTGCGGTCGACCCTCTGTCCGATCCACGGATCCATTTGATCATGAATGACGGGCGTAACGGACTAGCGCTGACCAGCAAGACGTATGACGCCGTCGTCTCTCAGCCCTCGCACCCTTGGACGGCCGGCGCATCGCATCTGTATACCCGCGAATTTGCCAAGCTTGTGTTCGATCACCTGAACGACGACGGCGTGTTCGTGCAGTGGATGGACTCAGGATTCCTGGACCCTGACCTGTTGCGATCCCTCGGTGCAACATTGCTTGACGTCTTCCCGAGTGTCTATTTGTTTCAACCGAGTGAAAGCACACTCTTGTTCTACGCCAGCAAGAATCCCTGGCAAATGACGCCGGGTGTCCCGAAATATCGCAGCCGTTCCGATCAAACCTTGATTGCTCGGATGGGAATGCAAACAAAAGATGACCCGATCGCGATTCTAAGCCTTGACGACGGTGGCATGCGAAAAATGTGCGAGGGTGCAACCGTCACGACCGACAACAACAATCTGCTGGCCTTGCGTATGCGGCTGACGTCGACAAGTGACGATATCGGAAAGACGATCCAAGCAATGCTGAACAAACATGATCCGTTATGCCAGCCGCCCGCGGACGAATCACCTTATGCCAATGTCGATCGTGGCTATGTGGCGTTTCGTCGATACTTGATCGGCCGGCACTCAAACGGACAAGCCATCGTCGACTCGATTCCTGATCACGATGCGCAACAACTCGTTCGGGCCCGCGTCGCCACCCATTTCGGAGATTTCGAGAAGGCCGAAAAGATATTAAACGCGCTTGTGAAATCGTCGCCCGACAACGCGGATGCTTGGCTGGGGCTTTTTTTGTTGGGAAAGAACTCTCCCATTTTTGACTCGGCGCAGTACACCGACGAACAGTGGCACGATCGACTGTCCGCGAAACATCGAGACATCTTTGATGGATTCCGCGCCATCGAGTCAAATGATTTCGAAAGCATGATAGAGATCGATGCGCGGTTGTCAAAATTAAATCCGACCGATCCCGGTTTTGTTGCAGCCATGGCGCTGCGAATCGATTGGCGGCTGCGAGACGAACAATCCGGTACCCGGAAAGTCCGTGGCAGCGAATGCCTAAAATTGATCGACCAAGTATTGCCATACGGGCTGGCGTCAAAGTTCATCGTCTATCGTTTGAACGCTGCGGTCCTGGCAGGTCGGCCCAACATTGCGTTAACGACCGCACATCATATTGCGGCGAAGGCTTCACGCATTGGTCACACGGACGATGAGGATGACGACAAGTTTGAGCAGGAATCACCTGAGCAAATCAAACAGTACTTGCGCCATTGCTTGAATGTCATCGAGCCGCTACAGCGCGACCCGCGAGTCGACACGCTGCGAGCGTTGGGTGTTCACTATTTTGTCAGTGAAACGCTGGCGATACTCGAACAAGCCGAGGCCGACGTCGCGCCCTAGCGTCCGTCGCCGTCGCGGATCACGCGGCAGTGCTCAAGAATTTGCAGCTCTCGACGGTGCGACACACGCTATTGCTCATCGATCAACCGGGGTGTGGGGTTTTCCACAAAACCTGCCTCGCGCTGACCGCTGCCGGGACGGTCCCGGTCGCCGAGGTCCTCGCGGGCACGCTCGGCAAGTTCCTGCAATCGCGCGACGACTTCCGGATACTCCTGGGCAACATTATTCGTCTCCGCCAAGTCGTCGACCAAGTCGTACAATTCGATCTCCGGCGCGGAAACGTACCTGACCGGGCTGGTACGCTTTTGATCGAGCGCAAGATAGAGTTTCCATTTGCCGCTGCGGACCGCCTGCAGCTGATCCATGTAGTAATAATAGAACGCTTCGTGCGGTGACTTCGCCTCCGCTTCGTTGGCGATCAGCGGCCAGATGTCTTTGCCATCGATGACGCGATTCGCTTCGCCTTGCGTCTCCGCAACAGAACTTGCCGGCGGTTTGGCACCGTGACTTAGTTTTTCAAAGGTTGGCAAGAGGTCCATTGTCGTGACAACTTCGCTGCAAACCGTGCCGGGCGGAATTTTGCCAGGCCACCACATGATGCAGGGAACCCGCATCGCAGCTTCGGACGTGGAATAACCCCAACCTTTTAGCGGCAGGTTTGATCCCCGCGACCCTTCGGCCAGCTTTCCCGCGCCGTTGTCACTCGTCCAAATCACAAAGGTGTGTTCGGCGATCCCCGCTTCGTTGATCGCGTCAAGTATCTTGCCGGTCGACCAATCAATCTCTTCCACCTTGTCGCCCCAAGGGCCGCCCTTTGATTTACCTTTGAAATCTTCGCTGGCGAATGCATCGGGAATACTGCCGGGCATCGCGTGGGCGAGGTACAAAAAGAACGGCTTGTCGGCGTGCTGGTGAATAAACTCGACCGACCGCTCGGTGTAGCGTTTTGTCAGCGTGTTGCAATCCACCGGCGCTTCCACCACTTCCGTGTTGTGCATCAAGGGCAATGGCGGACAGACGTCGTCCCAGTGCGCCATCATTCCTTCGCTATACGGGATCCCCAGAAATTCATCGAAACCTTGTTCGGTGGGCAAGAACGCCGGTTGATCGCCCAAGTGCCATTTGCCAATACAGATTGACGTGTAACCGCTTGGCTTGAGCGCTTCGGCGATGGTTCGTTCCTCCGGATGCAAACCTTTTGCCGACGCAGGCCACAGGACGGCGGAATGTGACGGCTCGGGAGGCGTACGATTGACCATTGGCCACCGGTTTGCCCCCATCAAATCGCTTTGGTGCATGTTCACGCGGCGCGGATAACAGCCGGTCAGAAAACTCGCTCGTGACGGCGTACAAACGCCAGCCGGCACGTAAAAATCAGTGAACTTGCGTCCCTCTTTCGCCATCCTGATCAATTCTGGCGTTCGATTCAGCGATGAACCGTATGGCTGAGTGTCGCCATATCCAAGGTTATCGCAGAACAAAAACACAAAATTCGGCGGCCGGTTCTGCTCGGCGTGCGCCACGTACACCGCACAGAAAAAAAACATCAACACGACGAGTCGCGCACAAAATGAAAGACGCATCGACATACAATCCCGCAACGTTTAGACGATAGGTAACGACGTAACGTTCACTAGCCTAAGGCGCAGAATGTTCGGCGTGCAAGCTGGCGGCGTCAGCCGTGTCGCACGCGTTGCGATCAAGACTCAAAGAACGGATTCTTTTGAACCCGCCAGGGCTGCGTTTCGTCGACATGGCTTGGACTGAGATCCTCGGGAACCCACTGCGTTTTTGGTTCTGCGTTCTCATCCGTGGCTTGACCGTTCGCCTGGTCCTGGGGCTCAGCAAGGTCGACCTGCGGCGTAAAAAATTCGTCCTGTAGCGAGGTAGGTTCGCGCAGCTGTGTTGCTGGATCCTCGGGCAAGAACAAAACATCGGCAATTTTGGTGGATTTGACTTGCTGCACCGAATCATCCGGCTTGGACGATTCACCGGCGATAGACTGCTGATCAATCGTGTACTGAAGCAACGGTTGTCCCGTTTCGTCACGGTAAACATGTCGCACTCGCAAACCTCGTTCGGCGACAGCCACCGCCATCGCATTACCCTTCATCTGCTCGACCGCAATGTCACGCAGCAGGTTCGCATCCATATCGCCAACTAACCGGCTGCCTTTTTGATTGACAGAGTATTGGTATTCAATATTTAGATCGTCGATGACTTTGATATGTTCAAGCGATGTGAAGGCATCCATTGCGACCGGGCATTGCTCATTGGTTTGTTCGATCATTTCGACCAATTGATCCGGCGACGCGTCCTCGATGTTTCGGATTGATGCCCCGGGCACGACGGACCGAAGGACCGTTTCACCAACACGTTGGCACCCCGAAACGCCGCCGATAATGAACGTTGTCAGCACAAGTGCACGGGAATGGGTTAACAGAAATCTCGTCATGGAATTACCGGCACGGGGAAATCACTGGTGAAAGCGCGGGCACGATGCCGCATGAGGCATCACGCACTCAAACCTACGCCGATGTGCCCACAGCGTCGTTCCCATCGAATTGGAATGCGACGGTACCGCTGGATCTGGGTGATATGATCGATACGATCATCAAAATCACGAGATGATTTCGCGACGGTTGTTGACGTAGTCCCACAGGACAAAGCGATCGAGGTCATGACCGGCCGTAAAGAAGACTCGTCCCTGAGTCGATTCGGCCAAACGGTGCGCAAATCGAATATCCTCTTCGCTTTGTGACCAACTTGGGATCAAGAAGATATTGATCGTGATCCCTTCTTTCTGGCACAACATCCCTTCGCGCATGGTCGCCGATTCGGTGACCGGGTTGGGTGGATACAACATGTACAGCCACTCTTCCTCGAAATGCGCCGTCGGCAATCCGTCGGTGATCAAGACGACCTGCCGATTGGGCGTATCACAAGTGGCCAAATGTTTTCGCGCCAACTGCAACGAATGTTGAATGTTGGTGAAATGCGGATGGATTTGATGCTCGCTGATCTCAGGATCGCTCATATCCGCTCGCAGCTGAACCCAAGGGTCATGGATCGTAACCGGCTTGGGCATCAACTCGATGATCTCGCCTGGCGAACAAAGGCGCCCAAACGTGTACATCTCGATGAATCGCAAAAAGTCACCGGGGTACTCGCTTTGGATCAAGCCCTGCAGCGCGAGCGCCATGCGTTTGACGTTGACGTATTGGCTGTCATATCGCATCGACCCGCTCATATCCATGATGACCGCGGTCGCGCATTTGGGATGATTACGTGTTTTGTGAACCACGATGTCATCGCCACGCAGACGAATCGGGCGTTCGTTGCCCTGCCTAAGCAACGCGTTGACGACGGTTTGCGGCATGTCGATGTTGGCGACACTGTCACCAAACTCGTAGGGTTTGGTCTGCTGCATTTCGACGGCACCTTCGCCAACAACATCACCCTGATGCCGACCCGTTCGCGATGGAGCCAATTCGCTGAAAATTCGCTGCAGCAGTCTGCCTTGAAAAATCTTGTACGCTTTGGGCGTCAATCGAAATCCGCCACCATCGCGATTCTTTTCAAGCCCCTGTCTTTCGGCCTGCTCGCGAATCATGTTTTCGATCTGCTGCTGCATTTCCTGCAGCGCTTGCATGTCCCCCTCTTCGGCGAACTCCTGCAACATATCCATATCGATGATACCGATTTGCGCAGATTCGGCCGCCTCTTCAATCTGCTTCAGCAACTCGTCAATCTTTTCAAGCTCTGCTTTGATTTCGAGTGCCTGCGGGATCGTCATCGATTCATTGCCGACGAATTCGTACTTGCTGGCAAGTTCTTCGATGTTGTGTTTGTCACTCATCCGCTGTGCGATTTGCATCAACCCCCTGGCCGCCTCGCCGTTGTCATCTTCACAGCGGTACCACAATTGCTCGATCAGATAGGGCTGTTCCTGCGTGACAGCTTTCTGCAAAAGCGGTTGAAGATTACGCGGCAACTTGACGTTCTTTGAAACTGCCTGGAAAGCCTTTCGAGATTTCTTGCGGACGGATTTCGTCTCGTAGGTTTCCAGAATTTTGCGTTTGCGTTCTTCTAACATGGCACGCAGCATGTCCAAGCTGGGACCTAGCCCGGCGATCTGGCTGGGGTCCAGTCGTACCGCCCGGGCCAGTTCCTCTTCGGTCAATTCGCGGTAGTTTCCATACATCAAAGCTTGTTCGAACGCGGGCGACACCATATCCGGTGGCGGCTGCGTCGGTGACGGAAACTGGGCAGGATCGTATTTTTGATAAGCGTGAATCACGCCTCCAGGACGATAGCCCGAGGTCGACTGAGAGCGAGATTCCGATTGCGATCGCTTGCCGGATCGATGTGGTTGAACCATGGGTGTCTCTAGAGTTCGTATTCGATCTTGCCGTGACTTTGCGAACGACTAATGCGGTCCATGCTGTACAGTCCGGCTAAAACGAACTCCACACAACTTGCGCGAATGGCATCACTATCACCGGCATTCACTTCAAAAGCTTTTTCCCACGCCGGCGGGACGCTCTTAAGACGCTCGGCGTACTCGCCACTCGGCAGCATGTCGCCGACTTCCACACGAACACCGCCGCGAAAAATTTCTGCAATTTCAGCCAACCCGTGTTCTTCGACGTATTCACGAAAGACGTTTTCGATCGCGTTGGCGATAACCGAATCCAGGACTTGTCGCTCGCTCATCTGGTGCGTGCCCATCAAGTCAAGTTCCAGCTTGCCGAGCGAGCTTGCGTACAAGTGACCCAGATCACTGATCCGCGGCACGGCTGGTTTTTCCCCATGAATCACGCCACGCTGTCGTGCCGAGGCGACAAGCGTGCGAAAATTCGCTAGCGATAACCGTGCGGACACACCTGATTCTTGATCGACGTACTTGCTGGCGCGAGCTTGTTCGGTGATTTCCTCGACCACTTGATACATAAAGTAGGGCACAACAACCGGGTAATCCCCCTGCAACTCATCGCCGACTTCCTGTTGCAGGATTTCAATCCCCTGATCACGTTCGCTCGGGTAATGCGTTTGAACGATGGTTCCGATTCGGTCTTTTAGCTGAGGAATTACTTTACCACTGCGATTGTACGTGGACGGGTTCGCAGAAAAGAGAATGAACACATCTAGGTCGAACTGAATCGGATACCCGCGAATCTGAACGTCGCGTTCTTCTAAGATGTTGAACAAGCCGACTTGCACCAAGTCATCCAGTTCAGGCAACTCGTTCATCGCAAAAATCCCACGATGCATCCGCGGAATCAGTCCAAACGAAAGGGCCTCTTCGGCACTCATGCTGACTCCGCCGGTCAGTTTTGCCGGATCAATTTCGCCGATGATGTCCGCAAACTTCGTCCCTGGGCTTAGTCGTTCGGCATATCGATCATCGCGATGCCACCAAGCGATTTTGATGTCACAAGGATCATGTTGGGCGACCAATTTTCGACCTAGCGATGTGATGGGAGCGGTCGGGTCTTCGTGTACGGGCAAATCGGGATGGTCGAGGTAGGGGATCCACTCGTCAAGAAACCGAACCAACAATCGCATGATGCGACTCTTGGCTTGCCCCTTTTCCCCCAGAAACAAAACATCATGCCCGGCCAACAGTGCCAAATTGATTTCTGGAATCACCGTATCGTCGTAACCGACGATGCCCGGGAACAACTCTTCGCCAGCGGCGAGCATGCGGGTCAGATTGTCTCGGATTTCATGTTTGACGGTTTTTGACTGCCAGCCGCTATCGACAAGTTCTTGTAATGTACTGGGCTGGGGTGGCGCCATGATGGCATTCATCAATCGTGGTTCCAAAGTGTGTGTGGATGTAGCGAGCAGAGTTTTTTGCTGTGGTTTTTTGCTGTGGTTTTTTGCTGTGGTTTATTGCTGTGTTTTTTTACTGCGGTTTATCGCAAGGTTGATCGCTGCGAGTGGTAACGTTGACTCGCGAAGGAACACGCGCAATCACGCCAAGTGGTGCACCGTGTCGCTGCGACGGTGCCCGGACTTCCTAAGACGAAGCCCTGGTGATCTGGGTGTTATTGTAGCGCATCGGCGAGCCTGGAAATGCGAAACCCGACCGCGGATCGCGAATCTGCTAACCGGCGGCACGGCGATGGATCAAAGTGTCCAGGGAGCCGAAGAAGAAAACTGAGGCGAATCGAACGTGAATCGAGACAGCGATTCTTTAATTTCATCAATCTCGCGCTGTATCTTCAGCTTGGCAGTGCCTCGCGAGACTTGAACTGCTTGTTCGTTCAGCATCAATGCGTGCAATCGCATCGATTCGGCCGGGCGACCTTTGCTGCGAGAGGCAACGGCCAGCCAACGAGACGCTAGCTGCGAGAGCTGTTCGTGGTCGGATCGATTGTTGCCTGTGTCGTTTGCGTTCTTTTCCGTATCAGATTCCGCTGTGGCTAGATCGGCCGCATCCTCCGAATGAGTCTCCGTCGCTGACTTGGCAGCGACGTCTGCAGCGGTTGTGGCTTGCCACATTTCCCACTCTTGCTGGGCCAGCGGACCGATCCTTGGATCCTTGCTGAGCGCAAGCCACTTCAGCCCGGTCATCCAATCGCGTAAGAACAAGCAGTGGTACCGTCCTGCAATCGCGGCATCACCGTTACTGACGTCATGCGTGTCCGCCCAACGAACAATGTCATTCGCCTTCAAACGCAAACGTCGCATTTGCTCGATCGCATCGTCGTAGTCATGCAACTGAGCGATTGCCGATTCGTCGCCTAGAAAATCAGCCGAACGTTCCGCCAAAGCAATCACCTGCTGGCACTGCTGCAGTGACTGAAACCGCAGCAGGGACTCGGCAACCGCAAAACCACTGGTCAGCGCATTGGAATGCGAATCGCGTGTCTCGACAAATGCATGTCGCGTCAAGAACGTCTCGGCCATCAATGGTTCGACCGAAACTTGATGCATCTGCGCTAAGGTTTGTAATCCTGCACGAACGATATCGGGATCGCTGACGGACCAACCGATTCTCGCCGCGGCGACCGCGGCGACCCAATGGTCGGCCGAACCGGGTTCCGATTCCGTCTGTATTTGCGACAGTCGCACCATCAACTTTGGAGCGGACGTCGGCGAAATCACGGCGGACAACCCAGGCAATTTCGTCAACAGTCGCTGATGTGCTTCTGATTTCTCAAGCTCACTGGGGACTGCGGGCGGCCCCCTCTCGATCGACTCACTCGCCACGTCCAGTTCAAGTGGCTCTGCCATCGCAAACGGATCGGGTAAGTAACTCGATTCGGGTTCGAGATCGACCGATGCGAATGCTCGATCAATCGACTTCGCGATTCCAGTCACCCAAGATCCGGCATCCCGAAATAGAGCCGCGGCATCCTCGTCACTTAAGGGGTTCGCCAATGCCGATGGTTTCGATTCAGCCGGACGCGTCCCCTGAGCAACATCCACCAGCGGAGGCAAGTCGTCGTTCTCTCGGTCAGAAACGGTGCCCGTTGAGGGGACGGTCGCAGCGACGTCTCCAGCAAACAGTTCGCTTGATTCATGGCGATCCTCTTGCGCAGTTGATTCACTTAACGGCGTGGAATCAACAGCTGTCGTGGAGTCACCCATTGCGATGGGATCACCGGACTCAGTTGTCTCGCCAAGTTCGGTTGTCTCGCCAAGTGCAGTTGCTTTGCCAAGTTCAGTTGCTTTGCCAAGTTCTGGCGCCGTCACGGCGACGTGTGCATTGGGATCCGCAAATCGTTCTGCGTCAGCGTGACGATGCGGACTGCCCGGCGACGGGTCGCTAACGGATGCGGCCAGCTCGGACTGTGTGGTGCGCCCCACCCAAATCGTGACCGTGATCATCAAGGCAATCAAACCCAACACGAACGCAGGTCGACTGATCTCGCGCCGGACTGTAGACACAATTCTGCGTGTCGGATTCATCTTCAGCAGACTGTCGGATTCCAAACGCCTCGCCACCAAACTGTGCGGATCGAAGGCGGTTTCCGGCAGCGGCGGCTTGGCGGCATTTTCAACGACACTGACTTGTTGCGAATCGCCTTCACATGTCTGCGACGGCGACGTCCCCGATTGGTTGGTCGTTAGTGTCACGGGCGAGTCCGGCGGTGCGATGCCGAATCCGGCATCAATCGAAATCGCTTCGCCTCGCAACTCTGCATCCACCCGCTGTGGCGAATCCACTGCAAGCGTTTCGCTGAACTGTTGATCTGGCCTGCCATCACAAAACCGTGTCCGGCTCGCCGCGTTCAAAGCCAGTGGCAAAATACGTCCGATCGATGCCCGTTCGCTGCTGTCGTCTCGCCGACGCGGATCGAGCACGCGATAGGTCGAGACCGTAACCTCGGACAACTCGCGCCCGGTCTCTTCCGACGGAGCCTGCAGTTGTTGCTGCGCCAGATCTTTCGCGGTCCTGGCGGCCGCCTGACGAATGATCGTCGGTCGCCATTCTTGTGGACGTACCCCTAGGCGGCGAAAATCTTCGGCCTTCAGGGGACTCGTTTCGTTCTCTGGACGATCCATACTGCGGTGCGCGGACAAATGAACTCAATCAGTCCATTCGCCGCGAGCCCAACCATCTTGGTGGAAAAAATGTTGTTCAGGTGATTGTTAAGTCAAACCACGTGCTTGGACACGCCAGTCGGCTAACAGGTTCCCAATCCCGTGACCACCGCGATGGGCGGGTCGTGGCTAATTGTCACTCACGCCCACACCGAGGATCGTCACACGTCACAAACTTGAAATGCCTGCTGCAATGAGGCCACTGGGTCTTTTGCCGTCGGAATGAATTCCTGAGCAATGTAACCCTGAAAACCTGTTTCCATTATCGCACGAATCACTGCTGGATAGTTAATTTCTTGGGAATCATCCAGTTCAGCGCGGCCAGGATTCCCCGCGGTGTGATAGTGCCCCACAATCTTGTGATAACGGCGAATATTCCGGATCAGGTCTCCGTTCATTATTTGGACGTGATAGACATCAAATAGCAGTTTAAAACTGTCCGACCCGACTTCGTTAACCAATTCAGCACATAAGTGAACATCGTCCCCCCAGTACCCCGGGTGCCCTTTCATGGGGTGGGAATCGTCAACGCTGTTGAGATGTTCAAGGACGAGCCCGATTCCGTTTTGTTCGGCGTAGGGAACGACACGTTTCCAACAATTGAGACAATTTTTTCTGGCCGCGCGATCACTGATCCCTTTCTTTGACATGCCCGTGAACGTGATCACATTTGGCGCGTTGTATTTCACGGCCAAGTCGATCGATTCGCGCAGCTTTGATTCAACCTCGGCATGATTTTCGGGGTCCAATGGTCCTTGGCTAAACCCGTGACTGCCGACCAAAGAAATCTTCAATCCCATCTTTGTCACAGCGTCATAGTCGGCCGAGGGAATTCCCTCCATCGCTTCGAGACCGATGCGTTTGCAGTGCGATGCCAGTTCAAGTGACGGCATTGGCTTGAAACACCACCCCATCACACTTTGCCGTACGCGCGAACCAGATTTCGCTGGTGCGTTGCGTTTCTGTTCCGTGCCTACTTCCTGAGCCAACACAGGTTTTGCCGATACGGCAGCACCAGCAATCAACGCCTGAGCCGCAAGAAAGTCGCGTCGCTTCATCTTCGTACCTTCAATGAATGTCATGAGTCATCGGATTCGCCGGACATCGATTGTAGATGATTGGGTCGTGCCGCGTTGATTTCGCAAACGTCGCGGCGACGGGACGTGCAATCGTCATATTCGTTACATCACGGAATGATCAAATTGGTGAATCCTGGATCGATTCTTTATATTCGGCGGCGACTGGGGATCAGTCGTAGGGTTTTCTGGGTCGTCTCCGTTCCAGAAAGCCAAGCCATGATGTTTATTGCAATCCTTGCGACGCTGATCATTCTCAATGCCCTGACACTGCGGTTCGTCGCCGGGTGTTCCGCCAAAGCAGAAAGCCCGATCGCGGAACCCGATTTTCAGTGGCTAGACATCGACGAGGTTCCGCAGCGGATTCTTAGCAAGACCGATGATGTTCGCCAACGTTTTACCAAGGCAGGTTTCCGAACGATCGGATTCGCGTTGGTCAAACATCGCTTGTTGTCAATGTACGAAATCAGCTTTGAATTGGACGGGACGGTGATCGGAAACCACTCGCGTTATGCGATGTTCGGATTTCCCATGGGTTCGGCAACGGCGATTCAGTCGCTGTTGGAAGACGGCAAGTTGCTGGAAACGTCAACCAGAGACGAGTTACCCAAATCCGCAGCGTTCGTGAACGAGAGCAAGATGCTGAAGGTAAAGATGGCCGGCACCGAAGACATTTCTCAGTTATTGAACGCACACCGCGAATTGGTCCGAGAGCATCGTTCGTCCGAGAACCCGCCGATCCAAATCACCCGTGAATTGATCCCGGAACTCAACGCCTATGGTTTGAATCTGGCTGATCACTTGTTGCATAAGAACGGCGACTTGCCACAGAAACCAGTCGTGCTGTACCCGAGCGTCGCAGAGTGAACGTCCTGTGGTGGACAAAGATCGACGCTTGAACTGACAGCGTAGGTCGTCAGCGCTGGTCGTCAGCGCTGGTCGTCAGCGTTGGTGGTTGGCCGACCTGGCTCCCTCGACCAGGCCGCGCGTCATCCAAACCGATACACTGTGGCGGTTCTATGTCTGCCACCACCACTGCAATTCTTTGGATCCGATGCGATGTTCGATCGACGAGCCATACCGACACTCTTGCTTGTACTGATCTCGTTCGAATCGTTGGTGATATCTGCCAGCGGTCGTTTGCACGCCAAGGAATACGACTTGGTGCTGCAAGGCGGACGAGTGATGGATCCCGAAAGTGGGTTTGATGGTGTTCGCAATGTTGCGATTGATGACGGCGTCATTGCAGCGATCTCGGAAAATCCGCTGGACGGAAAAGAAAACATCGATGCAACAGGGCTGATCGTTGCGCCAGGTTTCATCGACTTGCATCAACACGCACTGGACGACGCCAGTATCCGTTTAAAAGCACTCGACGGTGTGACCAGCATTCTGGAACTGGAGGTCGGTACGGCGGATGTCGAGCAATGGTACCGCCAGCGCGAGGGGAATTCGCGAATCCATCACGGTGTTTCGATCGGTCACATCCCGGTGCGAATGAAAGTAATGGGAGACGCCCCGGCGTTCCTGCCACCGGAGGGCGCCCGAGCGATATCCGAAAAAGCTTCCGCTGAGCAAATCGAGCAAATGGCCGAGCGAATCGAAGAGGGCATCGCTGCGGGGGCCGTTGCCGTTGGCTTCGGATTGGCATACACACCCGCCGCGACCGAATCTGAAATCGTCATGATGATGCGCGTCGCTGGTGCTCACGGCGCCTCGTGCCACATTCACATGGGCGGCGGCAGTAAAGAGCAACGGGTGCTCGATGCGGCGAGAATGGCGGCAACCGCCGACGCACCCGTCCATATCGTTCACTTCCAGGCGGGCGTTCGTGACCAGATCGGTGAACTGCTGCGACTGGTCGAAGGGCTCCGCAAACAAGGTCAGGACATCACGATTGAATGCTATCCGTGGTCGGCGGGAATGACCGAGATTCAATCCGCCATTTTCGCGCCAGGATTCCGTGAACGTTTGGAAGTGGACTATAGCGACATCCGCTGGGGCGCAACGGGCGAGCAGTTAAACGAAGAGAGTTTCGCCAGTTATCGAAAACAAGGCGGACTGATCATCGTCAAAAACAACACCGATGAAGCGGTCGCGACCGCTGTGAATCATCCACTGACCATGATCGCCAGTGACGGTTTGGTCGGGCATCCACGAAACGCAGGAACCTATGCCCGCGTGCTCGGTCATTTCGTCCGTGATGGTAAAGGGCTGGAACTGATGTCGGCGCTGCGGAAGATGAGCCTGATGCCGGCCAAACGACTGGAACCACTGGCGCCTATGTTCGCCCGCAAGGGACGCGTCCAAGTCGGTTGCGATGGTGATTTGACGCTGTTTGATCCTGCCCAGGTCAACGCTCGAGCCACGTACGAACAGCCACTGTTGGCATCCAAAGGTATCTCTTGGGTCTTGGTGGCTGGCACGCCGGTGGTCCGCGATGGCAACCTGGTCGAAGACGTCTATCCCGGCCAAGGCCTCCGATCGGACCGCAAATAATAAACGGTTTCGATCCGGCCGAGCTGGCTCACCTGGCTTGTTTCGCTTTGAACTCTCAAGACGGGACAACAGATTTGCTAGGGAACCGACACTTTGGCCCAGTAGGGTCGTTTGCGATCGGCTCGGGTGCGAACATCCTCTAATAGATATTCAAAGTTGCCATCGAAATCGTATCGGATCGTTCGGGATCCGTACCGAATCGTCACGGACTGGGTTAAATCAACGCCCATGTTGGGCCCCAGCAACACGTTGAATTCTTCCGCCGGTCCTGAAATACGAACGGAATTATTTGCGCCGACGGCCCCCGAGATTTTACCCGCCCGCAGTCGCTCCGCTTGGCTCCAGAGAACGGGATTGATGTCAACGGCCGGTTTCAACGGTCCTAGTTCCAGCCACCAAAAGAATTGATCGCCGGTCCGCATCGTCACCGTCTCGATCGATGCAGGCGGATCACGTCGATGATGCGAATCAAGATTCATCCATTCAAAGAACCGTTGAATCTCTTCAAAGAAAAACTCGCGTCCGCGTCCGCGATACATCACGACCATCACGTCGTTGCGCACCTTGACATAGTCGTCCAAAATTGCACCGTATGCGTAATTGTTCTTGGTCCGCACGCGGTCGTCTTCGCCCAGGACAAAATACATCGGAACACGCTCGGCATTGGGATAGTAATGCCTTATCGTTTTATCGGGATCGGCACCGATGGCGATCATGCCGGCCCACAAATCGGGATGCGACACGGCAATGTCCCAGGCGGCCGTGGCTCCCGCGCCATGGCCGGTAATAAAAACACGGTCGGAATCAATCGACGCCCGGCGCATTGCGTCACGCAATGACGTCAACACGCGTTGGTGTTCTCGCTGGGTGTATTCGTAGGCACTTTGTGGCCCGCGCGTCCAAACGGGGGCGATCACGATATATCCGTTGCGAGTCGCATGCCCCAATCGCGTGCGCGAACCAGGATGGTAAGGCCCCGCCCACCAATCGAGCTGTTGCTCGGGCGTTCCCGATGTCGGACCGAGGGCGACGATACACGGATACTCGCGCAGCGGATCGTACTCCGGTGGCAATTGAATCAAGTATCGTGGACGAATCTCGATCGGGTCGTCGCCGTTATCCAAATCAATCGCAAACATTCCCGTTTCAATTTCACCGTCATCATCTGGCGCTGATTCCTCTCCAGGGGATTCTTGTTCAGCTTGCGCTGCTGCCAACCGTTGGCCGGTGATCTGGCTGTCCTCCGGCCAGGGCAGGGGAGGTTGCAACAGCGGCAAGATACGAGCGATGTATTCCGGTTGTGCGCCTTCCAACGTTCGCAACTCGTCGAGTACTTGTGCTCGTCGGGCAGCATCATCCGTCGCCAAGTATTCGGCCACCAAGTCGCGAACGCGAATCAACGAAATCGTAACAATCAGATTCTGTTCACCCGAACCGGAACCGAGCAACCAGCCGGCGACGGCGAGCGCAACACGATTATCTAGCGGCACTGTTTCGACGGTCCCCAGTCGCAGATAATCACTCAGTCGAGAAAGCGTCGCCGAGGAAAGTCCCTGCTGCATTTCGGTCAGAATCGGGTTCAGCGCGGCTTGGTCGGCCGGTTTCAATTGAGCGACTTGCCCCCGCAACTGGTCCATCGCCGCTTGGGCTTGCTGGCTTGGCTTTTTTAATTTCTCCAGGGCATCCTGCACTCGAATGCGCGTCACGCGACTGACATCGGCGAGCGGAAAACCGTCCAAGATCCGTTCGGCAAGCAGTTCTTGGCCGGCTGCGGCTCGTTGCTCTGCTTCGTCAAGCAGTTGCCCCGCCTGCATTTCGGTGATCATGACCACCTGAGCCGCGAGATCTTGTTGATCAGGAAAATCTTCAATCACCGCTTGCAACGCGCTGCGAGCTTCCGCATACCGCTTGGCCTCGATAAAAAACCGAACCACTTCCAGACGACGATCGACATTTGACTGGTCAATGCGCTGATTAAAAATCCGGCTCAAAGTGGCCGAATCAATCGAACTCGTCGCGACACGCATGTCCCAGACGTAGGTCTTCTGGGCCTTGAGCGCCTCGAGTTTTACGTATCGGGCGTTGAGTTCCATGATTCCCTGAATGACTTCGATCGGACTGCCCTCGGGGCCTCGAATCACCATCACCCGCCGACCATAGTCGTTGAACGGTGAGACGTTCAAAATCGATCCCAAACCGCCGACCGCTTTACCGCCAAGCGGAATGGGATGCCAAAATTCGATCGACCGCTCTAGGTCTGGAACTTGGTTCGGCTGTCCCACGACCATCCCGTTGCGATGAACGTAAGTGCGGCGTAGCTGATCGTCGATCAAAAGGATCGGTTGTGCCTTGATTTGTCCATTGTTAGCAGCCGAGGCGAAGGGGTTCTGGTTCATCGAACCGATCGGCAATGTAAAACCTCGCAGCGAAAAACCGTTCTTTAATTGAATCAGTTCTTCGCCGCCAAGCTTTGTCGTCGGAAACGTACTGACAATCGCCAGCAACCAACAAACAAGACGCCAGAAAGACGGCTTCATGATCTCTGCACGTTTCATGACGTTCGTTCTCCGCTGCCGATGGTCAAAATCGAAACCGCCTGCAGGATCGATCGTCCCAGCGGCGCAACACCTTCACGCACACTGCGAACCGTTGGCATGGTTTGCGCCACCCAATCACGTTGCTGCACGTCTTGCCACCACTGGGCCGCGTCGACGGTTGAATGGATCGATGAATCATTCGCCGACGTCGCAATCGTGACCGTCGACGCAGCCGCGGTCATGGAACTCGATGGAGACGACGAATCCAATGGAGACGACGAATCAGAGAGCGACGGTTGTGGTCCGTTGGGCTGATTCGATGGTTCCGTCCTTGGCAAGATCATCACGAACATTACGGCAGCAGCCACGACAAATCCACCTGCAACGCGAATGATCGATCGCGGAGCGCGGATCGTCGATCGCGGAGCGAGATGGCCCAGTGACACGTGGCTGGTCTTCGGCGTACGGAACAACAGGTGCTTGTTGCTCAAGACTCTCGGTTGATGATCGGAGACTTCTGATTGAACGTCCAAGACTTCCGAGATCTGTGTCCATGCGTTCCACTGCGCCCGGCACGAATCACACTGGCGGACGTGATCTTGCAGCTGCGTTTCCGAGTCCAGCGGCAAACACTCGTCGATACAATCATGCATTCGAGCCAGAAAATCATCGCAATTCATTTCCTTGCCTCCCGCACGACGTTCGTTTCGTTGACCACGCCTCGATCGATCAATGCTTCGATCAGTTGAGCCCGCGCGCGATGCACCCAAGTCTTGACGGTCCCCACGGGCCGATCCATGTGCCGGGCAATCTCAACATACGACAAAGATTGTTCGTGGAACAATTCGAACGCGACTCGATGGTTCGCTGACAGATCTTGCATCGCCAAGGACAACTCTTCGCGCAGAACATCCGCCGCGCTGGTCTGGCTCCACGGATCAGCAACCTGCTCAGTCGCGATCGAATCGCGACTGATCGAGAGCGGCTGTACAGGCTTGCGTCTGGAAAGCTGCGTTCGGCAACGATTGCCAGCAATCGCGATCAACCACGGCTCGAGCGGACGATTCGGATCCCAGCGATGTATGTAGCGTGCCACTCGCGAGAACGTTTCCTGGGTCGCATCCTCGGCATCTTGCTGGTGTCCCAGCAGCTTTAAGCAAACCGAGAAGACGAGCGAATGATAGCGGCCGAAAAGTTGTGCGAACGCATGCGGATCGTTCCGTCGCACCCGTTCGGCCAAGACGGCATTGGAGATATCCATGTCGAAATCTCGTTGTTGGACAGTACTAGGCACAGGCGACTAGGCACTGACAAATAGGCGCTGACGCGTGTTTCGATTCGTTAATTTCCCCAACCGCCCGGACCAAGTTCTACCATGGAACTAGTTGGCCGCCATGCGTCCCGTGATTTCGGTAACCCCAATCTTCACGTCGCCGATTCACCGGCTATCCATTGTCACCGGCTATCCATTGAACGAAAAACCTCGTTCAAACAAACGCTAATCAGTCGCGACGAACGCAACAGCGATGGTTAGGCAAACGCGCCAATGCGGATGTCGCGCCAACCGCCGATGGTTCTCGTCGCGGCAAAACGTTGATCGAAGGTACGTGAAAGCGATCCACTCGGCGCGACCCACACGGGCGCTCTATTGACCGCTAAAGAATCGCCGGAGCGCATCGTCGGCAGCATCACGTGAGTTCTCGGTCAACACCTTTTTCATATTCGCGGGAAGCTTGCCCGGCGGCTGCTTCTTTCGCTTCAACGACTTAACTTTGCTATCATCCGAGCTATCCGATTCACCCGAACCGCTCGAGCTATCGGCGTCACTGGAACTCGGTGCATCACTAACGGACAGCTCGCCACTTTCAGGGGTCGACTCGCTATCCGCTTTCGATTCATCCATCCGAAACTGACGTGTTTCGGGATCGGAAAGTTTACGGACGCGATCGATTTGGTCGGCCTCGTCAAGCCAAGAGGTCACGTCGACTTCTTCGAACTTGCTATCGTTGGCACCAGCCTCAACGGTACGTGCGGCGGCATCTCCGACGTCGGCGACCTCGGGTTTCTTGGCCGCTTGCAAACCGTGTTCGATCAGGACATCGAATTCAAGTTTGCCAATACGCAGTCGATCGCCACCTTTAAGCACTTTGGCCTTGTCGGCCGGCAAACGTTTATCGTTGACGTAAGTGCCATTTCGGCTTTTGAGATCTTGGACCAGGGCGCGACCTTCACGCAAGACGATGATGCAGTGCTTTCGACTTACCGATTCGCTCTTGGGGCGAAGCTGACAAACATCGCTGCGGCCGATAAGGAACTTTTCGCTACTGATCGCAATTTCACGTCCTTCGTGGCTACCCGATATGACCTTCAGCTTGACTTGCATCGATTCCTCAATTATTTCGTCGCCCGTTTCCGTCCGTAAATTCCACTGCCCGATTCAATTGTTCGACAATGCCGCGCGCCTCAGATGATCGGAAATACTGATCACTGCTTAACATTGGTCCGAATGGACGCCTTAAAAAGGAGTGTATCCATTCTAACCCAAGTTGCGGGACGAAGCACGCCACTGCAGCCCTTTTAGGTGCCCATCGACCGTCATTTAATGGACGTACTTACCCCTAAACCAAGTTATTTAGCCCGTCTGAGGGGAACCGCACGCTCAGTATGCGCATCAAGCGTGTGGCCTTTCGTGTTGACAAAGGCCCCGCTCGAATCGATGAGCACTACCGTCGAGCCAACCATTTCGGATTTCCGAATCGTTCCTCCTCGATCGACTGCACTTCAACAGGATCATACAGATCGACTGTACCTTTTTGCCAAGTGAGGCCGGTGGTTTGAGTCGTTGCCGTCACCAGTTCCGTGGCAAGGTCTCGTGCGGTGAACGAGCACGAAGTCAGATCCGCCAATCCGGGCAACTGTGAAGCAAAGGGACTGGCCGAGATCAGCAGACTGCCGTGTTGCAACACTGAATGCCGCGTTCGTCGCTGGGCACTGCCCAAAACTTTGTACCCGCTATGAACCAGATCGTCCTCGGTACGACGCTGAAAACACAGGAAAGCGTTTTCGACGCCCAACCGCCCGCCCGCATCGGCGTGACGTGTCAGACGAATGTCCCATCGAAGTAATGCCTGAATAAACGCATCATGCATTTGACGATAGAGCTTGAGTCGGGCCTGCGTCTGGTTTGACTCAATCGGCATCACGATGCTGTAGGTCAATTCGTGATGATGCAAGATCGCACCGCCACCGGTCGCGCGTCGGACGCACGCGACGTCTTGGCTCTCGACGTGCGTTTTGCGATCCCCGCTTGCTTGAAAATAACCAAGCGATAACGTCGGCTGATCCCACGAGTAAATTCGCAAAACCGGCTCGCGCGATTGATCGGTCCGCTGCAGCAGTGCTTGATCGATCGCCATATTCTCGGCCGCACCGCCAGCACCCGAGAACAGCAACCGACCGCCGGACGCTGCCGATCGACTACGATTCATCTTTCCAGCGCAGCATCGGCTTGCGTGCCGCCGCGACGTCATCGGGTCGGCTGATCATGGTGCTATGTGGGGCTTCGTGAATCAGATCACCCGACTCTTCAGTGATTCGGAACAGTGCCGCCGCGAATGCGTCAAGCGTTTCCTTGCTTTCGGTTTCCGTCGGTTCAACCATCACGGCTTCATCAACGACCAAAGGAAAGTAAACCGTGGGTGCATGGAACCCATAATCCAACAGACGTTTGGCAAGGTCCATGGCGGACAAGCCATGTTCCTTTTTCAACCGAGACGCCGAAGCGACGAATTCATGCATGCAGCGATCACCATGCGGAACATTCATGATGTGCTTGACTTTGCTTAACAGATAATTTGCACCGAGCACCGCATCCTCGCTGACCTCTTTCAGCCCTTCGCCGCCGTACGTTCGGATGTAAATGTAGGCACGGACCAGAATACCGACGTTGCCAAAGAAACTGCGTACGCGACCGATCGACTGGGGTGATGTCTCACTCAGCTGATAGGTGTCATTTTCGTACGTCACAATCGGTGATGGCAAATACTTGCCCAGAAAATCGCGGACACAAATCGGGCCCGCACCCGGGCCGCCACCGCCGTGTGGCCCCGAAAACGTCTTGTGCGGATTAAAGTGCATCATGTCCGCGCCAAAATCACCCGGACGTGTGATGCCAAGGATCGCATTCATGTTGGCACCGTCTAGGTAAATTAACGCTCCCGCATCGTGGACGGTCTTGGTGATTTCTTTGATTTGCGAATCGAACAGACCCAGGGTGTTGGGATTGGTCAACATAAAGACGGCGGTCTTGTCGTCTAGCTTTGAACGCAGGTCATCTAAATCGACCATCCCGGCATCGTTGCTTTTGACCGTTTTGGTCGAAAAGCCTGCCATCTGTGCACTCGCCGGATTGGTTCCGTGCGCCGAATCCGCCGTCAACACCACGGTTCGATTCGGATCATGGTCGGCAAAGTAGGCTGCCGCGACCAGCAGCGCGGCCAGTTCGCCGTGGGCACCGGCGGCCGGTTGCAGCGAAACGGCAGGCAAGCCGCTGATCTCGCCGAGTATCTGTTGCAATTCGTACAGGATTTGCAGCATCCCCTGAATCGATTCATCGTCTTGCAGCGGATGAATATCGCCGATACCGGGCAACCCCGACATGCGCTCGTTGCGTTTGGGGTTGTACTTCATCGTGCAAGAACCGAGCGGATAGAAATGAGTATCCACGCTCATGTTCAGCGTCGACAAGTTGACAAAGTGACGGATCACGTCCGGCTCAGCCAACTCGGGCAACGGGGGCGGCGAATCAGCCAAGTGCTCATCGGGAATCAACGACGAGGAAAACTCGATCTGGGGCAGACGATGGGCACGTCGGCCCGGGCGGCTGAGTTCAAAAAGTAACTGAGTGGCTTGCTGATTTTTCATACTGATATCTTTTCGCCGTGGCTGGCCCCGTCAGGGTTCCCTGTGAATCGAACTCTAACCAGAACAACTGTTGTGAATACTCGTCTGAACCGCGGCCGGTTCAGCGACAATGGTTACGGTCAAACGGTGGCGATCGTGGGTGCGGCCTCGAGCACTTCGATCCATTGATCGATTTCTTGTTCGGTGCGCTTCTCGGTTACCGCAACGGCAAAGCAGTCTTGCAATTCGCTATCCATCGGCCCCAGCGGCACGCCGGCCAAAAAGCCTCGCTGCAACGCCTGACGCATCAATCCCGGAACGTCCTGCGCCAAGTCTCGGACGATGAACTCCTTGAAAACCGGACCTTCATGAACCAATTCGAATCGGTCCAGCGACGCGATTTTCTGTCTCGCGTAGTGCGTCTTGGCAACACAGTGCTGCGCCGTTTCCTTCAAGCCCTGCGGCCCGAGCAGGCTGAGGTAAACCGTTGCGCGCAGGGCTAGCAGTGTCTGGTTGCTGCAAATATTGCTCGTTGCTTTTTCACGACGGATGTGCTGCTCGCGAGTTTGCAGCGTCAGCACCCAGCAGCGTTTGCCGCGTCGATCGGTCGTCTGCCCGGCGATCCGGCCGGGCAATCGACGCACCAAATCGCTGCGGCACGCCATGATTCCCAAGTACGGTCCCCCAAATCCCAACGGGTTGCCCAAACACTGGCCTTCGGCGATTGCGATATCAACGCCCAAGTCACCGGGTCTTTTCAGCAAACCTACGCTGATCGGATCAAACGACTGGATCACCAAAGCCCCTTTGGCGTGTGCCGCATCGGCGATCGCCTTGACGTCTTCCAATCGCCCGTTGAAGTTTGGGTGCTGGATCAAAACACATGCGGTGTCATCGTCGATGGCATCGATCAATGATGCAGATGTTCCATCGGCACCGGCCGGTACGACGACCAATTCCGCGTCGATGTTGGCAAGGTACGCCTCGACGATCTGTCGATACTCGGGGTGCACCGCATTACTGGTCAGCACCTTGCTGCGTTTTTTGACAGTGGCCAACGCCATCAACACCGCTTCGGTGGCCGCCGATCCACCGTCGTAAAGGCTCGCGTTGCTGACATCCAATCCGGTCAACTGCGTCACCAGCGTTTCATACTCGAACATCACCTGCAGGTTGCCCTGGCTGACTTCGGCCTGATACGGCGTGTACGAAGTGTAATATTCGCCGCGTGAGGCAACCTCATCGACCACGGCGGGAATGAAGTGGTCATACGCCCCACATCCCATGAAACAAACGTGACTGGACGCCGACGCGTTTCTCGCTGCAAGTTCGCGAAACTCACGCTCCAATGTCATCTCGTCGGCCGCGGATGGGATATTCAGCGGACGGCCCAGTTGAACATCGCCGGGGACTTGATCATCGATGATCTGCTGGATCGAATCGGCTCCGATCGCGTCCAACATTTCGCGGCGGTCTTCGTCGGTATGAAATAAGTAGGCTGACATAGACTTCAGTTTCTTCGGGATGCTTAGCTTTTTCGTGGGTGGGCGGAATCACCGATGCGAAGATCCGACCCCACGCTGGACAAGAGAGAAAGTCGACCTAGCCCGCGTCGGCACATTGCTTTTGATAGGCAGCGTGATCCATCAATTTCTCGAGCGCGGACTCGTCGTCGATTTTTACTTTGATGATCCAGCCAAAGTTGTACGGGTCGTCGTTCAACTGGTCCAAACTATCCGGCAGTTCGGAATGGACTTCGACGACTTCGCCGCCAACGGGGCTGTACAACGGACTAACCGCTTTGACCGACTCGACTTCACCGAACTCATCGCCGGCAGCGAGCGTTTTTCCGACCTCGGGCAAATCCATGTAAACCAAATCGTTCAATTGCTCGATCGCAAACGCAGAGATCCCGATCGTCGCGATCTTGTCTCCGCCATCGTCAGCGACATCGACCCATTCATGGGATTCGGCGTACAGCAACTTGGATTCGTCACGCGTCATTTCGTTTCCTTTTGACGTCGGTAAAAGGGCAGGGGAGTGGAAACGGCTGAAACCTGCTTTCCACGGATATCAATTTGAAAGGTCGACGCATCGGCGAATTTTCGGTCCACATAGGCCATCGCGATCGGGTGCCCCAATGTGGGCGAAGGCCCGCCGCTGGTGATGACACCGATTTTTTGCCCACCCGCAGCGAGTTCGCCGTCAGCCAGATCGCCGTCAGCTGGCGGATCATTGGCTAATACTTTGCAGCCATCGCGTGCAGGCCGTTTCCCGTCCGGCAACAGACCGATGCGCATACGAGCGGGTCCGTCGGCCACGATTTTCTTTAGCGCCGCATCGCCGATAAACGAGCGGTCCTCAAAGTTGCAGGCGAACGAGAGTCCGGCGCTGATGGGATCGATCGATTCACTCAGTTCATGACCATAAAGCGGCATGCCCGCTTCCATCCGCAACGTGTCTCGTGCGCCTAAACCAGCGGCAATGAATCCTTCGTCACGACCGGCCAACAGCAAGTTTTCCCAGACCCTTGGTGCTTCTTCGGCGCGAACAACTAGTTCGAATCCGTCTTCGCCGGTGTACCCGGTACGACTGATGATGACCGGCTTTTTGAACTGATCGGTGATCTTGGCTCGATAGTATTTCAACCGAGTCGGATCAAACGAAAACAGTTTCTTACAAGCGTTCATCGCCTTGGGACCTTGCACGGCGATCATCGCGGTTAGCTCGGTGCGATCGGTCATCGTCACCTTGGGATAATCGGCGACGTGCGGTTCGATCCACTTCAGTATCTTCGCGCGATTCGATGCGTTGACGACCAGCAAGTGATACCGTTTACCTGATGGTGTCTCTAAGTAAGAAACCAAAACGTCATCAAGCACACCGCCCTCGGCGTTGCACATCAGCGAATAGCGGACTTGGCCGATTTTCATGTCCGAAACGCGGCGAGTCAAAAGATGGTCCAGCAACTGCTCGCTGCCATCACCGTCAAATCGCAGACGGCCCATGTGAGACACGTCGAACAGAGCGGCTGATGTCCGGCACGCTTGGTGCTCGGTCACGATCGACGAATATTGAATCGGCATCTCGTAACCGGCGAACGGAACCATCTTGGCCCCGGCATCACGGTGCCATGCGTCCAGCGGTGTGTTGGCTAGAGTTGTACTCAAGGCTACAGATTCTCGGGTGAAGTCAGTTTCGTTGGTGAACTCTGCTTTGGTGAACTCTGCTCGCTATCGTTCATCGTTCCCTCGACCTGCGTGAATTCACACTCTGGACGATTTTAAGTGTCACCTTTGAGTGCCACCGCGTTTTAGGTGCCACCGTGCTAGACGGCAAAACCGTCAATCTCGCCCCCACCTCTGGCATGCCCCAAGAGAGCCACCGTGTGTTTGCGTGATGATGGCACGTGGTGTTCACGCGATGGAGCAGTACTCGCCGCGATACGTGTCAGCTTGGGATGTCAACGATCAATGTACCCGCCGAAACGCCGCGATTTCTCGCGATTGCTAGCGGGACATTTCCAAGTCTATCGCCTCGAAATGAATCGAAAACCCCTGCCGAAAAAATGCCTAGCGAAAGTCCGCGAGTTTTCGCGACAATGCGAGTCTTGTCCGACACACGATTCTCGAAGGGTCGAAACTGATGCGAAAACGGAATCCAAGACGCGTCCTGCAATCTGAGACGTTAGAAGACCGGCGCTGCATGGCTGCCAGCCTGGGGTGGGATGGGGCAGGGCAGGGCAGTGCGGCCCTGACCTACACAATCGATGCACAAGGCAGCGGTCTGACCCAACAGCAAGCCGAAGCGGCCATCGATCGCGCGTTGGACGCATGGCAAGACGTGGCCGACATCGAGTTCACAAGAGTCGATCAAGTCGGATTACGCGACTCGCTTGATATTTCGTTCCGATCCATCGATGGACCCGGCGGCACGCTCGCACAGGCTTACTTTCCCGACGACGTGAATCCTGCACGCATTGCCGGCGACATCCAGTTCGATACTTCCGAGACATGGGAAGTCGGCGACGCCCTGGGTGGTCGCGCTTTCGATCTCGTCCAAGTCGCCGTTCACGAAATTGGACATGCACTGGGACTGGAACATGACCACAGCCATGGGTCGATCTTGCAATCAACCATTTCACCCTACGCATCATTTACTGCGCTGGGCCAGAGTGATGTCGATGCGATCCTGCGCCTATACGCGGAATCGCCATCAACGCCCACTTCGAGCACGACCAACCCTCCAGTCGTGCCACCGACGACGATCCAGCCAACCCTACCGAACACCGCATCGGAACCGAGCCACACACCGACGGATACGACGAACACCTTGGGCCAAGACCGGCCAGCCGACAACGATTCTGATCTTGATCCGGCAATCAATCCCGACGCAAACGACGACACCGATCGAGACAATGAAACCGAGACAGACGACGAACAACCACGCCAAGACCCATTGCCTTGGCTGCGACGCTGGGATCGTTGGTTTGAGAGTTTCCGCCGACGGTTTACTTTCCGCTGGAACTTCGGCGGCACTTCCATTCCCGACCACCAAAATTCAGGCGGCCAAGAATCGGGTGGCGACGAAACATCGACGACACCAACGATCACGATCCGTTGGTTTTCGCATCGGTTCCGTGGGCGCTAATCCATTTTTGTCTCGCCAGCTCTCATGTGTCACTCGTGACAATTGCGGAATTTTTTGAATCGATGCGTGGTTCGCGACCGAGCCAGATTGCGATCGGGGCCACTCGCGAGAACAAATATCGATCCAGCACAAGGACGCAAATTAGCGAGACACCGAAGAGCGGCAGATATATCGCCAACGCGACGGCAACAACAGCGACGCCATATTTTCGCCACGATGTCACCTCGGCCCCCAACGACGTGCGCCCGCTTGCGACCGGGGGTGCCAGCCCGCTGGTCGTGCGACGTCGCCACCAAAGCACGATCCCGCTGATGCTGAGCACGACCAACGCGGTTGTCGCCGACAACGCCAATAGCTGATTCACCCATCCGAATCGCTGACCTTCATGTAACGCGATGCCTTGCCCGACGAGTTGGTCCACCCAATGCCGATCCGAAAACGTGTCGTGGCCCACGACTTGAGATGTCTCGACGTCATAGCGAATCGTTTGGCGATACGGCCGATTCGCGGTCTCGGACTTGATCGTCCAAACGGAATCCGAAGCCGCCGGCGGAAGCAGCAAAACGGGAGGCTGGAAATCCAACGTGTTCGCGAACCTTGCCACCGTGGTGATCTGATCCAGCCGATAGGAACCCGGATCGGGTACCGGCGTTCGCCATGACGGGCCACCGGCGCGGCTTGCCACGGGCTTGGCGGCGGATAATTCCGACTGCGAATCAATCTCGCTGTGACGCCCGACGTTCTGTTGGTGACCCGCGTGCTGATCGTGACCCGCGTGCTGGTCATCTTTCTGTTCGTGGCCTCCATCCCAATGCGAAACGGCAACCGCGGTGCCGGTGGCGGCGCGCACTTTTTTGAAGTAATCACCCCAAAACGTGGACCAGGGCAGTCCGGTCAGAATCAAAAACACGATCAGACCAGACGCCCAAAACCCGACCACGCCATGCATGTCCTTCCAAAAAGCTTTGCCCGATTGGCGGATCCTTGGATACAAAACGCCAGCGGCGCGCCAGCCGCGTGGCCACCACAATGCCATTCCGGTAACGATCATAAAGATTGTCCAACTGGCGGCTAGTTCGACCAAATAGGAACCTCGTTTGCCCAGTAACATTTCGCCGTGGATTCTGCGCACCACGCGAATGAAACGATCGTTTTCGGCAACCGAATGGACCACCGTCGCGGTCGCCGGGTCAACATAGACCCGAACCTTCTGACCGTTTCGTTCGACCATCACTTGCGTTGCAGGACTTGCCGACGCGGTCGCCCGACCAGGCAATTCGCAGTACGCGAATACACCAGTCGCTGTCGACCGCACGGCTGCGCGTATTTGGTCGGGCAACGCCGTCGTCACACCGCCGGACGATGGACGCTCGAAAGCACGGTCTTGCCAAGCTTCGATTTGTGGCCGGAACAGATAGATCGTGCCGGTCACCGAAAGCACCATCACGAACGGAATACAAAAAACGCCCGCGTAAAAATGCCAGCGCCAAATCGTACCGTAGTCCGGCCATGATTTGCGGCAAAGGGATCGATTGCCCAATTTTCCGTCGCCAGATTTTTTTCCGTCGCCAGTTTTAATGTCATCGCTATTCACGGGTCGAACCCCTGAATCACTTCGCGTCCGTTGGCACTGTGCAGATCACGGTGCAGCTCTGTGTCGGTGCTATCGCTAAGAAAATGAACAGAGCCATCGGCAAACAGCAATTCCGCACCACCGGTGTGATAGCTACGAGGTGCAAAGTACCCGGTCCAATGCGTAACGATATCGGGCGTCGGGCTATTCGGAGACAAGTAGCCGTTGGTCATGGAATTGATCGCTCCGGTGAACGCCCAACTCATTCCTCGGCCCCGGATCGCCGGACTCGACCCGCCTCGCCAACTGGTAAACGTATTCCAGAACGCTGTCACGTCCGGATTCTCAATCATGCCGTCGGCGTTGACATACGAACTCCATTGGCCACCGGTGGCCGGCATGCCTTGCACACTTCCCATTGTCGCACTGACACCGGACGAACCATTCAGGGTGTACGCATACGGGCGACGCGGTAACTGGCCGGGTGGCAGCGTTCGGTCGGCCCCTTCGCTGCGCACCGTTTCACTCATCATCACCGTATTGGACAGGCCGTCAAAGACATGATTGAACGCGATACCGTACGGTTCAAAAAACATGCCATCTGTTTTCCAGCGGAAATCATAATTCTGTCGACGATTGCTGCCGAAGCTCGCCATGTAGTTGATTCCGCCGTACGTGTACTCATCACCGCCCACCGCAACCATCGTCGCCGACGGTGCGGGATCGCTTGGACATAGATATGTCGGGATCACCGTTTCATATGCCGCAGCGTTGTCGGGATGGGGCACCTTGCCTGACCATCCGCCGGAAAAGGCCGGCACGTCAAAGGAAAGCTGGTCGTTCAGACCGGACTGTTCGATGTACGGCAGAATCCTCGCTTGAACGGAAAACGCTTCGTCGCGTCTGCCGGCCGGTGGAAGGGTTTTGAAAGTCGATTCGTAGTTATGAATCGCGAGTCCGATTTGTCGAAAATTGTTGCCGCAACTCATACGGCGAGCGGCTTCGCGGGCGGCCTGAACGGCGGGTAACAACAAACCGACAAGGATGCCGATGATCGCGATCACGACGAGCAATTCGACCAACGTAAAGGCGAACCGAGTGGGATTTAATTTCATGAGTGATTGATATTGGGGTGTATCGAAAATGGGCGCAGAATCAAGGCGCAACGTGTATCGGTCGAGCAGGATCGATCGCGCCCACGCAAGATGCGATGTCACCGGCTTTTGTGAGGAGCAGGCAAATGGCATTCACGTGGGAGCGATGAATGCTGCTCGACCCGTCGCGATGGAAAGAGGAATTGCGGCAAAACGGCCCTGGCATCGCTGCGTCGGCGCGAGCGCGAGATGCAGCGACAATGCAGCCGCAGCGCAATGCAGTCGCAGCACAGTGCAGTCGCAGCGCAGTGGTAGTGCAAACAGGAACGGACCGCTGCGCAGATGCGCGCGGAACCCTCGCTGTCAGGCGGTGGCCACGAAAACGCTTTGTCGAATTCCGTCAACGGCCGACCGCTACGGAATCGGCGGTTCCGGTGCAAAACAGAGAGATTCTGCGACAGAGTTTTCGATCACCAAGACCGATATCAAGATCGGATCGATTCCGGCGACGACGGCGGATGAATCGGGCAGCCAGCCAAAGGCAAACAAGGTATACGCGAGGTCGATGCCATGACACTGCTGAAGCGAGCTCCAGAACACGATCGAAGTGCCGGGTTCAGACGAATCGGACTTGCAGCTGCGTTTTTCGTCGACCGAATGAAGATCGCTTTCCGATTTCGCGCTTTCGGATCCCGAGCGTTCTGCCGGGCTGCCGCAGCATGTGGCGATCGCATCGGATGACTGTTTTTCGGCTTTCGCGGCCGACTGACAACATGCGGGAACAGAACGTGAGCGGACGCCTGAATCCGTGACGGTCGCTTCTGGCGATGCCGTGGAACAGCAATGGGGCCGATGGCTGTCAGATTCCGCTGCTTGATGCCGAACTAACAGAAACGCGGGCGGCGTCACACCATGCTCTTTGGCCCAGGCGATCTTTTGTGCGTCGCTGTGACAACAACATTTGTCCCAGCAATATTCGGCGGTCCGACACCCGCATGGGCAATCGATGCACGGGAATAAATCCGACCGTGTTGTCACCTTCGGGGCCGCAGGTATCGGCAGACCGACGATACAGAGCAGGACGCATCCAAGCAACGCAAAGACGACCGCGCGAGCCGCAGGGCTCGCCGGTAGATTCGCAAAACGTCTTGATAGCCCACTCGACATAAAGTCTGTACGACAGAGAGTTGGCCCGCTCCTCACCTCCGCATTATCTCTGGGCTGCATGATCGCGTCAACGAGCAGACCCGGGCCGCTGACGTGAGGCATTCTGTCTCATCGCGACTGCTGGGGGCTCAGGCTGCGGGCTCACCTGGTGGGCACCGTGGCTGCGCCATTATTTCCGCCGACGTTTCTTTTTGTCACGCCGATCTTTTTTACGTTTCGTCTTGTACTGTGATTTAGATGGTGACTTCGATGACGGGGCGGGGCGGTCATTGCGTGAGGAGTGGTTCTTGATGATCTCAAAGAACAGCTGCCGTTCCTGCAAATCGACCTTGGCGACTTTCACCGTCACCTGATCGCCCAGCCTGAATCGATTTCCCTGCTTGAACCCAACGATCATTTGCCCGGTTCGTTCGAAACGGTATTTGTCGTTGGGCAGTGTCGTGATGGGGACGAAACCGTCGACCGGCAACTGAATGCATCGCGCATGAATTCCATCGGCAAAGACTCGGCTGATGACCGCTTCCATCTGCTGGCCGATGTGCTTGCTTAGAAAGTGCAGCAATTTCAGTTGGATCAATTCTCGCTCGGCCTGTGCGGCGTTGCGTTCCATATCGCTGCAGTGATGACCCAGCGTTACCAGGGTGGGCAGCGAATCGTCCGGCGTCTTTTTCTTGTCCAATACGTTTTGAACCAGACGATGAACGGTCAAGTCGGGATACCGCCGAATCGGACTGGTAAAGTGGCAATAATGCTGCATGTCTAACGCGTAATGCCCGTCACGCTGTGGCCCGTAAATGGCTTTGTTCATGCTCTTTAGCACGGCGAAGTTCACGGCATCTTCCAACGGTGTACCGGCCACTTGATCGAGCACCGATTGGATTTCGAATCGACTTTCGATACCACCGACTTGCAACCCCAGGTCTTTGACGAATGATGCAAGCTGGCGCAACTTGCGACGTTCCGGCGGTGGATGAATTCGATGCAAGTAGTTCAATTCCATATCATCCAGCCAAGTCGCAACGGCTTGGTTGCCGGCCAACATGAACTCTTCGATGATTTGGTGACTCTCGGTGTGCTCGACACGATAGGCACCTTTGACCTTACCGGACTTATCCAGATCCAGCTTGATGTCGGGCATATCCATCGAAAGCGAACCTTCTTTGAATCGCTTCTTGCGAATCCGCATCGCCAGCGTGTGCATCCGAGTCAGCAGGTCGCAGACTTCTTCGCCCCACTTTTCGCGATACTCCTCTGGACTGGCCAAGAACTGGTCGACCTGGCGATAGTTCAATCGCATGTCACTGTGAATCGCAGCGTTATGCACTTGGGTGTGGGTGATCGTCAAATCATCCATCATTTCGATTTCGACCGTCTTGACCAATCGAATCCGCTCCGGCTGAAGACTAGCCAAGTGGTTGCTGATGATTTCGGGAATCATCGGCACGACACGATCGGGCAGATAGACACTGGTCGCGCGGCGTTGGGCTTCTTCATCCAGCGGGCTGCCGACTTTGACGAAATGGCTGACGTCGGCAATATGGACCCACAGCCGCCAGCGGTCCGATTCTCGCTGCAAAGAAATCGCGTCGTCAAAATCTCGAGCATCGAACGGGTCGATCGTGATCGTCAACAAGTTCGTCAAGTCTGTCCGGTCGTCCGGCACGGTGTCGTCTTGAAAAGCATCCGCCTGGGCGCGAGCGTCATTGAGAACCTTTTCGGGGAACTCATCTGGTAACGCATATTGCCGCATGATCGATAGCGTATCGATCGCCGGGTTGGAACTGCTGCCGAGCCGTTCCAAGATCACCGCCTCGCCACCGGTACCGTCGTCCTCGGGATAGTCGACAATTTCAACGAAGACTTTGTCGTCGTTTTCCAGCGGAATGCCGCGGACGTCGCCAACCGCAAGCGGTTTGTCGTACGGCGTTCCGTCTAAATACACCGCCGGATTACCGGACACCACTTTGAACGTGCCGGTGAACTGACGCCGCGCTCGTTCGAGAATTTTCACGACGACGGCTTCATTGCCGCCTTTGCGACTGGGCCGAATCTCGACTTCGACCAAGTCACCCTCAAGGGCGCCCCCGGTCGCGCCGGGCGGAACGAACAAATCGTCCGGGATGTCGCCCACACCGGTTCCGCCGTTGGGTCGCACGAAACCGAATCCGCCCCCCATCGCTCGTCGAAACGATCCGCGAACGGTGTCGCTGGGTCCGCCGACCATGCCGGGACTTAACACCAGGTGATTGGAACCGTAAAGCAAACGTCCCTCGAGCACGAGCTGCTTGATGACACGCCGCAATTCGCGGAATTCATCGGGGTCGAGCTTTAGCTGTGCGGCCAGTTGTTTTGGCTTGCCAGGCCGGTAATCGGCCGAGACGACCAACCGCATCACGCGGTCAGCCAATTCATTTGAAATATCCATAACCAGAAAAGATATCCGATCCCTATCAAACCTGGGTATGACCGCATCGGCGGATTCCTATCAGGTTTGCGGCCGCGATCAAGCAAGATCGGGCATCAGTTGTCCCCAGCAGGGACCGTGAAAGAGAAGCGAATCGATCGGAAAGAGATTCGCAGAAGTTGCCTGTTTGACGTCACCCAGGGGCAAAGGGTTCACACTTATTCGCCCGATCGCGAGAAAACCGAGGGAAAACCTGCCTGCATGGCGCCCCACAGTGCTAGGTTTCCAGGCCATCCTTGTATCGATCGCATGCAAAACCACGTTTTCCCGAGACCTTTCGCACCAAAATTCGCAAATGAGTAACGAAATTCAACGGCCGATTTCGACGGAAGACGTTGCACGTCGGCTGAGGAAGGCCGGCAGAATCGGCGCAACCGTGTTTGTCGGATTTGTCGCACTGTGTGTCATTGCCGTCGTCGCCTACCTGTACTGCAGGGTCGAAGTCCCCAGTAAGACAATCGCCGTGTTGACCAAAAAGACGGGCAAAGAACTCGCCAATGCACAGGAGATTTGCTCCGAAGCCGACTTTGGTGTTTACAAAGGCATCCAAGAAAAAGTGCTGACCGAAGGACGCTATTTCTATAATCCTTGGAAGTGGGATTGGGACGTCGTTCCACAAGTTGAAGTGCCTGAAAACCGACTGGGGGTTCGCATTCGACTGTACGGCGACGACCTTGGTTACGGCAATCTGATCGCGTATGGCGAAAACGAAAAAGGCATCGCCGCCGACGTATTACGCCCCGGTCGCTACTCGATCAACGCGGTTGTTTATGAAGCGGGCGAGCAACCCCAGCCGTACCGCGATAACTATGTCGAACTGATCGAACTGCACAAACCCATTGTCGTACCGGCCGGATTCAAGGGTGTCGTCACGCTGCTGTCGGCACCGCCGGCCGACGACCCAAACCAATTGATTGTCGATACGGGCAAACGCGGCGTGCAAAAAGAGACCCTGAATCCGGGCGTCTATTACATCAACCCTTATGTCAAACGCGTTTCTTTGGTGGATTGTCGCAGCCAACGATTCAACCTTAGTACCGGTGGCGAAATGGGTTTCCCCAGCCGCGACGGTTTCTGGGTCAAATTGGACGGCCGAATCGAATTTCGCGTCGACCCCGATCGAGCCGCAGAAGTCTTTGTTACCTACAACGATGGATTCAACGATCGGGGCCATGACGCCCGCGTGGAAGAAGAGATCATACAAAAAATCATTCTTCCCAACGCTCGCTCATTCTGTCGATTGCGCGGCAGCGACAACTCGGGTCGCGATTTCATTCTCGGCGAAAAACGCCTGCAGTTCCAAGAAGACTTTCAGAAAACGCTCGAAGCGACATGCCAAAGTCAAGGCATCGAAATCGTTCAAGCGCTAATCACACGCATCTCGCCGCCGCAACAAATCGCGTTGCCGGTTCGCGAACGTCAAATTGCGGTACAAGAATCCGAGCAATACCTCAAGCAAATCGAACAGCAGGCCAGCGAACAGCAACTAAAGATCGAACAAGAGCTGGTCACACGCAAACAGGTGTTGGTCGAAGTAGAGCGAGACGTGGTCAAACTAACGACCGAAGCGATGCGGCAACAAGAAGTCGCCGTGATCGAAGCGAATCAGCGAAAGAAAGTTGCCGAAGTCGAACTGCTCGCCGCGGGCGACCAGTCACAGGCCATCACCGCTCGCGGCAAGGCGGCAGCCGAGGTGATCGAGTTCGAGAACGAAGCGGAAGCGGCAGGCTGGAAAAAGTCGGTGGAAGCCTATGACGGCAGTGGTGACGAGTTTGCTCGCTGGGTCATGCTCAAGAAACTTGCCCCCAGCTATCGACAGATGATGATCAACACAGCCGACAGCCCGCTGATGGAGATATTCCAGCAGTACAGCATAAGCTCGGACAACACCGTGAACTCGGACAACGAAAGCGGATACGACACGGTCAGCACTCCGTCGGCATTCCGCAAAACGGCTCCAGAAGGTGCGGATCGATCAAAAGCTGATGCAGAGACGACCAACAACCGGAAACGATCGAGCAATCAGCGATCGAGCAATCAGCGATCGAGCAATCAGCAGGCGGGCGACTCGCCGATAAACGAAGAACCAGCGAAAACAAAACCAGCAAACAAGAGTGACGAAGAAGCGGGAGCGAACCAATGAGCATCTCAAAAAACAAAACGCTGATCGGTCTCGGGTTTAGCCTGCTGTGGATCGCGATCGCCCTGTATGCGTGCTTCCTATGGTTCGTGTGCCGGGTATATGTGCCCGAGGGACACAGCTTGATGCTCCGGTACAAAGGCCCGTTCTTGACCTCGGCGCCACAGCCCGAACCGGGACGATTGGCTTACGAAGGCGAACTGGGCGTATTGGAACAAATGCGTGGCCCCGGGCGCCATTTCTATAATCCTATTTATTGGCAGCGAGACATCGTTCCTGACATCGTGATCAATCCCGGCGAGATCGGCGTCGTCACATGCAAGGTCGGTATGGAGCTGCCGCCGGGTGAATTCTTGGTCGACGGCGACCTGCAAGGCGAAAACCGCGCGACTCACAAGGGCACGTTGCGAAAAGTGTTTGGGCCGGGCCGCTATCGTGCGAACCCATACGCGTACGAGTTCAAGAAGGTTGGTCGCGAAGTCACCAAAATTGGCGAGCAAGAGAAAACGAGCGGTTGGGTGGAGATTTCAACCGGATACGTCGGCGTCGTCACGATGCAAACCGACAATATCGAAACCGGCGTGAAAGCCGGGATTCAAGACAAGGTGATGCAACCGGGACTGTATCCGATCAATCCCAAAGAACAACAGATTGATGTGATCAAGGTCGGCTATCGCGAAACAAGTATTCAAGTCCAAGAGCAACAACTCGCCAGCGGCGAAACCGCTCACGACGAACAGGGCGAACCGCTGGCAGTCGCCGAAACCGGCATCAACTTTCCCAGCAATGACGGCTTTGACATCCAGCTCGACTTTTCCGCGATCTGGGGTGTTATGCCCGAAGATGCTGCCGAGATCGTACGTATGTTCGGCAACATCGATGCGGTCGACTCAAAAGTCATTGAGCCCCAAAGCGAGAGCATCTGCCGCAACAATGGCTCGAAAATGGGCGCGGTCGAATTGCTGATCGGCGAATCACGCGAGACATTTCAGACCGCAGTCAGCGAAGAGTTCAAAGAAGTGTTGGCAGACAAGAACATCTCGTTGCTGTACGGTTTGGTGCGACATATCTATATCCCGCAAGACGTCCGCATACCGATCCAGACGCGGTACGTCTCTGACGAATTGAAACTCACACGCGATCAAGAAACCAAGACGGCCCGAATCGAAGCCAATCTTCGTGAAGCAGAAAGCAAAGTGGATTTGGAAGCCGAACGTGTTCGCGTCGACACCGATCGACTGCGCGCCAGTGTCCTGGCCGAGGGTGAGAAGAAGGCAAAAGAAATTCAAGCCGGAACCGAGCAATTGGTCGCCGCAATCGATCGAGAAACCGCAGAACTTGACGCGCAAAAAACTGTCCTGCTCGGTCGGGCGGAATCGTCGGCAAGACAGATGGCGGCCGAAGCCACGGCGGATAAGTTTCGCCTGGCCGTTCAAGCATTCGGATCACCGTCGGCGTACAACAAGTGGGAATTCGCCGAACAATTGCCCAGCGACTTGGACCTGAAACTCTTCTATGCCGGTGAAGGAACGATGTGGACCGACCTGAAAAACATCACGCCGACAATCCCCCTAAAGCCGGCGAGATAAAGTACCGAAATACGACACACTGAAGAACTGGCACACTGAAGATCTGGCGTGCACGTGGTGAGAACGCGAGACGAATCAGTATCCCGAATTGGGATACCACTTGCTGTATGTATTGTCGCCCAAACGGCGCATCGAAAACCGACGAACCGTTGGATATCCGTGCTTCTGCCAGTACGCCAACAACTCCGAGTGCCCCATGTAGACAAACAGATCGAAGTTGTTGCCCGAATACCGGGTGGGCGTTCCGGAAGTGGGACCATGGCCTTCAACGACCGGATCCCAGACGGCAATTCCATCGGCACCATCCTTCCAATAACCAAGCAATCTCGCGACATGCTCGGCACTGGATCCCGTACGGACGGATAAGACCAGCGGATAGACGCCCACGTCGCTGCCTTTGACCAATCGGTTGTAGTAGTGCATATCTGGCATGGCGGCGCCTCCACCGGGAGCCCGCACAAAATGCGCGTTCACCGCGATCACAAGATCATCCACCCACTGTTCTTCCACCCACCGACGCACGTCGAAACCGAATCGTCGGTTGCCTTCCTCATTGGAAAAAGTGCCAGCCGATATCTCATAACGTTTCCCGCCGCGCTGGACAGCCACTTCATCTAACATCGTTCGCACTTCGTTCATCAGTTGATCGATGATTCGTGCCCGCATCTGATAGATTCGCGGATCTTCTTCGTCCAAATCGAGAGGATCCTCATCGTAAACCGCTTTGAATTCTTTGCGGAATGCCGGCTCAAACAGGACCATCGGCATGCCGCGGGTAAAGATAAAACCAACCCCATCAGGGTCCACCATTTCGACCGCCTCTTTCAACAACGCCACGACATGCTGCCGAACCTCCGGCACCGCGTAGCTCATATACATGGTCCGCTTGCCTTCATAATCAACGCAGCGCCACTCTGGGTGATCGTCGTAGAACTTGCTGGCGAAAATTTCCTCAAAGGGATAACCGGCTGCCCACGCCCCCGGCCTCATGATGACATGGAATTCGCGACCTTGTTCTTTCGCCGCATCGCGGGCCACTTGCAGCGGGTTGATATCGTTCGCTAACAGCCAGCGAATTGATTCCGCGTGGTCTTTGCGAAGCGGCAGGTGATAATCAAGCACACCGTCAAACCGCAGCGTGCCTATTTTGGAAGGATAATAGACTTGGTCTGCGCCGATTTCGAACCACCACTTTCCGGCATCGGATGTCTCCATTCCGCGGAACGCCTCTTTCAAGTCCGCTGCCGAACGCGGCTGATAGGGCCAGATCCAGCTGCCACCATCGAAGGTAAAGATTGATGTCTTGAACCGCGATTCCCGCCGATCTTTTTGCCAGAGGGTCACTTCGTTTTTCGTCAGCGGCACCAATCGAATGTAAGTCACGGTCGCGGGCAAGTTATGCATCGGGGCAATAATGACACGATCGGTCGCCTGCAAGTCGTAAACGTCAAGGAACTGTTCTTGAATCACATCTCGACGAGGTTTCACCAGCGGCAACTCGGTCGCCATCCGGCGATAACTAGGGTCGCCGGAAATTTTAACTCTGACGCCGTTCTTGCTCGCCTTGGTGATCCCGCCCGACGTGGTAGAAATGCCGATGTACACGGCATGCCATCCTTGTTTGTTCACCGAGACTTCCACCGCGGGCGGTTCGGTGTTCATGTAAACCGACAGCGCATTGCCTTTGAAGCTATCGGTTTCAAAGGGCAACACCTTCCATTTGCCGGGTTCGCGGCGCCCGGTCGTCAAAGCCGAACTTGGGGACGCCTGGGTCAAATCGGTAATCAATTCAGACTCGTCCACACGCGACCACTGCCGTGAATCATCCGGCAGCCACTGGGGGTTGATCGCCCGAGAAAAGCCAAAGTTTGATTCCGCCCCGTGCATGGCCGAAACCATCAGGCCGAGCGAGATAACCAACGCGAAACAGTGGATCCGTTGAGACTCATTTACACAAACTTTCATGATTCGATTTCGTCTCGACGGCCAATTTCTGTTAATTGCTTCGTTGCGATCCCGATGGGTCGGTCCAATGGAATTCCGGCACACACCAGCAATGTTGATAGCAGGTCACCCTGGTTCCCTTTGGTGTCGGGCAGGAAACGCCCCGTCTCGATCGAACCGCCACCCCGACCCGCGATGATGAATGGCAGGTTCTCGCGTGTATGCTTGTCGCCGTTTTCGAGACCGGATCCCCACATCATGATGCAATTGTCCAGCAGCGATCCGTCTCCCTCCCGCAGACCGTGCATCTTTTTCACCATATAGGCGAATTGTTCGATATTGAACTCAGTGATCTTTGCGACCTTTTGAACTTTCTCAGGATTGTTGCGGTGATGGGTTTGCGAATGATGTTGATCGTTGAAACCAAGTTCGGGATAGGAGACTCCATTCGGTGTCGAGCCGATATAGGTGCAAACACGGGTCGTATCGGTTTGAAAGGCCAACACGTTGAGATCGCACATGACTTTCATGTACTCACTGCGTTTGTCACCCTCGGGAATCTTGATTTCAATCGGCGGAGAATCGGAATCGTCACGTCGACTAGATCGGACGCCTGCATTCGCCAACGCCGCCTCTTGCTGACGCGTCTCGATAGCGGCGATGCGCCGTTCCACCGAACGGACACTGTCAAGGTATTCGTCAAGTTTGCGTTGATCCGTTGCCGGCAATCTCTTTCGCAAGTCTCGTGCGCCGCCCAAAACGATATCTAACATGCTCCGGTCGAGCGCACCGATCTGCTTCGATTGATGCCCCTGATCCTTGTTGTTGAACAATCGATTTAGCACGTTCCGCGGATTGATCTCGGCGGGGACGGCTTGAGTGGGCGAGCGAAAACTGCAGTGCGAATAATAGGCTTCGTTAAGTCCTTCCTGGTTTTCTTTCCACGTCTGGGGCATTGTGGCCAATTCGAGAGACGACAAGGGAGTGAAGGCACCTACGTAGTTGGCCGCAATCTGATCCGCCGAGATCGCGATGTTAATTTCATTTCGCCTTTCCGGGTCCGGCAGCGTCGCCGTCAGCCAAGTCGATAGCTCAAGCGCATGCGGCGCGGCGTTTAAAGGCCCAATGGGAACCCCCGAGATTCCTTTCATCAACAAACACTCACTGAGCACGGGCTGCAGCGGACGCAGTGACGGTGGAGGCGACGTAAGAAAGCTTGCCGCGTCGGCAGGCCAAAACTGATCCATGATCACGCCATGCGGCATGTACATGAACCCAAGTCGAATCGGCGGTTTGTATGCCTTGTCGATGGCCGTGTCAGCCCATCCCATGACATCCAGCAGTGGCAGGGCAAGCGCCGCGCCCGTACCTTTAAGGCACGCACGTCGATCAATTCGCATCTGTTTACTCATCGGACGTCCTCTCATCTTCGATTCGACGATGCGTGAAGGGATAACTGGTAACGACCGAAGTGATCAGCGTCTGCATTCGATACCCGTCGGCGGCGACGTGTTGCATCAGATCATCGATGACGATTTCGTCATAGCCTTCCAAGCTTCGGCACAACGCATAGGCTAATAGTTTCTCGGCGAGGTTGCGAGAAAGTTCATCAGTCCGATCGGCAATGATGGCCTTTAGTTCATCGGGACCTGAAAAACGCACACCGCCGGGAAGTTCGCCTGCCGCATCAATCTGATCGCCATTATCGTCACGATCACGCCACCGACCGATGGCATCGAAATTCTCTAAGCCGAAACCGATCGGATCGAGCAACTTGTGGCAATTTGCACAGACAGGATTCTCGCGGTGCAGTTCGGTGCGTTCGCGCAGGGTCAGCGTCGCGGCCGTCTGTTGATCCTGGTTGTCAAGCGATGGAACGTCCGGCGGGGCGGACGGCACGTGTTCGCCGAGCACTTGTTCAAGCACCCACACACCACGCTTTACGGCGCTGGTGCGGTTGGGAAACGAAGTCGCTGCGAGCACGCCTGGCATTCCCAAGATTCCGCCCCGGCGATCACTGGTCAATCGAACCCTTCGCATCGCAGACCCGCGGACCGTTTGCTGCAAGCCATAAATCGACGCCAGTGTTTCATTGAGAAACGTGTAATCGCTGTCGACGAAACTGGCAACACTGCGGTTCTCTCGGACAATACTTGCGAAGAACAAACGAGCCTCATCGTACATCGCGGTGCGCATCGCGACCGTCATTTGCGGGAACTTTGCGGGGTCAAAGACCTTGTCTTCGAAATCGGTCAACCCGAGCCACTGAGCGCCAAATCCATCAAAGAGCGCGCGTGAACGAGGGTCGTTTAGCAACCGTTGCACTTGGGCCTGCAGCGTCGATAGCTCATGAAGCTTACCGGCATCGGCTATCGCCATCAGCTCATCGTCAGGCATCGTTGCCCACAATAGATAGGATAAACGTGACGCAAGTTGGTAGTCATCGAGCCGAATAATTTCGGCTTCCGGCCCGACCTCACCGGCCGGAGTGATAAACAGAAACTGCGGCGACACGAGCATCGACTTCAGCATCAATCGCAACGCCGCCGGATAGGCAAGGTCGTTTTTCATTGCCAAGTCGAAGACGTCTAGCAAGACATTCAGTTCGGCATCCGACGGAGGCCGGCGGTAGGCTTTTTTCGCGAGCGTCTGAGCGACTTTGCGCGCCGCGACTTGAGCGTCCCTTCGGTTGACCGACGCCGTCGAGGACAAGATCTTTTGCAATTCGTGTTTCCGCGAATTCTGCGTCGGTGTCTCTTTCGATGTCATCACTTGGTCTAAGACACGATCGGCGATCGCGAGATACTGTTCCAACTGAAGCGGCGAAAGCGAATTGAGATAGCCTTCACCGCTGACATCCTCTGGCAATGTATCAGCGATCGACGGTTCCACACCAAAAAGATCACGCAAGGTGTTTCCGTATTCCGTCTTGGTCAACCTGCGGATGACGAAGGGACCGGGATCCTTCGGGCTAAGAAACTTGATCTTCGCAAGCCAGTCGATAAACCTCTGGCGTTCCACTTTGGTCGGCTGCGCGGATTCCTCCGGCGGCATGTCGTGAGCCTTCACTCGCGCAATCGCCTTGATCCATTGATCACTAAAGGCTGCGTGCCCGGGTGCCTTTAACACCGGCGAAAAGTTGACGCCGGCTTCCGTGGGTCGCCGATTCGAATGACAGTCAATGCAATAGTCGTTGATAAACGGGGCGATATGGACGCGAAAGAACTCTTCCGACTCAGTCCTCAGTGAGGCAGAATGCTGCTCCGCCACGTCCGCCTTATCGACGTCTGCTACTTTGACATCCGCTCCTTCGACATCCGTCTCGTCTTGGCTGATACACGGACTTGCCCACAGCACGCTGAACACGACTGCGGCAATCACGGTTCGGCTAATTCTTGTCGCAAGACTTTTCACAGCGAAACTCATCAGGTCACTCACCTTCATCGCAGCCAATTATATTCGCTAGCGAACCCAAGCGTGCGGCGCGCGGTGACGCAAAGTTGGTGGGCCGGCAAGGGCTGCCGGATCGAGTCGGGTGACTCGGAACCAGAGAACGCGTCGTTACGTTTTCTGATTCTGTCACTATCGGTGGGTCATTAGGTGACTCGTTGCGACCTCGATCACCAGATCTTTGAGCTTGAAGTGACTTGGTTCCGTTTTGGCTAGGATCGCTTCGATGGCCGAGTGGTCTGCGGCAACCAATGTTCGTCCTTTCGCGTATTCGGCAATCCGGATCACGAGGTTCCTGGCGAAAGGATGGATGTCGCTGGCGAGAATTTGCTTCAACTGTTCAACGTTGTCGAAATCTTTACCCAGAAAGTTTCCCTGTGTACTGACGTTCTGTGTTTTTGAGTACTTGGTTCTCAACCGGCCAATGGGATCATAGGCTTCAAGTGCAAACCCAAGAGGATCGATCCTGCGGTGGCATGCTGTCAAGCTCGTCCAACGATAACCGCTGATTCAAGAAACTGTTGCAAAACTGGTTTGACCGTTACTCTCAGTGCATGCTTATGATCGGGTGCCGAAGCACCTGAGGCTGTTTCAGCTGTCCCGATCGCGCAAGTGTGAATAGCTTGGCATCTGGCATCGTGTTCCACGGAAAATCGTGCTTCACAGAAAGTAAGCCAATCGGTTTGCGAGCGCATACGCATCCAACTCTCCTTGGCTTGCTTTCGAATAAAGAAAGTCCACCGAACTCATCATCGTGATCGCGACAAAAATCTTGATTTTGGCGCATGCCAACTCACATTGTTCGCACTTGTCCGCCGATCTTGTCGCGAGCGGCGCGGTGGCGGCATGCCGCTTGCGAATGGCCGATGCTTCGCACTTAGATGAATCGATCCGGCCCAGACGCCAACGAATGCCGGCACAACCGTGACCGACCCTTTATCAGTGTCCTGTGTCGGTGCCCCGTGTCATCACATCCTGTCCATTCATTTTGCCGCATGTGTTGGACGCGATTCGGATGAATCAGTCGGGGTCATAGGCCAAGTTTGGACTTAACCAACGCTCGATTTCTTCAATCGGTTTGCCTTTTCGCTTGGCGTACGATTCGATCTGATCTTTGGTCACTCGATCAACCGCAAAGTACCTCGCTTCGGGATGCCCGAAATACAACCCGCTGACACTGGCCCCGGGTGTCATCGCGTAACTGGTGGTGAGTTCAACTCCAGTGTTGGCGGTCGCATCAAGCAACTGAAAGAGCGTGTCTTTCTCGGTATGGTCGGGGCACGCCGGGTAACCTGCGGCGGGCCGGATTCCACGATACTTTTCCGCGATCATATCTTCTTTGCTGAGCGTTTCCGCATTGCCGAAGTTCCATTCTTTTCTGGCCCGCGCGTGCAGCAATTCCGCAAACGCTTCGGCCAATCGATCGGCGACCGCTTGCACCATGATCGCTTTATAGTCATCCAGCTCTGCCTTGTACTTCATCGCTAAATCGTCGGCACCGATGCCTGCGGTGACAACGAATCCACCGACATAGTCCTCTCGTCCACTATCAATCGGCGCGATGTAATCGGCGAGCGACCGGTAGTCCTTTTGTCCTCGCCGCTGCCATTGCTGACGAAGAAAATGAAACCGAGACAATTCGGCGGTACGAGTTTCGTCCGCATAGAGAACGATATCATCGCCGTCGCTTGCCGCGGGCCAAAACGCGTAGGCTGCGGTTGCCGTCAAAGAACCGTTGGCGATGATTTCATCCAACAGTGCGTTGGCATCGTCATACAGTTCTTTCGCTTGAGGTCCAACCGTTTCATCATCGAATATCTTGGGATACTTGCCTTTCAATTCCCACGTCATGAAGAACGGCGACCAGTCGATATATTCGCGAATCTCCTCGAGCGGAAAATCCTTTAACACTCGCACGCCGGTGAACGACGGTTTGTCAATCTGCACGTTGGACCAATCGGTAGCGAATCGATTCTTGAGCGCTTCCTCATAGGTGACTAACGTCTGTTGGCGGTCTCGATAGCTAGCGACCAGCTTCTTTTGTTGCTCGACATTCTCGGCGATGTAGGCTTCTCGATTTTCATCGCTAATTAATTTTTCAACAACATTCACGCTGCGGCTCGCGTCCAGCACGTGAACGATGGGTCCATCGTATGCCGGCGAAATCTTAACGGCAGTGTGTTTGGCGCTGGTTGTCGCACCACCGATCAACAGCGGCATGGTCATTTTCTTGCGTTTCATTTCACGCGCGACGTGGACCATCTCGTCCAGGCTAGGCGTGATCAGACCACTCAGACCGATCATATCGACGTTGTGTTTTTCCGCTTCTTCAATAATCACGTCGCTGGAAACCATGACGCCCAGGTCGATGACTTCGTAGTTGTTACACTGCAAAACGACACCGACAATGTTCTTTCCGATATCGTGGACATCACCTTTGACCGTTGCGATCAAGAACTTGCCGCGCGCGGCGGCATCTTCCAGTCCGGCAGCTTTCTTTTCTTCGTCCATGAACGGTTCGAGATAGGCGACCGCCTTTTTCATGACTCGTGCTGACTTGACGACTTGCGGCAAGAACATTTTGCCGGCGCCAAACAGATCACCCACAACCGACATCCCAGCCATCAGTGGCCCTTCGATCACCTGCAAGCATCGGTCGAAGTGCTGCCGTGCTTCTTCGGTGTCCTCGACGATGTATTTGTCGATTCCCTTGATCAAAGCGTGTTTCATTCGCTCGACAACCGGCGCATCTCGCCACGCCAAGTCTTCGCCCGTTTTCTTTTTCCCCGAGCCTTTGACGGTTTCGGCGAGCTCCAGTAAACGGTCGGTCGCGTCGGAACGCCGATTCAGCAGGACATCCTCGACATGTTCGAGAAGTTCTTTGGGAATCTCTTCGTAGACCTCCAATTGCCCGGCGTTGACGATCCCCATATCCAAACCGGCTTTGACGGCATGAAACAAGAAAGCGCTGTGCATCGCTTCACGAACGGGGTCATTGCCGCGGAAGCTGAAACTGATGTTGCTGACGCCGCCGCTGGTCTTTGCCCCCGGACACTGCTCCTTGATGCGGCGAACCGCATTGATGAAATCGACGGCATAGTTATTGTGCTCTTCGATACCGGTGGCGACCGTTAGAATGTTCGGGTCAAAGATAATGTCTTCGGGCGGAAAGCCGATTTCGCCTACCAGCAAATCGTAGGCTCGCTTGCAGATGCGAACCTTACTGTCTTCGTCAGCAGCTTGGCCGTCCTCATCAAACGCCATGACGACGGCGGCGGCACCATACTGGCGCACCAACCGGGCACGACGTTTGAATTCCTGTTCGCCGTCCTTTAACGAGATCGAATTGACGATCGCTTTGCCTTGGGTGTTGCGCAGCCCGGCCTCGATCACTTCCCAACGACTGCTATCGATCATCACCGGTACCGCGGCGGCAACGTCATCGCCGGAAATCAATCGCAGAAATCGCGTCATGGCTTCGACGCCATCCAACAACGCATCATCGAAGTTAATATCGATGATGGTCGCGCCGTTTTGAACTTGCTCGCGCGCGACCTCAACCGCTTCGTCGTAGTTCTCGTCGCGGATCAGCCGCGCGAATTTCCGACTGCCGGTGACGTTGGTCCGTTCGCCCACCATCGTGAACGGAATTTCCGGACGCATGACCATTGGCAACTGGCCCGACAACCGAGTGTAAACGGGTCCAGTGGATTCCTGTTTCGGTTTGCAACCCTCGATTCGCTCGGCCATCGCGCGGATGTGGTCGGGAGTCGTTCCACAACAGCCACCCAAAATGTTGATCCAACCGTTGTCGGCGTATTCACCGACGATGTCCGCCATCGCTTTGGGGCCCAGATCGAATTGCCCCATGTCATTGGGCAACCCGGCGTTGGGGTGACAGCTGACGGGAATTCCGGTGGCCTGAGACATTTCTTCCACGTGTGGCCGCATCACGTCAGGGCCGAGGGCACAATTCATGCCGATCGAAAGCATCGGAAAGTGAGACAGTGCAGCGACAAAGGCTTCGACACTTTGCCCGCTGACGAACGTCCGGCCGCCTTTATCGAACGTGCCGCTGACCATCACGGGAACGCGGCGGCCACCAGCATCGAAAAAGTCTTGAATCGCAAACAGACAAGACTTCAGGTTCAGCGTGTCAATCGCGGTCTCGGGCAACAGAATGTCGACCCCTGCGTTGACGAGTGATTCGACCTGCGCCCGATAGCTATCCACCATTTCGGTGAAGGTTGTACTGCGGTGGGCGGGGTCATCGACTTCGGTACTGATTGCTAGCTGACGTGTGGTCGGGCCAATGGACCCGGCGACGAACCGGGGTTTATCCGGAGTCCGTTCGGTCCACTTGTCCGCAGCGACACGGGCACAGGCCACAGCGGCCCGGTTGATTTCGTCGACCAATTCAAGCGGCAGTTCGAATTCGACCATCCCGACCGGAGAAGCACCGAACGAGTTGGTTTCCACGATATCGCTGCCGGATTCGAAATAGGCGTCGTGGATGGCGGTGATCTTTTCCGGGTGCGTCAGGCACAAAATATCAGAAAAATTCTTCAGATCCTTGTGATGGTCCGCAAAACGATCTCCCCGGACGCCGGCCTCGTCCAATTTGAGGCGTTGGATCATGGTTCCCATCGCCCCGTCGAGCAACAGAATTCTTTCGCGTATGAGTTCAGAGAGCTGCGATTGGGTCGAATCGGCGCGAAGCATGGGCGTTCAGTTTCGGATTTTCAGTTTCACGGATCGAGGCGGCCGGGCGTTCCGACCGTCATCTAGGCGGCTATCTTCATTGTAGAGATCGCCAGCGACAAGCCACAGGGAAAACGATTGGCCATTCAATCTTGCCGAGCCGGCACGTTTTCGCTAATCCACAGATTCCTCAAGATCACCAAGGTCCGTTGTCGATCAAGAGGGATAAGCCTGCCATAGGTTCAGCCGACGGCGGCTGAGATTGAATGGAATCGAATCGCAATCCCGCTTATTGGGAAGACCCGTGCATCAGGAAGATCGCATGACCGTCTCGTCAAATCAGCCCTCCCATGTGTCCGACCAATCTGATTGGTCGACCCGAACGAATCATCCGGCTCCGGCGGGACGCGATCAATCGGCGGCGGGAACGGCTCCAGGCGGCCGCCGACCGAGCGATCCACGCGTCGATCAACCGCACTCCACGGAGCCGCTGCCGCCGGTTCTGTTCGCGCTTCCGAACCTGCGTGCTGAGCCGAATCAAACCACCAGCAGCGCTGCCATGACGACGGCGCATGGACCGATGGCATCCGATTCGGATACCCCACCGACACCCCCGCCGAGCCCATCGAGCCCGGAAGCGAATTATCAGAGCGATGCGACACCCGTTCAGGCGATCATTCGCCACGACTCTCCCGTGGCCCACCATCCGCATATTGCGATGGCTTTGCCCGAGTCCAATGAGTCGGCGACGTCCGGCGATGCCGAAAACACGACGCCGCAACCGATCGCAGATCCTGCCGATGTCGCCGAAACGAATTCGCGAATTTCTTTGCTCGACCGCATCGGCTCGCATGCAATCGTCCTGGTGATGTTGCTGATCGTCTTCGGAATCGCATTGCTGGCCGGACGCAAGCCGACCAGCGATCCATCATCCACGGTCGCGGACCAATCCGAGACCAACCCCAATGCCGTTGCAGCGACCATCACCGACATCCCCGTGAGCACGGGCTCGCCATCGTCGATCGCGACAAGTGCCCAGGCGTCGTTCAGTGACGCCACGTCGTCTGACAAGTCGAATTCCGGCGCGTCGGCCAACAATCCAACGTTCGCGGCGAATCCGCCCGAACCATCAACGCCCGTGGCAGACGCGAATCGCTCAGCCGGCACGGCAAACGATGCTTCCACAAACGGAACGGCCGCCTCGACGGTTTCGGTTCGAACCGCATCAGCCCCAACCGGCGATCCCGCGACGGCGCCGGTCACGGCAAAGGAACAAAACCCTGCCATCACCGAAGCAACGGCAGCGATCGCATCGGCGGGACAAACAACCGTCGGCCCCGCAGCGGCAGCACCGGCCACCGCGTTGGAATCGGCTTCTTCACTGGATTCAGCCGCTGCGATTGAGACAACGAACGACGTCCTCGGTACCGCGTCACCGACCCGTCATCGTTACACCAACACGCCGCGAAAAGTTGCCGACTGGAGCCGATATCTTCCGATCGATTCGACCTATGTCGCGCCCACATCTGCGACGACGACTCAACCATGACGTTCGAATTTACGTTCACCGATTGAATCGCACCTTTGTTTCACCCCCGCACGAATCTCTCTCTACCCCACTTAGCAGCGTTGGATCATCATGAGCTCGATTGACCAAGCTTTTGTTAAAGCCTTTGCACGACGCAATCGACCTTCACAACCGGCACCCGCCCCGGAACCGACTTCGGAATCAACTCCGAAACCGCCGACTGCAACGCGCAAAGCTCTTGTGAACAATACTCGGCGGCAGCGTGTGCTGCCGGCCGCAGCGATTGCCTCCGACGAACTGCTGCGAGTCGATCCGTCGGTCGACGCATCGGTCGAAGTGCTAGCCGATCCGAGCGAAGATCGGTTGGTCCGAGTCGACGCATTGAGAGGCGATCCGGTCCCGGCACCACACGGGGTGACACACCCACCGAAGCCCGAAACGCAAGACTCCGAAGCACGGGTCTCCGATACCCAGCGGCTCGAATCCCCCTCAGCCGCGCCGGTGCAGCCCGCACCTGCGACCCCAGAGGCCACCAACTCGACGCACACAAACGCGGCGGCTCTCAGTGATGATTCGGCCGACGCAGTGGCTGCAGTCCCCGCAGTCGAACCGATGCCGCCGACCGTGGATCACGTGCGGTCGATTCAAGACAGCTTGGACCTGCTGCAACACACGTTCAACACGCTGGACACAGACTGCACCGAGGCAATCGGCCAGGATTTCTCGCAGTATTGTGAAGATGTCATGACGACACCGTCCTTAGCCGCGACTGACATTTTTGCTGATTCACCCGAGACAGCCCAAGCCGCTGCAACCGGCAACGAAACGGCGCATCCGCCGGCGGTGAGCGAGCCAGAACTGGTGCAGCAACGCTTCGACTCGCCCGAACCGGTTGCGTTCGCACCCGTTGCGCCAGCCGCGCCCAATGCGCCAGCCGCGCCCAATGCGCCAGCCGCGCCCAATGCGCCAGCCGCGCCCAGTGCGCCAGCCTCACCCGTTGCGCCAGCGCCGATCCCCGAAACGACACGGACAAACCCGCTCGGTACGACAGATCAAATCGCAAACGCAGTGGAGCATGCTGTCCAGCCCCAGCCCCAGCCCCAGCCTGCCGCCGTGGCCGCGACCGAATCGGTTCCGATGACCGAACCGGCATCCGCGATCGAATCGGCCGCCGACGATCTGGGATTGGCGAGCACGCCTGTGGAATCACAGCAGTTGCGTCCGGCGTGGGAAGTCGATGTTTTTGACGTCCCCGGCGCGGTTGCAGATTTGTTCTTTGACGGTCCGTTGTTTCAGCGCGTGGCCGAACGCATCCTGCAAGCAGTCAACACCGGACTGACCAGCATGATGGTGACGAGCGCTCATCGCGGGGAAGGTCGTTCGACGGTCGCCATCGGTATGGCGATGGCCGCCGCCGCGGCAGGACTACGCGTCGCGTTGGTGGATGCCGACACCAACGAACCAACATTGATTGATGATTTGCGATTGGATCTAGAGTACGGTTGGGTGGATGCGGTTCGCGGCGGCATGGACCTGCGCGAAGTCGCCGTACACGCGGTCGAAGACGGCGTGACCCTGATTCCATTGATGCCCGCCACCAATGCCGGCTACGCAGCAACGGAATACGAAGTGGTTCAGTTGCTGCAATCGATTCGCGGCAAGTTCGACCTGATTGTTGTCGACACGCCCAGCCAAGAAGCGGTTTCGACGCTGCCGGTCGCAACAATGATCGACAGCGCATTGATCGTTCGTGACGAATCAAGAACCGATGCGGACGCCATCAATCGGCTATCGAACCAGTTGCGAGCCAAGGGCGTGCAAGGCGTCGGGATCGTCGACAATTTCGCCTAAAGAGAACGCTTGCGATTGGGTGCCGACACACATTGCGCTAACAACATTCGTCGGGACCGCAACACGCATCGCCGAGAACGGTCATGCGATAGTCCTTGCCTTTGGTCACTGAGGGCGGACGAGTCTCAAAGTCGCCGCTGCAATCGAATGGCTGAGCATTTTTGGGGTCGACCGGCACGCGCGGCTCGATTCCGATGAAATGTTCTGCGTAGGGTGGTCGCGTTAACGCTTCGAATGTCTTGCGACAAACCGCGATTCGTTCGCCACGCCCGAACACGTGACCGTCATCGTCGTGGACCGCACTAAAGGGGCCTCGATACATCACGGCCTCGTTGTGTTCCAAGCACGGATCGTCGCTACTTTTGTAAGCGATCACCGTTACCGATCGAAACTCGATCCCCTCGACGGTTTGCCAAGCTTCTTGCTGCCACACCGGGACTTCGATCCCGCGGAATCCGGCCTGCTGAAACGCCTGCAAGAATTCCCGTTCTTGAAATGCACCCGAAATGCAACCGCTCCAAAGTTTCGCATCGTTGCGCATGTGATCGGGAACCGTTTCATCGCTGACGATGTCGCTGATCACGGCCCGGCCACCAACCTTCAGAACCCGAAAGATTTCGCGGAACAGCTGTTCTTTCTCGGATGAATCGACAAGATTCAAGACACAGTTGCTTACCACAACGTCGATCGATTCGTCGGCGATCATCGGCGAATGGCGGCGCATGTCCGACGTGAACGCCTCGAGCGACTGCAGCCCCGATTCATCCCGCACCGGATTGTCTTGCAAGTATTTATCGATGGCGTCGCGGTCGATCGCCAAGTCTTGAATCTTGCCTTTGCGAAATTCGATGTTGTCGTATCCGATGGCCTGCGCGACCTTGGGTTGGCTTTCACGCGCCAGTTGCAGCATCGCGTCGTTCATATCGACGCCGATCACTCGACCGGTTTCGCCGACGACCTGCGAGGCAATGAAACAAATTTTGCCACCGCCGCTGCCCAGATCCAAAACCGTCTCGCCCGCGCTGACATATTTCGACGGGTCCCCACAGCCGTAATCGCGATCGATCACTTCTTGCGGAATGATTTTCAGATAGCGAACGTCATAGTCGACCGGGCAGCACAGCGCGGGCTCTTGCTCGTTAGCCGCAGCCGCGTATCGCTGACGGACGGCGTTTTCGGTGTCTAACATAAAGTTGAACGATCGATGGTCAAAGGAAACAGGAATCAGGATGTCGGCGAAATCGCTCCGCCGCAACTGCTGCCGGCGCCGGCGGTACAACCATAGCAGTGATCGGCAACGGCGATGCGTTGATCGCAGAACTGCTGAAACGATTGAATGTCCCAAACCGACTGCGACGCGCCAGCACCGGCATGCATTTCCAGCATCTGGTTAAAATCACAATCGTAAATCGTGCCGTCCCAGCCGATCGAAAGCAGTGATCGGCACATGACTTTCTGCGCCGCGTCGGGATTGAAATGCTCGGCCAACAGCCGCATGTAGTCATCCAGCTTGCCTTTCTTGAGCAAGAATCTGGCGTAGCGTTTGATCGGGATATTCGTGATCGTCAGCAGACGGTCGAACTTGACACCGAACCGCGATTGAAGCTCTCGCTTGTAGTCTTGTTCAAGCTTGAATTGATCCGGCGGAAGGGACGGCCCCGTGGGATTAAAAACGAGATCAAGTCGCAAATCGGTGTCCTGCTGCCCGAACCCTAATTCGTTCAATCGATGCAGGGCATCGATGCTGCGTCCGAACACCCCTTTGCCGCGTTGACCATCGACGTTGTCTTCCAGATAGCAGGGCAGGGAAGCGACCACGTCAACCTGGTGCTCAGCTAGAAACGGACCGACCCATTCGTAACCGGGTTCCGAGAGAATCGTCAGGTTACAGCGGTCGATGACACGCAACCCACGATCGCGAAACGTTTCGACCATCGATCGAAAGTTCGCGTTCATCTCTGGCGCACCGCCGGTCAGATCCACCGTCTGCAATCCGTCGCATTGATCCGATAATTCGACGACACGGCGAGCCGTCTTTTCGTCCATGTTTTCGCGAGTCTTTGTCGGCCCCGCTTCGACGTGGCAATGAGTACAAGTCTGATTGCACAGTTTGCCCAAATTGATCTGCAATTCCGTCAATTGATGACGCACCATCGGGGAAGCGTCCCGCGCGACACGTCGCCCAAAAGGCTCAATGATTCCGGTCGGTAAACCCGCGTCGATCACGGGCAGCAGTGAAGACATATAGCGATCGTGGTGAAATGAAACGGAATGCAGCGTCGCGGGGCTGTATTGTATCGGAACTCGCCGAGTTGTAAGTGGGATGCACGATTTCCGATAGAGTCCGCCAGGAAGATCTCGCACTAGGCTGTGTAGTGAGCACAACCTGCGCACTGCAAAATCCCTATCCGCACAATTCCCTATCCGCACGAGCATTGTCCGCAGGGTGAACCAAACGAGTCTGGATCGAGAAGCGATCAACGGACAAGCAACGCCAGCGTGATTCTAGGCAAACGCGCTGGCGACGGCTTCGTTGGTGATCTTTCCGTCAGCGATATTGATGGATTCTCTCAGCGGTCCTGCCGATTCGATTGCCGCTTGAGGTCCAAGATTGGCGAGTCGCATGACCCAAGGCAGGGTCGCGTTGCAAAGAGCGAACGTGCTGGTGCGCCCGACCGCTCCCGGCATGTTCGAGACGCAGTAGTGCACGATACCGTCGATGATGTACGTCGGATCGCTATGCGTAGTGGGACGACTCGTTTCGATACAACCTCCTTGATCGACCGCGACATCAATGATCACGCTGCCCGGCTTCATGATTCGCAAGTCTTCCTCGCGGACCAGTCGTGGCGCTTTCGCACCGGGGATCAAAACCGAACCGATCACCAAGTCCGCTCGCGTGAGTTGTTCCAGCACCATGTGCCGATCGCTGAAAAGACAATTCACGTTCGCCGGCATCACATCATCAAGGTACCTTAGTCGGTCCAGGTTCACATCAAGAATCGCCACATCCGCTCCGAATCCGGCTGCGATCTTTGCCGCGTTGGCGCCAACGACACCACCACCAAGGATCGTAATATGCGCCGGCGGAACACCGGGAACGCCTCCCAGCAAGATGCCCCGGCCCATCTGTGGTCGCTCGAGGTATTTCGCACCTTCCTGGATACTCATTCGACCGGCGACCTCACTCATCGGGGTCAGCAGCGGCAATCGTCCGGACGAGTCTCGCAACGTTTCATACGCGGCACAGGTCGCGCCGCTCTGCAGCATGGCATCGGTCAACGTACGACTGGCGGCGAAATGAAAATACGTAAACAGAGTTTGTCCAGATCGGATCAGGCCATATTCCTGCGACTGTGGCTCTTTGACCTTCACAATCAAATCGGCTTCACCGAACACGTCCTCTGCCGAAGGCATCATCTCAGCACCGGCACGCAAGTAATCATGATCGGGCAAGCCTGAACCAAGTCCCGCGCCGGCCTGAACGATCACGCGGTGCCCCTTTTGCACCAGTTGCTCGACGCCCACCGGCAACATGGCGACGCGATACTCGTCCGTTTTCACTTCCGTGGGAACACCAATGATCATCTTTATCGCTTTCCGTCGTTATGCATTGATCAGGATTTACGTATTGATAGTGGACATCACTTGATAGGGGACATCACGTTCCGCAGCAGAAATCACCTCGGCCGCGGCCAGATCAATCCGATGCAATTCTTGGCGATTCGGTAGCTAATTGATCAATCATGCTTTGCAACCGATCACCGACAAGCTGCATCAATGGATCCGCTTGGCCACGGGGCGCCTTCTGCGGCGGAACCTTGATCGCGTCGTCACATTCTATCACCGCGTGAAGTGGCATACTGACGTCAGCCTTTCCGAACAATGATTCCTGAATGCGTTGAATTGTTTCGACGATACGACTTTCGGTCACGGTTTCGGGTTGCAAATAACTGTCCGGATACGACAACAGTTCCTGAGCCAAATCGGCGGCAACAACATCATCACGCAGTCTGCCTTTTTCCGCATCGGTAAGTTCTGAAGCGAAATAGCGTGCCGCGGCATGAGCGCGGATGGCGCGAACGCGGTCTCGGACATCGCTAGAATCGGTTGCCGCCAAACCGTTTCGTTCTTCGGTCCGGTTGAGCAACAATTCGATGAGTTGATCTCGCCGGCACCTCAAGTCACCCGACTCGCTGCGTCCGCTGTATTCCACTTCTTTCAACGCCAGCAATGCTTCGACCAACCGCACCAGCCGCTCACGCAACGGCGGCGTCGGGCTGGATCGAAATCCGAGCCGCTGTTCAATCACATCTAGTTGCGTCGCGGCCCAAGACGAGACATCGCCGCGGCATAGATACTTGATCGCACAGGGATGCACGACGACATCACCGTCCTGATATTTTGCACGACGACGTGCAGCAGAACGCGCCATGAACATGACGCCGTCAAGCATCGGCTTTAATACATCGTTGGTTCGATTGGTTGTGCCTTCGGGAAACACCACCAGCGGCCTTTCGGCAGACGACAAAATATTGATCGCGTGTTCCAGTGCTGCGCGATCGGTGCCCTCGCGAAAAATACTAAACGCCCCCATTCGCCTTAACGCAAACGAGTCGAACCATCCGTTGTTGAATAGATGCCACGACGCCATCGCGTACAAGTGCACGCCGATATGACGGGCTGGCCATCCCATCACCAACGGATCCGCATAGCGACAATGGTTCGGTGCCAGCAGGATTCCGTCACCTCGATCAACCGAGTCTTGCAAACGATCCAGGTGTCGGCATTCATAGCTGACCACACCTTCGGATGACTTGAGGTACCAATCGACGACGCGAAATCGTTGAATGAATGACGGCCACAGGTTGCCTCGATACGGAGGCACCGCTCGATAAGGGCGCTCAAAAACAACGGTCATCTGGCAGGCTCTACGCTTCCGTTACGATGTGGCTCTTGCCAAGAAAAATCCGATCGCGACTGCGACCACAAAAAGCGCCACGAGCAATGCACCAATCAGCATCTTATCCAGCGGTGCTTGGTCACCCGGCTTGGCCATTCGCTTGCGTCCAGACGCGAGAGACTTGCCGCTGCCGGATCGGACACGTGAACGCGAATCAAGACTGATGTCGCTGGACATTTCAATGTCCGAACCGTGCACATCCGAATTCAATGACGAGGTCGAACCACTGACCGGCTTTCCGCGGGGGCGTTCCAGGTCGATCCGAGAACTGCTGTTTGCCGCGCCGCGGTAACCCGATTCCAACTGCAAGTCTAAAAAACTGCCGTCCATCAAATCCACTTTGGGCCGAACGTCGACCAGTCGACCACTGTCGCCCGCGGAAAGACCTTCGCCACGAATCAACTTGGACCGACTGCTGGCCAGTGTGTCATCTTGCTTGTTGGTGACCGTATCGGTCGTCGATGTTGAACCACCGTCGCCGCCATAGGTGATCGCCGATTCGGCGTCGCTGGGGCCAGAGGATCCTCGGTTGGTCGACGATCCACCGCCGGCTAATTGCCCCACCGCGACCGTTTTGCCCGAGGGTACGGAATTTAAAAACGATTCCAGTGCATCACTGACATCCTTGGCCGTTGCGTATCGATACTTGGGATCCTTTTGCATCAACTTGACACAGATCCCCTCCAACTCACCGGGGCAATCGCTGCGGATGTCGCGAAGCGCTTTGGGCATCTCGGTCTGATGTTTGGCAATTCGTTGGGCCAGCGTCCCGTCGGCAAACGGTGGTTTCCCGCTGATCAAGTAGTAAAGCGTGCACCCCAAACCGTACAAATCAGCACGATGGTCGACGCCATGACTATCAAGAGCCTGTTCAGGCGCCAAATAATCGGCCGTTCCCAAAACATTTTCGTTGTTGGCGACCGTCAACGAAGCGTCGTCACCGGCGGACATCAACGCCAAGCCCATGTCCAACAAACGCACGACGCCATTTTGATCGATCAACAGATTGGCCGGTTTGACGTCGCGGTGGATGACTCCGCCGGCGTGAGCATGTTGTAATCCGCTGGCGGCTTGCCGAATCAATTCGGCCGCGTATGCAAAATCTAAGGGCCCGTCGCGTTTGACCAACTGCTGCAGATCAAGTCCGTCGACGTATTCCATCACGATGTAATGGACGTCACCCTCGTTGTCGATGTCGTACGCCACGACGATGTTGGGGTGGTTCAGCGACGCGATCGCTTTTGCTTCGAGCTTGAATCGGGCCAAGTAGGACGCATCTTTGACTCGCGATCGCGGCAGCACCTTGATGGCCCGTTTGTGATGCAGACCCGTGTGTTCGGCCAGATACACGCTGCTCATCCCGCCGGTGCCGATGTGCCCGAGCAATTTATACTTGCCCAGAAAGAAGCCCTTGTACTTACCGACAAGCAATTTTTCGGTGTGCCAAGGTGTCAGCAGTTCTTGCTTTTCGAACACGCGAGCAAGCCGCTTGACGTCCGACGGCAGATTGCCGCCGCATTTCTCGCGGACCTTAGCCTCCAGTCGCTTCAACTTTTCCGAATCGACCAAGCCACTCTTGGCGACGAATTCGAAAAACGCTTTGGAAGTGATCTGCGTCATGGACAGTCGACCAAGATCCCATCTTTGTGGTGTTGCGATGACGAGCAACAGAATAGCAACTTAACCGCGGATCGTTAAGTTCTGCCGCTCTTGCTAACTTAGTCTTGCCGGCGTCCGGCCGCGACCATTTTCTATTCCCCAACGCAAATCTGTCCGTGACAGCGTCCATAAAACCCGAACGATCGTCCGCCGAAAGCCCTGACGCCGGTAATTCCACACTGGGGCTGATGGCCAAGTATTGGACGCCCGGCAAGGTAAAAACCCGCCTGGGAGCCTCCGTCGGCGCTGAAGTCGCTGCCTGTCTGCATCGGCAATTCGTGATGCACCTGTGCGACCGTTTGGCGCACGCGCCCGGGATTCGCGAACTCGTCGTGGCACCTGCGTCGGCCGTCGATTGCATGGCCGACGAACTTACCGGTGGTTGGCGGTTTGTGGCTCAAAACGACGGAGACCTCGGTGATCGCATGCGAACCTGGTTCGCCACCAAACTGGCCGAGCCCGCGTGCGAGAAAGCGGTTTTGATCGGAGCGGACTGTCCAAACTTGAAGCCGCAGGATATTCGCACCGCGTTTGACCGGCTCGACCGCGACGACATCGTGCTGGGACCGGCCAACGACGGCGGCTATTACCTGATCGGTCTGCATGCCCGTCATCGGGAACAACATGAGGACTTGTTCACGCATATCCCGTGGAGCAGTGAAGACGTTCTCGAGATCACGCAAAATCGGGCACAAGCCGCCGACCTGACGCTATCGCTGTTGCCGATGATGACGGACGTCGACGAACTGAGTGATCTGCAACAGCTTTGCGAAACCCTGGCCCTCACACGCCATTCGGATCCCGGTGACGGCGAGCTTGCCGATCAGATCCACCGCCTGGTGCCGGTCCACCGTCTGGTGCCGGCCGCCGATCGAGGCCCCCGGTCATGAAACCACAAAACGTGATCATCATCGGTGGCGGCGTGATCGGACTCAGCTTGACGTGGGAACTCTCGCGGCGCGGCGTGCAGGTGACGTTGCTAGACAAAGCCGATTTCGGGCAAGCCACCTCTTGGGCCGCCGCCGGAATCCTGCCGCCAGCGAATCGGCACACCGCGACGGACCCAATGGACCAGCTAAGAGGTCTCAGCCACGAACTGTTTCCGATGTGGTGTCAACAGTTGCAAGAGGTCACCGGCATCGACTGTGGGCTTCGTCACTGCGGCGGCTGGTACTTGGCCGAAACCGCCGGTGAGCAAGCCGCCATGATTGGCATGACCCAGTACTGGCAAGAATTGCAAATCGAATGCGAGCCGATCGAACTGCGTCACGTTCCCGCGCGTGAACCACTGCTGACCGATTGGTGCCAAACCTCCAATCAACACAAGGCGGCATGGTGGGCACCGGACGAGTACCAGCTGCGCACCCCACGATTCCTGCAAGCATTGGTTAGCGCCTGCCGAGCGGCCGGAGCTGATTTGCGGGAGCACCAGAATGTCACCAAGATTCGCTTACACAACGATTCGGCCGGCATCCAAGACGATGGGCAAGTCAATGGGCAAGTCGGCGTGCAGGTCGATGGGCGATGGATCGATACCGAAGCGATAGTGGTTTGCGGCGGTGCGTGGACCGGACTGTTGGATCCACAACTGCGATTGCAAAACAGCATTGTGCCGATCCGTGGCCAGATCCTGCTGCTGAAAACCGATCAACCGCACTTGAACACGGTCGTCAACGTCGGCAATCGATACCTGATCGGACGCGACGACGGACACGTATTGGTCGGGTCCTGCGAAGAAGAAGTCGGGTTCCGAAAGGGTACATCCGATGCGATGCTGAGGAGTCTCCGGCAATTCGCCGACCGCATCGGTCCGGCATTACGCGGCGCCGAAACCGTGACCGCGTGGTTCGGTTTTCGGCCAATGACGTTTGACGGATTTCCGATGATCGGCCGAGTGCCTGGGCAAGACCATGTCTATGTTGCCGCCGGCCATTATCGCAGTGGCGTGCATTTGGCACCGGCGACCGCCGTCACACTTGCGGACACTTTGCTGGGGTCGGCACCGGAAGTCGACCTGACACCCTTTCGAGTTGGTAAGCAACAAACATGACCGAGACGATTGACGATTCACTGACACTTGATCCGCCAGGTTCCATCGCGGTCGTCGGCGCCGGACCGCTGGGCATCGAAGCGGCACTGTATGGGCGTTTTTTGGGCTACGACGTGACGCTGATCGAATCCGATGCCGTCGGTCACTCGCTTGCCTCCTATCGTGATCAGCCACTGCCGATGCTGCCCGATCGTTGCTTGTCATCGCTCGCACTATCAGCGCTGCAGGCCCAGAACCCCGATGGACCGCCGATCACGTTGCCTGTCACCGTTGCGCAGTGGATTGATCAGGTGCTCATTGCACTAACCGAAACCGATCTGCTGCGCGGTCGATTGCGCTGCCCGTTCCGCGTCACTTCGGTTGCACACGTAACGGTGGATCAAGACGCCGATGAACAAGTCGCTCATCCGCTAGAGATCGACGCAGAGGAATCCGACGAAGAGGTGCCGCCGGATTTTGTACTTAGCCTGGCCGGACTCGACGGGCAGTCGGACGAATTGGTGGTCGAATCAGTCATTCAGGCAACCGGTGCGGAAGTGCAGCTGCCGTGTGAATTTCCCGTCCCGTGTGACTATCTGTTCCGGATCGGTGAAACCAGCAGCGGCAACATGGAACAAGACCTCAGGACCGGACTGCAACAGATCGCAAAGATCTATGCCGTGCTGGGTGGCCGAGCGACGCTGGACCTGTATCGTCCCCAACGAACCTAACGTCGATCGCCCGCGTCACGGATCCGTTTGCTTTAGCTGCCACTGTTCGTCAAAGAAGCCTGCCGCTTTGACTTCACCTGGCAACTGAGTTGTACTGCCCGAGGACACGTCAACGATCGCCCAATCGGGAAGCATCGGGATTTGCCTAGCGTTGTTCAGATACGCGTATTCGCGGTACGTAAAACCGCTGTTGATGACGATGTATCGATCGGGATTCAGCGGATTCGGATAGATCAGCAGCGGTACGTGATTGCCGCGAAACGTTTGATCGCCGACTTGAATCTGGTTGTCGTGCCAACGGATGGGAAGCCGGTCGACAATTTTTGCAATCAACGAGTTCGTCTCGGGCGTCCCAAACAGGATCAGATTTCGTGTTGCGATCATCGCATCGGTGACCTCACTGGATTTCGCTTCCACCACATCGCCGCGAAAATGCCGCACCCATTCATCCTTGGCGTGCCGAAACTCGGCATCGATCCGTTTCCCGACAACCGATTCCGTGTCACTCAAGTCCGGCCCAACAAACGTAAACGCATCCATGAATGCGTCGTCGATCGGTCCTTGCAGTCCCGGGCGTTTGGCGAGTCCGGCAGTTTCAGCGGTCTCAGGCAACGATGCGATCCATTTTGAATCGGTTGATTTTGTAAATCCAATCTCAAACGAACCATCCGATTGCGACGTCAATGAAAACCGCGACTGATCGATCAGCAGTTGAACATCACGGCCGGCGGCAAGAGCACCGGGTGGAAATGCAATCGACACGCGACTGACATTACGGGTCGAAAGTGTGATTGTCTCGCCATGGCCGGACCCGCGATTGACGTTCCCTTGCACGCGGGCCTCTTTCCAATGTTCGTCGAGCCCGTCGATGCTGAGCCACGCCAGCTTGTGATACCGCAGCGTGTAGGTCGTCATGTCGATCGATGAAGGGAATGGAACCTTGCCGGCATCCAAATGTGCGTCCATTTTAGCTTGGACGTCAATCTTTGAATCGGGATGAATCTTATGCGCCGTGTCAGGGCCGATCACATGTGGCAAGTTCATTCCACGTGATTGAAATGCCGCGACCATCACGTCCGCGGCTTGCTTCTGCCGATCGATTTCACCGCTGTACGCGATTGTCGGAACGTTGCGCAGGTTGTTGGTCCAACCAGGGCAGTCATACCAGCGCAATAATTTTTGCTGATACCACGTTGGCTTGAAGTCTTCGAGCTGAAAGAACTTTAGGAACTGAAGCGTTTCACTAAATCCGGCGCCTGGGTTCGCCGCAGCCCACAGATCGGGATAGTGGACCGCCAGCTGCCAGCATCCCGCGCCGCCCATCGAGAACCCTCGAATCGCGATACGCTGTTGATCGATGGGAAACAATGATTTGACTTGTTCGATCGCTTCGAGCACGTCGATCTCGCCGGCAAATTTGAACGCGTTGCTGTATCGGCCGTACGGATGCAGCACGATCGTGTTCGCAGGCGAATACTGGCTTGTTTGATGCGACCGCTGGTTCAGAAAACTGACTTCGCTGGACTTTTCGCCACGACCGTGCAACCAGACGTCCAGACGAAACGGCACAGGCTCTCCTGCACGAATTTCATCATGGACCTCAGGCAATTCCAATCCGAACGGTTGCACCGAACCATCCATGCGAGATCGAAAGCCACCGACAAGAAGCCGTGGGTTGCCAAGGCCTCTTAGAATTTCCGACGTGCGTCCCTCGCGTAATGCCACCAGACGTCGCTCGGCCTCATCAAGCAACTGATCGGCCGCCTTAAGGTCTTTGGGGCTGTAGACCATGCGTGTGTGCAGGGTCATTTCCACCGCCCGCGGGAACACTTCGACGTGCGGCAACCACTTGCCGTCGGCCTGAACCTGGGCGAGCTGCGCCCTGATTGCTTGGCACCGATGAAGCAACTCGGCTTGGCGATCCGAGTCGACTTGGATTCCCCTGGCGGGAACCGGTCGCACGTCTTGCGGGTCGTTGTCTTCGGGGCCATCGGCGAGCGACGTCGAAACGTACAGCAGGGCCGCCATGACGATCACCGAGGACCGCAGCAAGTCTCTCACAATCCGCATCAAAGTTCCTTCCAGATTCCGGCGTGTGGCGGCATAAAAAATCCCTTCTCATCAGCCATTGCCGGCGGCGGGCTATCGGCCGAAAGTTCCTCGGCTGCGTCACAAAATTGAAATCGTGATTGCGTCACATCTTCCCAGGTCACGACTTGGTTCATGTGCGCCGCGGCGCGGCCCATCAGCGAGGCGTAATCAGCAAAGACGGCTCGCTTGGTTTCATTGTGTGGCTTGTCGTTTCGAATACTGTCGACAAAGTTGATCCACTCATAGTCCCACGGCGGCTTCGCGTCCTCGCTGGGCGTCCAGCTGACGTTTGATTTGTCGATGTGGTGATCTTTAAAAATATGAACCGTTGCCTTGTGAACATTTCCGGAAAACTGTGCCGCTCGTTTTGATCCGTGAACGAATGTCGCAAAATCAGTGTGCCCCTTTAGTGCCCTGCGAAAACCACAGAACGCTTTCTTGCCGTTGGCAAAGGTGTACTCCATCGAATAGGCATCAAGATTTTGGCCGCGGTCATCGCTGCCCACCTCGCGTCCGCCAACGCCATGGCATGAGATCGGCCAATCATCCATCAGCCAACAGCACTCATCAATTTGGTGAATCAAGTTATCGACCATGTGGCCCGAACCGACCCACAATAGCTGAATCTTGCCGAACTTCAGTTGCTCGACCAAGTCGTTGGACTTGTCGCCTTGATCCTTCATCCAGCGCCGGCCGGTCAATCGGTTTGCGCGGACATACGACAAATCACCAAGGGCGCCGTCGCGGATTCGGTCGATCAGGGCGGCGCGGGCCGGTGAGTGGCGGCATTGCAGCCCGGCGGCAATTTTCACTCCGTTGGCATCGGCGGCTTCACCGGCTTTTAACATACGGTGCAGACCGCCCGGATCAGTCGCAAACGGTTTCTCCATGAATACGTTGATGCCCTTGCTGACCGCGTACTCAACGTGGACCGGCCGGATGTACGCTCGCGTCGTACACATTGCCACGTCACCGGGACGTAATGCGTCGATGGCTTGCTTGTAAGCCTCGAAACCTAAGAACTGGCGATCCTTGGATACATCGATTTGATCGGGATATTGTTTCCTCAGCGCGACCAGCTTGCTTTCGATTTGACTCTCACTCAGATCGGCCATGGCATACAGCTTGATCGGGCCCTGGTCGATCGTGTTCAGCGCGTTGGCCACCGCGCCGGCGCCGCGGTTACCACAGCCGATCAGGGCTAGTCGAATCGTATTTTCCTCTGCCGCATGAACAGCGGGAGCAGAAAGCCCGAGTGCGGTTGTACCAGCGACAAACGCACTTCCATTGGCAAGGAACTCGCGACGGCTCGGTCGCAAGGGTTCATCGTTCTTGGACATCGCAGACACCTCGGATGTTAGGGTTAGCGGTCAACAAACCGACCAGTTCGTTCAGGACAAACGCGAGGGAATATCCTAACGGTTTCTGGGGCAGAGCACCGGTCTGGGATTTTGACGAGCTCAGACCGGACCGAACCCGACAAACTTGATGAAGACTAGTCGATCGCCAACAAAAAAAGACGCCCCGGAAGGGCGTCTTTTCGTTTTGGTCAATCGTTAGATCGATGTGATTGCGAACACTAAGCCTTGCGACGACGCCGTCCGCCACCAACCAGTCCTAATGCGGCGATCCCGAATACGGCAAACGAAGTTGGTTCGGGCACAACCGGGTTCTGATTCGCAGCACCTGCACCGTAGATCAAGAGATTCGTACGCAGGTTGAGCGCTTCGGCCTCGGGATCGTGAAAATTCGTGGTCGTCATGCCACCAAAAATGGCGTGCCCCATTCCAAAGGATTTTTCTGCAAGATGAACCTTGCCTAATGAGTCCGTCATCAATGCCGTCAGCCCGGGTCCACTCACGCTCGCATGAGCAAAAAAGCTCCCGTCGAACGAAGTCAAAGTTGCATTCGGACCGACAAAAATGGGATGAGCCGGATTGACGGCCGACACCGGATCGGTCGAGAAATCACCATTAGTCAGATTTACGCCGCCGAAGCCGTAACTCATCCCGTCGCCTTCATTGGGTGCGGCATTGACGAACAGACTTCCGCCTCCGGCAACCCAACCTTCGATGGTGCCCAGGTTGGCCACCAAGAAGGCCTCAAGCTCGTTGGCGTTGTTATCACCGCCCTCGAGAAACGCAAACGAATTCGCGGCTGAGAACACTGCTGCGGGCGTTGCCGTTTCGTAACGCAGGTCATCCCAACCGCCGACGCCAAACGCGGCGTCCATCGCCTGCTCGTTTGTGGTTTCGCCCCACGGCGGACCGACAGTCGACCGCATGTAAATCACACCCGCGTCTGCGTTGGGTGCCAAGCACGCAAATGCGGCAAGACAAACCATCCCCATCAAAATCTTTTTCATGACTCGAATCTCCAGCTGTGGTTGATATGAAAGGCGCAAACTCAAGAGGATCGCTGTCATCGCAAGGAAGTCGCCTGGGGGATGAGTCTAACCCCCCCTGCCGCACGGTCAAGCAAACCATTCCATAAAGTCCGAAAAACTGTTGCGGGCGGCCATAACCCGAACCACTAACCACCCAAACTCAGATTTCGCACACCCGAATGCGAATAACGCACACCCAAAAGAGGGCCAAGGCACGCTCACTATTCACCTGCCTGCTCATATATCAGCCATGATTTGGTTGACTCCGTCGCGATCCGTTTTCAAGGCGTGTGGCGATGAGGCTCCTCCGGCTGACTCGCTCTCGTGGAAAACTTGAAAGCCAACCCGGCCTCCCGTTGGTAGATGACTGCAGCGAATGACGGCCTGTAACGGTCGTACCAGTTGCGACGGGTCGTCGTGCAAGTCTCTGTGGTCGTGTTCGCGAAAAGAGCATGTTTCTTTTTCGCCACCGGCGTCTCCGTCACTCAACGTGTCCTAGCTTTCAACAGGAACTACTGCGCGAAAAGTCTGTGCCTGGGGGGCACTCTCGATGATCAAGCTGACTCGACTCGACGGCGAACCGTTCGTGCTTAATGCCGAACTGATCCGCTATGTCGAACGCCGCCCCGACACGTTCATCACGCTGATCAATGGCGACCGTATCGTTGTCAGCGAGACGATGGACGACGTCATCGATTTGGCCGTGCAGTATCAGCAGCAAAAACACTTCATGCCGATGCCAACTGCAAAGAACTAGACAATGGATATCGCTAGCCTCATCGGTCTCATTCTCGCCTTGGGACTGATCCTCGCATCGATCGCGCTTGGCAACGCGCCCTTTTCAGCGTTCATCGACATCCCGTCCGGGCTGGTCGTGGTCGGTGGTGCGTTTGCTGCAGCCCTGATTTGCTTCCCTTTAGGCAGCATATTGAAGTCTCCGGTGATTGCGTTGAAGGTGTTGCTCAACAAGGGCGAAGACCGCTTAAAACTGATCAAACAAATCGTTGAACTCGCCGAGACCGCGCGCCGCGACGGATTGTTGGCACTGGAATCGAAAGTTGCCGAGATCGAAAACCCGCTGGTCAAGACGGGCATTCAAATGGCGGTCGACGGCAGCACACCGGACATCGTCGAAGAGGTCTTACGAACCGAAGTGGAATCGATTCAGACGCGGCACCGTGAAGGCAAGAGCATCATGGACCAACTTGGACGATTCGCGCCGGCCTATGGCATGATCGGGACGCTGATGGGACTGATCATGATGCTTCAAGACATGAGTGACCCGTCCGGGATTGGTGCCGGTATGGCCGTCGCCCTGATCACAACGCTCTACGGCGCGATCGTGGCGAACGTGTTCTTCAGCCCGTTTGCGGAAAAGCTAGGACTGATCAGCCGTAACGAAATCGTCACACTGGAAATCGCGATTCGCGGTGTGATGGCAATTCAATCTGGCGAAAGCCCGCGTGCCATCGATCAAAAGTTGCGCACCTTTCTGCCACCGAAACAACGCGAAGCCGAATAAACGGGGATCACGATGGACGACGAACCAGAAGAAATGGGCATCCCTGAATGGGTTGTCACGTTCGGCGATATGATGAGCTTGCTGTTGACGTTCTTTATCATGTTGGTCTCGCTTAGCGAGATCAAAGAGGAAGAGACGTATCAGGCGCTCGTGGACTCGATGCAAGAACAGTTCGGTTATCAGCGCACGCTCGACGCGCTCGCCCCAGGCGAATCGAAGCCGCGCCAAACCAGCTACAGCGTGCTGTCGACCACCGGGCGAGCCAAGAAAAAAGACACCGCCAAGGGTGGCGTGCCAGACAAGGCACCGGTCGGCGAAGAACGCATGGTACGCATCATCCGCCCGGGTCAAATGACGGCGGTCGGCTCGGTCGTTTTCTTTGAAGAAGGCTCCGAAAAACTATCCAAGTCCGCTCTGGCCGTCATCCGTAACGCGGCAGAACAACTGCGCGGCAAACCACAAAAGATCGAAGTTCGCGGACACACCTCCGCCGAATACGCGATGCGTACGGCCGGATCGGACGATGCCGTCATGCTGGGTTTTCGCCGAGCCGCGGCCGTTCGCAGATTCCTGGTCGATAACGAGGGAATCGAATCAGACCGATTCCGCATTTCGTCCGCAGCCGACTCCGAACCGATGAGCCGGACGGGTGGCGATAGCGCTATTGCTGGCAATCCACGCGTGGAAGTCTTCCTGCTCGATGAAACAGTCGAGGATTTGCAAGGAACGGCCGATGAACGAAAAGCGCGAACCATGCGGCCGAACGTCGAAAATAATCAACCAAACGCAAGCGAGAACGAATCCAATGGCTCCGAATAACCCACGTTCGGATTCCTTCAACGCGGACTCCCCGTATCAGGGCAATCGCGCTTGCGCGGAGAATCAATGATGGCAGATGAACAAGAAACACCAGCGGACGAACAAAGCGAACCCGCACCAAGCTCTGGCGGCTCGGGCCGCGGCCTCGTGATCGCATTTGTCGCGGTGGTCATGCTATTAGAAACGGGCATGTTCTTTTTCATGGTCCCCAGCGCCGAAGAAGTCAGTGCACTGGCGGAAGCCAAACTGATCAAGTCCGTCCAGGATGGTGAACAGGCAGCCGCCGAACAAGAATCCGACGAAAACGAAGTCGTCGAACACGAACTTGGCAGATTCCGAGAAACATTCAGCCCGATCGATACCGAGGCGAATTTCGAAGTTGAGCTAAAGTTGTTTGGCCTCGTCCGCAAGAAAAACAAGGAACAATTGGCAAAAGAGTTCCAAGAAAAGGAGGGACGTCTGCGTCACGCGATTCGGTTGAAGATCCGCAACAGCGAACTGGCCGAGTTGCAGGACAACCAATTGGGCTTGCTCGAAAGACGGATTTTGACGAAATGTAATCATCTGCTCGACGAAGATTGGTTGCTGGGTGTCGGATTCAACGACTACCAGCTGCGAGAGCAGTAACCCAAACACGTCCACGCCGACTCGCGCAACCTTTGCGTGAAACATTTGGCGTGAAACCAACGAGTCTGGGTTCGATTGCACTGGGTTTCACTGCAGTTGTTAGATTCACACGAGCACATCGGGTTTGCCCGCCCGATACTTTGACCCAAGGAAGGGTAACCGGTGAGCGATAATCCGGATCCGAAAGACGAAACGCCCGCAAACGACCCGGCGAATCCGGCAGCCGATGCCGCGACTGGCGCGGATGCTGCCAGCGGCGACGTCGCAACCGAACCGAAAACGGACACGCCGGCAGGCGACAAGTCCGGCGAAGGTGACTCGATGGGCATGGACCAAATCGAGCAGTTGCTTTCCGAAGCCTCCGGTTCTCTGGACCAAGCGGCCGGCAAGGGCGTATCGACCACCGCCGACGCGCAACCTTACAACCTCAATGACCTAAGCCCCACCGCAGGCGATGGCGTCAAACAGCCAATCGACATTCTGGGCGAAGTCGAACTCGACCTACGGATCGAGCTCGGCAGAACCCAAATGCAACTCGAAGAAGTCTTGCAGCTGCGCAGCGGCAGCGTCGTCGCGCTCGACAAACTCGCCGGCGACCCTGTCGACGTCTATGTCAACGGGCGGCTAGTCGCACGCGGCGAAGTGTTGGTGATGAACGATAACTTTTGTGTGCGCGTGACAGAATTGGTCGGCGCGTAACGCGTTTCACCCGCGACCGAGCCAGAACCAAAGCAGGACCTGGACGCGTCAGCGCCATAAACAAACCGAATAGGAACAGAGTTCTCGGCATGTTGCGAAAACACTTCATCGCCGTTCTCGTTGTCGCCACGACGCCCTTGATGTCTCCGGGATTTGTGTCGGCTCAGAACGACGGCCATCCCATCCCGCGAAATTCACGCGTCCTGCAAGTCGCGCCGCTGGAAAACCAAAGAGCCGCTGCGAACGAAGCTCGCACGAATCGATCCGCCGACGAATTTCGTTTCATCGACCCACAAGTTGTCGACCACCAAGCCAACGGGAATCACGGCACTTCGTCTGCGACCGATGGTGCGTCTCGGGCGGCTTCGGCGGAAACCGGCCTGCGGTCGATCCCTTCACTTGCCGATCGTCGCCAAACCGCCGACGACGACTCGAGAGCGATCGAAAGCCCCAAAAGCAAACTTGCCGGTCCCGCGGTCACCGTTACGTCCAGCTTGGCAGTCGTGCTGGGCTTGTTCGCGTTGATGATCTGGCTGACACGTCGATTCGGCAGTCGAACTCTCGGCCAAACGTCGTTGCCCAATGAGGTTTTGCAAAGTCTTGGCACCGCAACCCTGGACGCACGAACAAAAGTCAATCTGTTACGCTGTGGTGGACGCGTCATCGTCGTCGCACAGACTCCCACCGGCGTCTATCCGATTTCTGAGTTCACCTCGCCCGAAGAAGTTCGCCAGTTGATCGCATCTTGCCAATCGACATCGAAACAATCCTTTGCGCAGACGCTGCAAGCTTTTGAAAAAGAGGCAGCACCGCGCGGATTTGTCGGCCATGAAACGCCGCCGCCTCAAGACGGTGCGGATCGTCGCAAGCGAGGCCGTTTGTTCGCGACCGCATGACCGTCGCGCTGATCTTTGTCGCCTTCATGCTGCTGCTCGGGCTTATCCTGCGCCAACGAGTCGGCATATTTCGCTGGTTATACATTCCATCATCCGTGATTGCCGGCGCGATCGGGTTGGTGGTGATTCAAGCCGTCTTGATGGGCCCCAATGACGCCTCGGCGATCTCTTGGGCACGCGACCTTGCGCAAACGTTAAGCAGTTGGCCGGGCTTTCTGATTGCGATCGTATTCGCCGGCATGTTGCTCGAGCGAAAACCTGCGCCGATCCGACAGCGGGTCCAAGGTGTGGCCAGACAAGGGTTGATGGTCTGGATCATCGTGCTCGGGCAAACCGCCGTAGGACTGACCGCGACTTGGTTGTTGGTGCAGCCGTTTTATGATGTCCCCAACGCGTTCGGCATGCTGATCGAGACAGGTTTTGCCGGCGGACATGGCACCGCCGCGGCGATGGGCGAAGTCTTCAAGCATCCGACCATTGAATTGGCCGGTGGATTGGAACTGGGCACGCTGATGGCCACCGTTGGATTGGTCTACGGCGTCGTCACCGGCATCCTCTGGATCAACGTGGCAATCCGCTTTGGTTGGGTTGATCCGCACATGACCAAGGCCAGCCTAAAATCGCAAGCCGCAACCGACGAACGTCACCAACCCGAACCGATTGGATATTCCGCGATCAGCCGCGAAGCGATTGACCCGCTGTTGGTGCAAATGGTCTGGTTAACGGTCGCATTCGGAATCGGAATGTTGATGCAAGCGTGTGTCGTCAGCGCGGCTGTATGGTGGGATGCAGGAACAACGCCGCAATTGGCCAAAGATGCCGCGTCGGGCCAATTGGCACAACGCTTGACCGCATCCAGCGTGCTGGATTTCCCGCTGTTCATCTACACCTTGTTTGGCGGCCTGGCCGTGCGACGTGTTATGGAGGGACTCGGACTCGGTCACCTGATCGATTCATCCACCATCAATCGACTGACATCGGCGGCGATGGATATTTTGGTGGTTGCCGCGATCGCGTCCTTGAACTTGGTGGCAACCCAAGCGTTGCTCGTGCCGTTCACCGTCTTACTAATTAGCGGAGCCATCTGGGTCGGCGTGTGCTTGCTGGTGATCTCTCGGCGCGTGCTGCCCGCCGAACACTGGTTTCAATTGGGGCTGATCAATTACGGCATGTCGACCGGCACCACCGCGACCGGATTCGTGTTGTTGCGGGTGATTGATCCCGAACTAGAATCCGGCGCCGCCGAAGATTACGCGCTTGCGGCCCCACTGTCGGCACCGTTCATCGGCGGCGGCATCTTGACCGTTGCGTTGCCCCTGATCGTCCTGCAGCAGATCCCCATCGCGATTTCAGCCCTCGGTATGATCGCGATGGTGTTCGTGCTGACGGTGATCGGAATCCGCTGGCGAGCCACGCCGGCCCAGCCCGATTCGAGTTCGTTGTAAGAACCGTTCTGATACGAAAATCGTCGTCAAAGTCGGTGCAGCCTGCGATTGCGTTCTTTCGGAGACGAGCTTGCAGCCCCGTCCGACATGAAGACTCAGGCCCGTCCGACATGAAGACTCAGGCCCGTCCGACATGAAGACTCAGGCCCGTCCGACATGCACACGCAGGCCGGTCCGTTCTAAACGTGCCGAGACCGCGGGGCGAGATTCGACTGGCGTGAATTTTCCGGGCACTCCGCTCGCAAGATCGCCCCCCAGCGGCTATCAAACAGTGAAACAGCGTCGTTGTTTTCGCCTCGTTGTTTCGCAACCGACAAACATTGGTCGGCAAACAGCCCCACCCGTCAGGAATCCGAAGAACCACGCTCATGCACGAATCTAACGTGTACGAATCCGAAATGCATGGCGAAAGCGGCTTGGCCTGGAAGCTCTCGCTATGGTGGATGATCCTGCGAACCGCTCTCGAGGAACGACTGGTTTACCGAGGCGACTTCGCGCTCGGCACACTGATGCGGTTCCTGCCGATCATCACGCAAATCTTTTTATGGTACGCCGTTTTCGATTCGATCGGCGAAGCCGAGGGCGACAATGCGGCATCGATCGGCGGTTTCGGATTTCGCGACATGGTTGCGTACTACTTGCTGACGATGATCGCGCGAGCGTTCTCGAGCATGCCGGGGCTCGCATCGGGAATTGCCCAGCAAATCCGCGAAGGCGAGATCAAACGATATTTAATTCAACCGATCGACCTGATCGGTTTCTTACTGCTGACACGCATTGCACACAAACTGGCTTACTACGCCGTCGCGATTGCTCCGTTCGCACTGGTCTTCTTCTTGTGCCGCAGTTACTTCGCCGATGGCTGGCCGTCGGCCAACGTGATGTGTGCCTTTATCGCTTCACTGATCATGGGCTTTTTGATCGGATTCTTTCTCGAGGCCGCGATCGGCATGATCGGATTCTGGTTTCTCGAGGTATCGTCGCTGTTGTTCGTTTATATGCTGTTCAGTTTCTTCTTGTCCGGACACATGTTTCCGCTGTCGTTGTTGCCGGATTCGATCGAACCCTTTGTCAATTTCTTACCATTGAAATACCTCGCCTATTTTCCGGCGGCAGTGTTCTTGGGAAAGATTCCCGAAGAGGACCTGCCCATGGAACTAGCAACGCAGGCGGCATGGTTGGTGTTCTTTATCGTCGTATGCCGAATCGCCTATGCCCGCGGCATTCGCCGCTACAGCGGATACGGGGGCTAACCAGATGCCAAACTCGAATTTATCCAACTCCGGACCGAACTACTGGAAGGTGTTTGCGACATTTGCGCGGAACAGCTTGGTGCGCGACATGACGTTCCGTACCAATTTTCTGTTGCAGTGCATCAGCAGCATCGGCTGGACACTGATGAACGTCGGGTTTTATCTGATCGTTTTCCAGTACACCGAATCGATCGGCGAAGGGACCGGGTGGGATCGCGAACGGTTCTTTTTGTTCATTGCGACGACTTGGTTCATCAACAGCTTGGTGCAAGCGTTCTTTATGCCGAACGCTCAAGAGTTCAGCGAATTGATTCGTACCGGTGGATTGGACTTTGCGCTGCTGAAACCAATCGATACGCAGTTCCTAATCTCGTTTCGGCGAATCGACTGGAGCGCCCTTTCGAATTTCGTTGCCGGACTGGTCATCGCCGTGATCGCCTTGCGTTCGCTGGTGACAAGGGATGTGGCTCCGTTGTCAGTGACACCGCTGTCACTAGCGCTGTACGTGCTGTTCTTGGCATGCGGCGTGGCGATCATGTATAGCCTGATGATTTGTTTAAGCGCGACCAGTATTTGGCTGGGACGAAACCAGACGCTCTACAACTTTTGGTTTTACATCACCAATTTCAGCCGCTATCCGATGGAGATCTACAACCAGGGTTGGGGGCGACCGCTGTTCGGATTCTTCACGTTCATCGTCCCCGTGCTAGTCGTGGTCAACGTTCCCGCCAGAATTCTGGCCAAACCGCTTTCGCCGCCGGCGGACTGGGAATGGATGCTGGTTGGTTGGGCCGTCGCGGCAACCGTCCTCAGCGTGGCCGCAAGCCGCTGGGTTTTCAAAAAAGCACTCGGCAGCTACCGCAGCGCTAGCTCTTAGACGCGTCCTATCCGCTCGCATCTTATCGCGTCTTGCACGGTCGATCATCTTGAACGGGCCTGCCTCAGGTGCGCAAGTCGCCCATCCGCATTGCTGGAACTGTGTACAATCCAATGTGACATCGATCGAATTCTTATGTTGCGTCGGGGGCGCTTATGCGTGGTCTTAGCGGTGGTTGCCTGATTTTCCTGCTGTTGGTTCTGCCGATCGACCTCGTCCATGGGCGTGAATGGGTCGATTCCACTGGCAAATATCGAATCAAAGCCACGCTGGTTGCGGTTCACGGTGACAAAGCGGTGTTGGAAAAGGCTGACGGCAAGATCGTTAGCATTCCGATTTCGCGGCTCAGTGCACGTGATCGCCAATTTCTCAAGCAATCGCCATCCCCCAGCCCCACAAAAAACCAGAGCCCCGCAAAAAATCGGAGCACCGCAAACGAAGAAGTGCCCAGTTCGCAATCAGTGCCGGATCATAAACACGCCAATGCAGCGATCGCGATTTTAAAAAAGAACTGTCGGCGTTGTCACGGCGAGGGTGGTACCGAGGAAGGTGGTTTCGGGTTCGCCGCTAATCGTGAGAAACTTGTTTCCTCGGGCTATGTGCTACTTAAAGATCCGAAACGTTCGCCTTTGTTTCAGCGCGTCGTCGCATCGGATTCTCCCATGCCGCCCGAGGGCGAGTCCCCGCGACCGTCCGCCGAAGACATCGAACGATTGCGAATTTGGATTGCCTCTGGCGCTCCCTCCGCGAATCAAAGTCCGATGCCGCGGTACGTTTCAATGGCTGAAATCTATGATCAGGTCGATGCTGACTTGAGATCACTAAAAAGAAACGACCGACCCTACATTCGTTATTTCTCGAGCGTTCATTTGCGCAACGCCGGTGTTTCGTTAGCAGAACTTGAAACGCATCACTTGGCGTTGGCCAAGTTGGCGAACAGTCTTTCGTGGAACCGCCAGCTTGCCGGTCTCACATCCATGGGACCCGAAAACACGCTTTATCGAATTGACCTGCGTGACCTGAAATGGTCGGCTCAAACATGGTCCGAGATCGTGTCGCGCTCGCCCCATGCTTTGGTGTTCGATTCGCCGCAGGCGAGGGCAGTCCGCGCAGCGACCTCCTGTGAGGTTCCCATCGTCCGCGCCGATTGGTTCATCGCCGCGGCATCACGCCCACCCTTGTATCACGAACTTGCTCAGATCCCATCAACGGACACTCGACTCGAAACGCTTTTACGCGTCGACGTCCGCGCGGATATCAAACAAGGGCGAGCCGTTCGTGTCGGGTTCGCACGGTCGGGCGTTTCACAAAACAATCGTTTGATCCAGCGGCATCAATCCATCTTCGGCGGTTACTGGAAAAGCTATGACTTTGCCGGAAACACTGGCCGCAAAAACCTATTCGAAAACCCACTGGGCCCCGGATCGACGGTCGGTTCGTTTGAACACGATGGTGGCGAAATCATCTTTCACCTTCCCAACGGCATGCTGGGCTTCATGCTGACCGATCGGATGGGGCGACGAATCGATCGGGGTCCGATTGAGATCGTGAGCGATCCACAGCAGCCCGATCGAACCGTTGTCAACGGCGTGTCCTGCATGTCGTGTCACTACGGCGGTTTCATTCAGAAATCAGACGAAATTCGCAAGCATGTTATGGCCAACGAATCCGCTTATCGGAATTTGGATGACATTCTGACGTTGTACCCCGAGCCTGCTACGGCAAAGAAATGGATCGAAACGGATACGAAGACCTACCTGACAGCCCTGGCCAAAGACGAAATCGGAATGTCAAAACCGACTCGCGCCAATGAACCGATCGGACTGATCAGCAACCGTTACGGAAACGAAATTGACTTGACGCTTGCTGCGGCCGAGTTGGGAATGCAGCCGGATTCGCTGATGAAACAAATGGAATCCATCAACGATGGCGACCTATTGCGTTCAGTCGGTGCGTTAAAGGTGCGTGGAGGTGTCGTTAAACGCGAAACATTCGACCATGTTTTTTTTGACCTCGCGTTACACTTGAGGCTCGGCCGCCCGCCGAGCACAACCGAATTGAACGGCGTTCGTGGCCGCATGGCAAACAACCGATCGTTGGACCGCAAAGCAAACCTGGTTGCCGCCGGGGCGGTCACGGTAAGCAAAGAAGCCGAAGACGCGCTCGCGGCCGGAGTCGAGGCTATTCGTCAGCATGACTGGCAGACGGCCGAAGACGAGTTTGCGATCGCTCTGCGGTTGCCGGCGGACCGTGCATTTACCGCTCGCATCTATGAGAACGCTAGTCGGCTATACGAACGCGGCGGATCGGTGCAGCGTCTCATCGATGCTCATCAGTTTCTGCTTGACTGCTGCGACAATCCCGACGAAATCGAACAAGCTCGCACCAACTTCTTTAACTCGCTGATGCGATTCGCCGACAAGTCGCAATCCTGGTCGTGGACACCGCGGCACACGACCAAAATCGACTGGCGGTCCCAGTTGCCGACTTCGGTTTCGACCGCGGTCGCATCGACATTCGAAAAACGCTTGCAGGAAGATCCGGATCACGAACCCACACTCCGGGTGATGCAGACTTACTGGCAACGCGTCCACGACAATCCTGAAAAGCGAACCGAAATCCTGCGCCGGCTTTATGAGCTCTATCATGCCCGTGGCGAGCGGATCGATGTAATGACCGTCCTGGACATGGCATATTTGTTTCCGAAATTCGGTGACGCAATACAGAACGCTGCGATCCTGAAAGAGCTGGCGGGTGCGGCAACCGGTGACCATGCGGCGTCTCTTCGCATCAGTGAGGCAGAGGCGTTAGCAAACGCCGATGAAAATGAGCGAGCCATCGCGGTACTAAAGATGGCAGAGCGACAATTCCAACCTAGCCGCAGCACATCGAACACAGCTTATCTAGTCAAGATTGGTGACTTGTACATGCGACTGAACTCGCCTGATCTTGCTGCGGGAAGCTATCGGCCGGCTCTCGTGAGGGAAAAGAATCCGACTCAAATGCGGCAACTTCAAGACAAGCTGTCCCTAGCAGTCGAGGCCATCGCAAGGCAGCATGGGGGCAGTGCACCCTCGGCGGTCAGCCAAGAGACGAGCCGCTTGCTCGACCCGACACTGCCGTTTCGCGCTGAGGCTGAGCGTTACGAAGCGATGTCATCCCGTTCTCCGGCCAGCACGATGGAATACATGGTGCAGGCCGCCGCGAGTTGGATCAAAGCTCAGCAACCAAAGCAAGCCGCCAGCGCGTTGCAGAAAGCGGCGGCATCGCTGAGTCGGCTGCCGGACAATCAAGCCGAACACAACCATACGCGTTTGGCCGCTTTGTATGAACAGATCGATCTGCATCAAGATGCCGTGAATCACTGGTCTGCCGCTTTGAAAATCTGTGATAACGAACGTAGCATCACAAAGTATCAGGCAAGTATCAAAGCGTTGATCCAAGAGGACCGATCAATTCATGTCTCCACCGAACTGGCGAGGCTGATCGACGACCACCACAAATATCGCGCGTTGGCACGCAAAGCCGAAAATCGTAAATCGTACGACGCCAACAGTGAGTCGAGGTCCCTTGTCGAAGCCGCAAAATTGTGGAGTCAAGCCGGCGATGTCGACGAAGTAAAACGCGTGGGCCAAAAAGCGGAAATGAGTATCAAGCGTATCGTTTCGCAACCATCGTACTCGCCCCAAGCAAGCCTGCATCGCGACCTGGCCGAGGCTTACGAGCATGTCAAACTATACGACCAGGCAATCTCGAACCTTGTCTCAGCGATCGACAACGCCATCCGCGATGATGACGCGACCAAGTACCATCAAACGCTTACCGCCATCTGCCAACAAACCGGCTTGCCCATTCCGAAACTTGATCCAAAATCCGCCGTCAAACTCGATCCACTGAATCGTGTTCGTGTCCAGGCGACCGAGTACGAAGAGAGGGCGAGCGCCGAGCGAATCCCATCTTCACGGGCCAGGTACTGGAAATCTGCTAGCGAAACATGGCTGAAAGCGAATGAGAAAGAACGATCACTGCAAGCCGCCGAGCAATACCAAGAACTGTTGATGAAGCTAGAACGTGTCAGCGACCACGACCTGGGCAGGCTGGCTGAGCTATACGAGGCGATTGGGGATACCGAACACGCGATCCAGGCCTACCAACTGGCACTGGAGGCATCCACAAGCGAATACGGAAAGAAGAAATACAGAGAGCGGATTGCGGCTTTAAAATAGTGAGTTACGACCTCACTTGCCTTCGAGACTTTCCGTCGGGACAGTTTCCCCCGTCAGATGAATTGACACGGACGCGGAACTGCGTTCCTCGGGAATCCAATAGCCTTCACCGATTTTTTCAGGGCGAGTGATTCCGTCGGTAAGCGCGTGTTGATCGTCGAGATGCAACGGCAACGTTTCGATGCTCGACACTTCACATGGTCGCCCCAGCGCAACGTTCGTCTTGCCAAAGAAAACCTGAACCTCGGCAAGCCCGTTTCCCTCGCCTTTCCATTTTGGCAATTCGATCGTGACGCGATCAAACAAAACCTTGGGCAACCGAATCGGATTGTTCACCTGTCTTGTGCTCATCGGCACCCGCGAGCGACTCCATAGCGCTTTCTTTCCCTTGTACAGCCGCAAGTTCACCGTGGGCGTGAACCGACGATGCAACTTTTGGTCAAGCGGCAAGTTCCAAATGACAATTCCGATCGCGTTTCCGGCGGTTGCGAACTGAAACTTCAAGTTGGCTTCAGCCCGCGTGATTCGAAATTTTTCGTTACTCGCCTCAACAACCGCGTTACGTTTCTGCATCGCTGCCTGTTGACTTTCCATACGTTGGCGATCGGCGGCCGCAAGTTCGCGCGAGGTCGAACGAACCAAATCGGCATGAGCATTTTCGATAGCCTTTAGAGACTGTGCTTGCACTAACTTTATCGCATCCGCAAATTCAGTCGCTCCGAAAATCCCGCCCGCAGCGACCCGGTCCTCGGCGCGTTTGATTTGGTCGTCATAGACCGCAAGGATCTCGTTGACGCCCATCGGCACGGCTTGCTTGCCGAGTCCTTGCATTGACGTTTGATACGACTTCCGAGCTTGCTTTAGCTGATCGATGTATTCTCGACCGGTGTCGCTCGGCTGCTGTGCTGCAGCGGAGACGGCGATGGCTAAGACTGCGAATAAAGCAAACGTGACGGGGAAGCGGCAACGATTCATCTATAAACTCCGCCAGCTTTACGATGGGACGAATAAAAAAGCCTTTCAATCGTATCATCCAGGTGAGTGAATCGATACCGTTTCCGATGATAATGCCCAAAGGCGGATCATGACTTTCCGGTCCGATAAGAAGCCGCACGCTTGCCGAATCGGACTTCGGTCACTACGAATAGTTCATGCCGACCCAACCCAGCCGAAGCCGTTTTCTGAAGTACCGCCAAAGTGTTCGCGAGCGAATCGCTAGAGGCGAACGACCTGAACCCCACGGCCGCGGCGACCAGCGGGCCAAGAAATTAGGCGATCGCGATCGTTCGTTCTGGGAACTTTTCAAAGAATTCCTGACGCTCGTCCGCCCTCATCGCAAACAAATCATCGCCGCGATTTCTTTGTTGACCGTCGGGATCGGACTGCGATTGATTCCGCCGCTGGGAACCAAAATTGCCATCGATTCGGTGTTGACCACACCGCGCAAACCACTGCCCAATTGGCTAGACGGAGCTCTCGGGGGCTGGTCCATTCCAGAGTCTCCGATGGGCCTGTTGCTGGCTATCGCGGGTGTCGTGACCGTCGTGACGATTATCGGAACCTTCGTCTCGCTCTCGGCGCGCTGGCTGGCCACCAAATCGGTCAATCAAGCACAAGTGTCGATCCGCCGCAAAGTGTTTGACCACGCCATCCGCCTGCCGCTGCACCATGTTTATGACATGAAAAGCGGAGGCGTCTCGAGTCTGTTGCGTGCCGACGCGGGTGGGGTCGCCGATTTGATCTTCAGCATGCTGTACAACCCTTGGCGCGCGATTGTGCAGTTTGTCGGCAGCCTGGTCATCCTGATGTTGGTGGATTGGAAACTGATGCTCGGCGGGCTGATGTTGCTGCCGATGGTCTGGATCACTCACCGCACATTCATCAATCGCATTCGCCCGCTGCATCGCGACATCCGAAAACAACGCCAAAAAATTGATGCGTCAGCGACGGAAACGTTTGGCGGCATTCGAGTCGTGCGCACCTTTTCGCGCAGCCGCAGCGAGTCGTCACGGTTTGTTCGCGAAGGCGATTTCTTGGTCCGGCAACAACTATTCACATGGTGGTGGTCACGCATCATCGAAATGGTCTGGGAAGTCGTCATTCCGCTGGCGTCGACGGGCCTGCTGTTGTACGGCGGCTATCAAATCATCAACCAGGAATTGACGCTGGGCGATTTGATGATGTTCTTGGTCTATCTAACGATGTTGCTCGATCCGCTCGCCACGATCGCCAGCAGTGCTGTCGGTTTTCAAACCAACCTGGCGGGCCTGGACCGCGTGCTGGATGTACTCGAAATCGACGACGAATTGCCCAGCCGTGACGATCCGGTTTCACTGCAGAGCGAACTTGTCCGGGGCGCAATCCGCATTCAAAATGTTTCGTTCACTTATCCGCATTCCAATACAGAAGTATTGCACAACATCAGTCTGGACATCGAACCGGGCCAGACGATCGCGTTGGTCGGTCGCAGCGGTGCGGGCAAGACAACGTTGACAAATTTGATTGCCCGATTCTATGACCCCACATCGGGCAGCATTTCTTTGGACGGTCGCGATTTGCGCGACATCCAACTGGACAGCTATCGCGGATTACTGGGAATGGTCGAACAAGACGTGTTCTTGTTCGACGGAACCATCCGGGAAAACATTGCCTACGCCCGGCGAAGAACAAACGACGGCGATGTCCAACGGGCTGCCGAAGCCGCAGCCGCCGACGAGTTCATTCGCCAAATGCCCAATGGCTATGAAACAATCATCGGCGAACGTGGTGTCAAGCTCTCCGGCGGTCAACGACAACGACTCGCGATCGCCCGCGCGATCTTAGCCGACCCTCAAATATTGATTTTGGACGAAGCGACCAGCAATTTGGACAGTGAAAGCGAACAGCTGATCCAGAAAAGCTTGGCCGATCTATTGCAGGACCGAACCGCAATCGTGATCGCACACCGGCTGAGCACCATCGCCGGCGCTGACAAAATCGTGGTGCTCGAGGACGGCCGCATGATCGAAAGCGGAACGCACCAAGAGCTCGTCGAACAGGGCGGCCGATACCGAGACATGGTCCATCTGCAGACCGACGCGACCACGACGGCTTTGTAACTTCGATGCACGTTGCAAGGACGGTCAACCCGAGTCATTGCGGGGCTGATCCCGTCCATGTTGGCCTGCGGCGAAACATGGCGAGACTTGCGCCCGAATCGGACGCGTTTCTTTCTTTGTCGACTTGACACCTCGCACTCGAATCCCGCAAAACTGCTATACTTTGCCGATCGTTTTCACGCCTTCCACTCCCACCGAGTCGCTCTTTCGACAAATGAATATTCGTATCGCTTCACTTGTTTGCGTCGTTCTGTTTACATCCACCGCGATCGATGCCGGCGACGCGGATTGGCCCCAGTGGCGCGGCCCCAATCGCGACGGTAAAGCGGCACCGCAATCACTGCTGCAAGAGTGGCCGGACGGCGGACCGCCGTTGAAGTGGTCGTTCCGCAACGCAGGGCAGGGCTATTCGGCAGTCAGCGTCGTCGACGGACGTGTCTATACGATGGGTGCCCGCGATGGCGCGTGTTATGCCATGTGCATAGACGCTAGTACCGGCGAACTGGTTTGGGAAACTCAAGTTTCGCGTGGCGGAACCGGCGAAGACTATAACGACGGCTGGGGCGCCGGACCGCGCAGCACGCCCACCGTCGACGGTGACCAAGTCTTTGTGCTCAGTGACGTCGGCACGATCGCCGCACTTGACCGAGAAGAAGGCAACGTGCAATGGTCGGCGGACTTGGTCGGCGATTACGGTGGCGCGATTCCCAAGTGGGGTTACAGCGAATCGGTGTTGATCGATGGCGACCGCGCCATCGTGACACCCGGCGGCGAAAACTTCATGATCGGACTCGACCGAAAAAGTGGCAAGCAGGTCTGGGGCAGCAAAGGCAGCTCTGCAGAAGCCCAATATGTTTCTGTGGTCAAGGGCAAGATCGGGTCCACCGAATTTTATGTTACCGCCAGCAAACCAGGCCTGATGGCATTCGACACCAAGTCGGGCGAACTGCTATTTAGCGATGCGGCAACGGGCAACGATGTCGCTGTCATCCCAACACCAATCCTGACCGGCGACAAGCTGTACCACACCAGTGATTACGGCGCCGGCTGCACGCTGCTGAATCTCAAAGCATCAGCGGACGGTATCGACGCCAAATCGGTCTATCATCTCAATGGCAAAACCATGATGAACCATCACGGTGGAGTCGTATTGGTCGATGGCGTGATTTACGGTAACACCAAATCCAACGGCGGACCGTGGATGGCGCAAGACTTGGACAGCGGTGAAACGCTCTGGGAAGAAAAGGTCGGACGCAACCGCAGCGGCGCGATCGGATATGCCGATGGCCGCTTGTACTGCTACAACGACAAAGATGGATCGGTCATTCTAGTCGAGCCGAGTCGCGATGGATGGAAGCCACACGGCGAACTGAAGCTGCCTCAGGAAACCGAAATCCCGCGCAATAAGGGTGCGATCTGGGCTCACCCGGTCGTCGCAAACCAAACACTCATCATTCGCGACCAAGATTTGGTTTTTGCGTACGACATCAGCCGTTGATTCTGAATGGAATGTATTGAATCGAACCTGATTGATATTCCTGGACGAACGATTCGTCCGGTGAGATGTACGTTCGCCGACGGAAAAATCACCTCGATCGAATCGCTTGCTAACGATTCGAATTGCCGCACGTATCTGATCCCCGGATTCGTCGACGCACACGTCCACGTCGAATCATCGATGCTGACGCCTTCACAGTTTGCGCGCATCGCAGTGGTGCATGGGACGGTCGCCACGGTCAGCGATCCCCACGAAATCGCCAATGTGGTGGGCGTCGAAGGCGTGGATTTCATGTTACGGGATGCGTCCCGCGTACCCTTTAAGTTCTGCTTCGGTGCGCCAAGCTGTGTGCCCGCGACAACGTTCGAAACCGCGGGCGCGGCGATCAACGCCGACCAAATTCGCGACATGCTGCGGCGAGACGACATCGGTTATCTGGCCGAGATGATGAACTATCCCGGCGTGCTCAATGGTGCGGCCGACGTGGCCTCGAAAATTGCCGCGGCAAAGTCCAGCGGAAAACCGATCGACGGACACGCGCCAGGACTGCGAAACGACGACGCGTATCGCTACTTCGCAGCGGGAATCTCGACCGACCACGAATGTTCGACGCTGGAAGAGGCCGTCGATAAACTGCGCAGCAATGTCTTCATCCAAATTCGCGAGGGTTCTGCGGCTCGCAACTTCGATGCGCTGCAACCCTTGATCGATCGATTCCCCGGCCGCGTCATGTTCTGTAGTGATGACAAGCATCCCGACGAACTGCTGGGCGGGCATATCAATCAGTTATGCAAACGTGCCATCGCAGCGGGCAGCGATCTTTTTCATGTCCTGGCGGCGGCCTGCGCCACGCCGGTGCAGCATTACGGACTGTCGGTGGGACAAATGCAGGTGGGCGACCCTGCCGACATGGTTGAGATCAATTCCATCCGTGAGTTCGACGTCTTGCGCACTTTCATCGATGGTCATTGCGTCGCCAAACAAGGTCAATCATTGATCAACGCCAGCCCCGCGCAACCCATCAATCGATTCAACTGCTCACCAAAACAACCCCAGCAATTCGAAATCCGAAACGAAGGCAACGGTCCGATCCGCGTGATGGTCGCTCACGATCGCTTGCTGACGACGACGCAAGTCGTCGAAACGCCGACCGTCGCCGATGAATTCGTCGTGGCCGATCCCGATCGCGACCTGCTAAAGCTATCCGTCGTGAATCGATATGCCGATGCGGAACCGGCCGTCGGCTTTGTCCGGGGCTTTGGTCTGCGTGGCGGCGCACTGGCCGGCAGCGTCGCGCATGATTCACATAACATCATCGCCGTTGGTGACAGCGACGAAGCAATCTGTGCGGCCGTCAACGCGGTGATCGAACACCGCGGCGGCTTATCGGTGGCGACCGACCACCAATTGAACGTCTTGCCGCTGCCGGTCGCCGGTTTGATGTCGGTGAATAGTTGCGAAGAAGTGGCAAGCCTCTACAGCGACCTGGACAAAACCGCCAAGCGACTCGGCTGTCCACTCGAAGCACCATTCATGACGCTAAGCTTCCTAGCGCTGCTGGTCATCCCCTCACTCAAACTCAGCGACCAAGGACTCTTCGACGGGGAACAATTCAAACAAGTCGACCTGTTCGTGCGATAAATTGGCAAGTCACCGGCGGGTTTGATGCGGGTCCGAGCCAAGGTTCCGCACGAACCGAAATAGAGAAACATCCGCGAGTTCCTGAACGAAAATTGCAGATTCGCGTCCGCGGCAAGCACTGTTTACCCGCAAAGCAGAACAGCAGCCGTCTATGAGGCAGTAGCAAACGATCCGTGTTGCAATTGACACTGCAAGTCACGATAATCTGTTGATCAAGAGGTCAGTGCTTCAAGAGGTCAGTGCTTGCTGCTACTTCGCAAGACGAAAGACAAGAGAGCCGAACCGTGTCTCAAGAACCCGAGCAAAAGAACGATTTTCAAAAGGCAGGACTTGAGAAAAATCCATCGCTTGTAAAGGAACTTTTCCTGTTCGTCAAAGAAGATAAAAAGTGGTGGATGATACCGATCGTTTTGTCTCTCGGCCTGCTAGGTTTGATTGTCGCTCTCGGATCCACCGGCGCTGCTCCTTTTATCTACACGCTTTTTTAGCGGTACACGCGATTGTCATGTCACGAACGACGCTTTGACCTCGCGATCTAGACGATTCGGACCAAAACACAGACCGCTGACAAGTCTATCGACAGCCGCTCAACGACCTCAAAAGATCGCCGCTAACCCAAGCCTACAGCCCATGAGCGTTGACGCCGAGGTCCGTACCCCAGTTGTGAACCGCTCTTACAAGAACCGACGGCGGATTTTCGGTTTTGTCGCATTGGCCATATCCAGCTTGGCCTCACTCGCATGTCTCGAACTGGCCTGCCGTGCTTTAGGATTCGCTCCCGTCGCACCTGAGCCTGCGAAAGATCTATCGACACTTCACCCGCAGGAGTTCATTCGCGAAGCCCAGCTGAATGAATGGATCCATTGGCCGAGTGAGGAAGCAACGATAGTTACCGACGAACATCCGGACGGCGTTATTCAATTTCGCCGAAACCAAAGCAGTTTTCGCGAGGATCAAGAGACACCGATCAACAAACCAGCTCAAACGCTACGGATTGTTGTCATGGGCGATAGCCACACTGACGGTGCCGTCCGCAACTCCAAGAGTTACGCGAATTTGCTGGAATCGAAACTCTGTGATGCAAAGACCAAACGAGTGGTCGATGTTATCAACGCCGGTTTCAGCGTGTTTTCACCTTATCAGGAACTATGGGCCTATAAGAAAGTATTAAAGCATTTCGACCCGGACATGCTTATTGTAGGTTTCTATGCGGGAAACGACATTTGGGACTTAGCGGCAACGGATCGGGTTCACCTGGAATTGCGAGACGATCAATTCGTCCACGCACCAAAGCCCCAAGTCGACGAGCCAGATTACAAAGACATAAGCGGGTTTCGCAGATTCAAGAATTACTTCCGCGACCGATTCGGACTGTACCAAGCGCTCGCAAGTATTGACATCTTGCGAAGTGTGTTCGGACAGGCTCCTGAATCTGACGAAATGGTGGACCGAATCGACAAGGTTGCAGCCGTCGGCTCGGGGGCCTATTTCCAGTGCCTCGGACAAGCTCACTTTTTCGCAAAAAACCCAGAGGCTTGGGATCAATGTCGTGAAAAGATGCGATACGTAATGGAACAATTTCAGTTAGAAACGAAAGACGCTGATGTCGAACTGCTCTATCTGATCATCCCAACTCTTCGACAAATCCACCCTGAATCTGATATCGACCGGCTGAATCAAGTGGCCGAGATATTAGACCTGACCGAAGACGATCTGAACTGCGACGAACGCGCATGCGAAATGGTTGCCGAGATGGCGAAAGAGCTAGGTATCAGCGTCATCGACCTGCGGCCAGCATTTCGCAAAGCAATAGCTGAAACGCAAGGCCTACAGCTGTACTGGCGGTTCGACCACCACATCAATCTTGCCGGCCATCAAGCAGTCGCTGACGAAATCGAAACCTATCTCTTGGGTCATCCAATCGCGGCCGAATGACTGACAAACGCATCAGACAGTCAGTGGTCACAGGGACGTGCCATGAGCAGGTGAACTTGACCAACGGCGGCAAAGCGGTATTCCACCTATCATCCCGTGGTTGACTCGTTTCTTGGTCCAGAGTCCAACTCTCCTTAAGCGTCAAGATCTCGCTCGTTCCGAACAAACAGCCATCCGATAAAGCGGATCTAGCACTGAGTGTTTCGTTCGGATCAGAAATGCCTCTTGGCGCGCGGCCATAGGGTCGCCGCTTATAATTGCTCGATGAAGGCGTTTATGTTGAGACGGCACGAAACGCTGACGTTTTCATTAGCAGTCTGTCGATCCATTCTATCAAGACTTCCTATCCAGGAATGCGGAGCCGGCAACCATTAACGTCTCAGAAAATTCCAAGTAGCTCATCGACCCATCTGGCATTGGCGATTTCTGAGTCGCCATCTGTCTTGCGGAAACGTTCTCGTACGATCAACTAGCTTCCGCGATAGGTTGAGTATCCGAAGGGTGCCAACAGCAGTGGGACGTGGTAGTGTTCTTGCCCGGCTTCGGTTTCGAACGCGATGATGACTTCGGGATAAAAACTTGATCGCTCCAGACGCTGAAAGTACTCCGCCGTTTCAAACCGCAGCCGATAGATACCGGGTTGAAAATCATCGCTTGCGACCAGTCCTGTCATGATCCGACCGTCGGCATCCGTCTCGCCACGGCCGATCGGATCGGGTTGATCACCTCGATATAGCGAAACCTGAATTCCGGCGGCGGGGCATCCCCGGCTTGTGTCGAGTACGTGTGTCGTGATGGGGCTATTCATTGATTCATTCCGCTGGGTTTGTCTCGCTTGCAGAGAGTTCCGCGATCAATTTATCGATGCGCAGATGAGTGATTTTGCGTTGCTCGGCCGCCGCGACTTCGAGTTCCCGTAGCGCGTCATTGCGGATTCGATGGTCCAGCAGATCGAGCATTTCGCTGGCCGTTTTGCCCGTCGCACACACGATGAAGATGTACCCGAATTTACGCTGGTAGACTTCGTTGGCATTCGCCAAACGCTCAACCACGTCTTCACTGGCGTCCGCGACGCCGGACTGTTCGTGGCCGGACCACTTATCATTGCCCGCGAATTTCATCCTTAACGAGTCGACGTCACCGATCTTGGGATGCGACTCGAATGCCTCGATCCAGTCTTGCGATGATAGCCGATCAAACGCCGCATCTGCTTGTTCGTGCCACTGCTGGGTTGATGCAATCGGTCTTGATTCTGACATCAAGCGACACCAGTGGCGGCTTCCACAACAACCTTGCAGCCAATCGCCATAAGTGTCGCCGGATGCCTGATTGACTGTGGCGAGCAGCGACAGACTCATATTAGTTTCCCCACCGGCTCGACGTTTTGCTCTCCATGAACCCATGTCTGGACAACGCGTCCGCTCAGCTGTCGCCCGTGGTAAGGCGTGACGGGATTCTTGTGCAGCAGTTTTTGCTGATCAACCACCCACGCGGCATCGCAATCAAACCGGACCAGATGCGCGGGTTGCCCCGGCGCGATACCACTGCTCAAACCGACGAGCCCTGCCGGCGCACTGGACATCCAACGCACCACATCTTCGATCCCAAACCCTCGGCGCCTTGCCTCGGTCCATACGATCGGCAGCCCGAGCTGTAAGGAACTGACACCGCCCCAAGCCTGGTCAAATCGCCCGGTGTCCAGACATTTCATCGCGACGGGGCAGGGCGAATGATCGCTGACAATCATATCGATCGAACCCCCTTTCAAGCCCTGCCACAACGCGTCACCGTTGGCGGCGTCGCGAATCGGCGGGGCACATTTGAACTGCGTCTGTCCATCCTGGATTTCTTCGGCGGTAAAGGCCAGGTAATGCGGACAGGTTTCCACGGTCAGTTTCAACCCTTGGGCTTTCGCGTCTGCGATCATCGGAAGACAGCCAGCATCGGCTAAATGCACAATGTGAACATGACAACCGGTCTGGCGGGCCAGCCGGATCAGCATCTCGATCGCATGCCGTTCGAACTGCGGCGGACGCGTTGCCAAGTAATCGGCATAGCTGCGCGGATCGGTCATCGCCGGCACGTCATGAACGAGCTCGGCATGAACCAACAGCGGCACATCCGACTTGGCCAACGCTTGCATCGCGACGCGCAAATCGGATTCGCCCGTCGCGGGAAATTCGTCGATGCCGCTGTGGCACATGAACGCCTTTGCCGCAATCGCACCGGCATCAATGATCTCGCAGACCGTGAGTGCACTGGCGGGAATCACCCCGGCATGCAGAGCAACGTCAACGAACAACTTGCCATCCGCGGCGGCTTGTTTTTGACGCAACGCCGCAACAGTCGTCGTTACGGGGCTGCTATTGAGCGGCATATCGACGACGGTACAAATCCCCCCAGCTCGAGCGGCCAACGTCCCGCTACGAAATCCCTCCCAGGACTCTCGACCCGGGTCATTCAAATGCACATGAGTATCACACAGGCCGGGCAAAATAAGATCGTCACCGCAATCTTCCACTGAGTCGAGAGCCCGCGTTTGGCCATGATCGTCGACCGATTGGATGACGCCGTCACCAATACTGATGTCTGCAGCCCGAGTGCCCGATGGCAGGACAACGCGGCGCGATCGCAGGACCAACGGTTTCGTCATCGTGCACGTTTGCTAGAGTGTGGCAGAGGCGGAGTTCAATCAACAACCCAAGAGATCTTATCGATGAATGTCCACCTGAGCCATAACACCTACGGCAAGCACCACGTACGCATCTCTAAAATCAAGCGTCACAGCGACGACGCAGCAAACCACGAATTTATCGAAGCGACCATCAACGTGATGCTGGAAGGCGATCTTGCCGAAGGCTATACGGCGGGCAACAACGCCAACATCGTTGCGACCGACACGTGCAAAAACACCGTCTATGTGTTGGCCAAAGACGATCCGTTTGATTCGATTGAATCGTTCGGATCGAACCTAGCGACGCACTTTTTGACACAGTACGCGCACCTGAATCAAGCCACGATCGAAATTCACCAACACGTTTGGCAGCGGATCGGTGACTGTCCACACGGTTTCGTTGGCGGCACAAACGAGTCGCCTACGACCACCATTGTTGCCCATCGCGAACAGTCACTGTCGGTTTGCTCGGGCTTGACGGATTTGGTCGTCGCCAAAACGACCGAAAGTGGTTTTGCGAATTTTCATCGCGACGAATTTCGCACGTTGCCGGACACCGACGACCGCATCATGGCGACATCGGTGACGGCACAATGGAATTATTCCAGCAGTGACATCGATTTCAATGCGGCGCGAGATTCGATTCGAAAAGCATTGCTGGTGAGTTTCTTAGATCATTACAGCCATAGCGTTCAAGAGACACTGATGCGCATGGGGACGGCCGCGATCGAAGCTTGCTCGCACGTCACCGACATCACCCTATCGCTGCCGAACAAACACCACATCTTATTCAACTTGCAACCGTTCGGAAAAGAAAACAACAACGACGTGTTTGTTGTTACCGATGACCCCTTTGGTTACATTCAGGCGACCGTGTCTCGGGATTAGCCTTCACTGCAGAATGGTTGTCGCGTCCGTTCGGCTGAAACTCGTCCACGCGATTTCCGCCAACGCACGACAGGAAACACAGACATTCAGCGGGGAACAAGTGTTCCGCACTCGTGTAAAAAAAATCAGTGCTATCCGCACTGTGTCTCGTTCGGTTCGTTAAGATCCCTTCCTGTCGTTGCTTCATATCAACCAAACGGGAAGAGATCGATGAGTGTATTGCTTCGAGTTCTTGCGCTGGGATGTTTGTTTGTTTGCCTAACGAGTGTAAACAACGCATCCGCGGCAGATTCGAATCGTCCCAATGTGTTATTGATTTTTGCCGATGACGTCGGTTCCGACGCGATTGGTTGTTATGGCGGACAAAGCTATCCGACGCCGCATATTGACGCATTGGCCGACGGTGGCATCCAGTTTGACTATGGATTCGCGATGCCGGTCTGTCACCCGTCGCGTGTCTGCTTATTGACCGGTCGTTACCCACTGCGCTTTGGCGCGGCGGGATCGAGGTGGGGCCTCTTTCCAGAAGCAGCCGAGTCCACAACGCTGGCGCAAGTCATGCGACGAGGCGGCTACGCGACGGCGGTCGCTGGTAAATGGCAACTCTGCACCTTGGGCAAAGATCCCATGCATCCTCAGCGGTTAGGTTTTGACAAATGGTGCCTGTTCGGTTGGCACGAGGGCGGCCGCTACAACGATCCGCTGATTCACCAAAACGGCAAACAGCGAACCGACACCAAAGGACGTTTCGGCCCGGACATGTACGTCGATTTCCTGATCGATTTCATGGACGAACAGCATCGCGAGGGCACCCCGTTTCTAGCCTATTACCCGATGGCACTTTGCCATGACGTGACCGATGACCTAAAGGGTCGGCATGTCGCGTATTACACCCATGGACGCTGGATGACGTTTGCCGAAATGATCTCGGCGATGGACGATCGCGTGGGACGACTAGTCGCGGCTCTGGATCGCATGGGCAATCGAGAGCAAACACTGATCATTTTCACCACCGATAACGGGACTGCCAACGCCACTTACCTGACGGTCGGCGACGATGGAAAAATGGTTCGCCCCCGAAACATTTCGGTGCGAGATGGAAAGGTGGTGCCGGGTGGCAAAGGCAAGCTGTCCGATGACGGCACGCGTGTTCCGCTGATTGCGAATTGGACCGGACAAATCACGCCGGGACAGAAAAGTGATGCGATGGTGGACCTAACCGACTACTTGCCGACGCTCGCAGACCTCGCCGGCGTTGAACCGCCCGAAGCGAAACTTGACGGAGTTAGCTTTGCACCTATTCTCACCGGCGATGCGTCAACGACGCCACGAAACTGGGTGTACAGCGAGCACCGTGACAAATCGTGCATCCGCAGCCGCGATTATCGACTGTACCGCGATGGGCGTTTCTTTGATGTCCGCAACGATCCACAAGAAAAAAATCCGCTCGATACAAACAGCCTTTCTGGACCGACCAGGGACGAGCTTGACCGGTTGCGCGAACAACTGAGCCTGCTGAAAGAGGAGTGATACGACCGCCCGTCGATCCATATGCGATTGCTCGCGACTGCTTAAGGGCGACTCGTTAAGGTTCGAGCGCTGCACGTTACGGTTCGAGGCCTACGCTTTGCGGGCTCGAGGGCAGCGCGTCATTACTTGTTCGTGCTTTCACTTGATCGCTACGAAGGCAATTTCCACGGGCTTTGGTATTGAGAGTGCAATAGCGAATTGGCCTGATCGTCACCGATAAAACGCTCGGACTTTGCATCCCAATTCAGGCGCCTGCCGATTTATGGTGAGGCAAGGACTAAGTAATAGAACAAAACGACAACGGGCACGAGCGCGTAAGTGATCATTGATCGTCCGTGTTTGCCGCCGGCGGTGGAGACACGATTTGTAGGTCAGCGACATAGATTGCGGTGATGACGTTTCCCGCTTCATCTTTTTCATGGCTGGAATACCAGGAAACGACGCCATGCGTATCATCCACCGCGGCAAAACCTGGATAGGAATTGTCGCCACCGCTGGGAAGAACGCCAATCGTTTTCATCTGATCACCGACCAGCCACCAGAGACCTGTCTTTTTCCCATCTTTGGAATTCCTTCGGCCTCCGACGATGTAGCGATCTCCCCACTTTTTGATGAGCGGACCACCGATGAAAAACGGAATCCTTTCTTGCGTCCATTCCTGATAAGGCGGCTTGGACCTAAGCACGCGGGTCGGATCGGGTCCGCCTCGTCGAGTCACACCCAAGAGATCACCATTCGATTCAAAAAGAAAAGACGTTTCGTCAGCGCTATCTGGGTAATACCGCGAGACGATTTTCCATTGGAAACCATCGTTGCTTTCGAAGAGAACCGTTTCACCGATGAATTCCGGTTCTTGCGCTTCCTTCGTCGACGCGATTCGTCTTGTTCGGCGGCCGCTGACATAAGCCTTGTTGTTTGTGCTTGATGCTCCCCAGAGAAAATACCCATTCGTTCCTTTCATAGGCAACGGCTTGCTCCAGACTTCACCATCACTGGTATACGCGGTGCACCCGAAATTGTTGGGGTTCATCGTTGGATGAGTGAACTCGGTTCCCTGGTTAGGGTAAATCGCGGCAAAGACGACGAACAACTTATCATCGAGGGTAAAAAAATGAGGACCGCGAGTATCGCTTTCGGGCATCCTCAGGCGGCAAGCGACGGTCCATTGTTTTGCATCCGGAGACGATAAAACGATGACGGCACCGTTGGAATTGACTGGGTGACCTTCGGCGCAAGAACGGAACGTAAGCCAGAACTTTCCGTTCCAACGGATCAGGTCCGTGAACGCATTATGCTCGCCGTTATCAAATGCGCGCCTCACATGATTGACAGCGACTTGAGGCGTCAACTCGGCGGCCACGGCGTTGTCCCCACCGAAAGCAACACACAACAAACAGCTGCACAAAACACTATTTATCTTGTGATTCATCGACCGACACTTTTTTTTTCAAGCTCAAGAAAGGACTTCGCACAGTGCTTCGGATCGGCTGGAGTTCGCATTCTTTGGAAGACCAGGTGAACCACCGAGGTAGGACCACACGACGATCGTAACGTTTAATCGCCGGGACGACGAAACGGTGTCCGACACACGCTAAATTCCACATCGAATGTCGGGAGGGCCGTCTATTACGGCTTCGTCTGCATGCAGTGACTTGACTCGTTAGGCGACGACGGTTCTGACCAAGACAGGGACACACCGCAAACATCAACTCACTGACGCTATAGCAACTCGCTGATTACTCCGTCCGCTTGACCGCCTTGAAAATTTTCGGGAACGGGGACGCCCAGCGACTGGAACATTGTTTGCCACAAATTGCCCAAGTATTGATCTTCTTGAACCACGTGACCCTGGTGCTTGACGCCTAAGGCAGAACCGCCGCACAGCAGCGCAGGCAAGTGATGATTATTGTGCGCGTTGATCGTGCCGCCGGTGCTGCCCCACACGACCAGGCTGTGGTCCAACAATGTTCCGTCACCCTCGCGGACTTGTTTTAAACGGTCTAGAAAGTAAGCCCACTGCTGCATGTACATGACATCGGATTTGGTGAACCACTTCAACTTGTCCGAATCTTCGCCATGGTGCGTCATCGTGTGGTATCCGTACGGGTTGCCCTCGGATCGCCAAGCCCCCGTCCCATCGCTATTGTCCATCCGCGGCATATAAGAGACCACGCGAGTGCTATCCGTTTGCAGCGCCAAGACGATCACGTCGAACATCAAGCGTTGATAACGACGATAGTCGAGCCCATTTTTTTGGGGATCGAGTGCCTGAACATCGCCAAAATCAATTGGCGAGACTTCGGGCTTGGGACGATAGAGCCAGGATTTCTGTTCCTGCATCGCGGTTTCCAAATCACGGATTCCCGTCAAGTATTCATCCATCTTGCGACGATCGGATTTGCCCAAACTATCTTGCAAGTCGCTGACATCTTCGAGGACCGAATCAAGCACACTGGCGCGGCGAGAAAATTCAGATTCTCGATCCGCAATCGCATCTTTTGAATCGGGACGAAAGAGTTGGTCAAAGAGCACATGCGGACGGTTCTCGGCCGGCAGTGGCGTGCCATTGCGAGACCATGACAACGTGTGATCCTGTGGCTGTCCAAAGCCCGTGCCGCGGCGAATGCCCAGCACCATCGAACGATAACGTGTATCGTTACCGATCGCGGCGGCCAATTCCTGATCGCACGAGACCCGCAGCGTTGAACCGGGATCGTGCGTGTTCGTGCCTGTCAAAAAAGTTCGGTCGCCGCCGTGGCCACCCGAATGCGTCAACTTCAGACCGCTGATGACGGTCATGTCTTCGCGGTGCGATTGCAGTGGCTTTAGAATTGGCGTGACTTCGTAGTCTTTCCCTGTCTTGGTCGGTGTAAAGTCTCGACCATTCAGTCCCAGCCCCCACATACAGAACACGGCACGGCCCGGAGGCCTCGATGCCGCGGTGGGCTCGCGGTCCGCCATCGCGTCCAACATAGGCAAGCCCATCGAGATACCGGCGGACCCGCGCAGCAAAGTGCGCCGCGATAGATTGTGACGCGTGATTTTCCCGAACATGATTACTTCCGCTGAAAGGTGGGATCGGCCACGATGGCATGAATGACAGATTGAATGCGGTAATCGTTTGAAGCTAGCGATGCCGTCAACCGCGCGGTCGTTTCCACATCGGCGAATCCGACGGGCCGGCACCAAGCGTAGGTCAACAGTCGCTGCGTGAAGGCTTCGGCGAAGCGATCTTTTTCGGCCAACAAGCTGTCTTTGAACTGTTGCAGTGTTTCGAATCGCCGGCCACTAGGCAGCGTCCCGCTGACGTCTAGCGGAGGAAGATTGCGTCCGCGAAATCCTTCGCCGTTCTGCACTTCTCGCCACATCCCGATTGCATCGTAGTTTTCGAGGGCCAAACCGTACGGATCGAGCGTCCGGTGGCACGAGGCACAGGTGGGATCGTCGCGGTGCCGTTCCAACCGCTGCCGCACTGTCAGTTTTTCGCCAGCGGTATTCGGTTGGACTTCACCCGCGTTGGGCGGAGGCGGTGGGGGTGGATCGTTAAAGAACTGTGTCACGATCCATGCAGCGCGGCGGACAGGTAAGGTACGAGTCCCGTCCGATAGCAGCGTCATCAGCCCCGCCATGCCTAGCACGCCGCCGCGATGATGTTCGGGACGGATGGTAACCTTTCGGAACGCCTCGCCGGTAACACCTTCAATGCCGTAATGCGTCGCCAGGCGTTCGTTGACCATGACAAAGTCTGAATCCAGCAAGGTCGTGATCGGCAGGTCGGACCGCAAAATTTCCGCGAAAAATTCGTATGCTTCCTGCTTGCTTGCGGCTTCCAATTCGTCATCGTATTCGCGGTACTGAGTCGCTGGCATGACACTGCCGAACTCGCGAACGCTTAGCCATTGACCGACGAAGTTCTCAACCAGTGCGCGAGACTTCGTGTCGGCCAACATGCGGTCGACTTGCTGGTGCAGGACCTTCGGGTCACGCAACTTGTCTTGATCGGCAAGGTCGAGCAACTCGTGATCCGGCATTGAACTCCACAGAAAGTATGAAAGTCGACTTGCCAGTTCATGGGGCGACAATTGTTGTGGATGATCCGTGTCACGATTCGACTGCAGAAAAAGAAATCCTGGCGACGTCAGAATACGCTGCAGACCCAATCGCATCGCGGCATAGATGTCGCCCGTGGCGGCAAGTTCGGGTTCAATGAACTGTACAACTCGATCCACTTCGGTTTCGCTGACGGGTCGGCGGAATGCAAGCGGCAAGAACCGCTGCACCATCTCGCGCACATAGTCGAGGCCCTGTCGATCGTCACCATCGAAAAAGATCCGTTGATGGCTGAGTGGCGGCCAATGCTCTTGCAGCGGACCTTCCAGTTCCATCCAATCCACGTATAACCGAGGCGGCCGGACGTCGCGAAAATCCGGATTGATTTGACGGGCCGGACCCTGCCAAGCCTTGGCTTTTGCACGCAGCTCAGCCAGCCGTGCCGACAACAGCTCGGCTTCCGCGTCACGTCCGGCCAAGTTGGCTTCGCGGAGATCGCTGATGGTACCGCGAATTGACCGATTGAATTCAGCCGCCTCATCGGACGACTGAATGTACCTCGGCAGATCATTGTAAACGAGCGTGAGAGAGCGGCGTTGATCGTCCGACCCGCGGCGCAAAAACATCTCGGTTTCGACCACTTGCGGTTCATCGAGACTGCCGGCGACATCTAACATCACCGTCTGTTCAAGCGGCGTCCCAAAGTGATAACCGAGCATCAAACGAATCGGCTCGTCGCGAGTTCCGCGGTCGGCGCCGCAGCGAATGCGAATTCGATAGTAACCGTCCTCGGTAACGAGATCGTCAATTTTGGTGCGAGACACGCGGCCCATCGTGAATCCTTGACGGTAGACCTCGTTGCCTTGCACGAACGTCACGCCCTGGCGGTCATAGTCGTACCCGAGCGGCCCCGTGTCGACTCGGTGCTGAGGCTTGGTAACGACGAATCGGTTTCGCGTCTTCCGTTCCGGCTCGCGAATCCCCATACCGTCGGCCTTCGGGTTCTCGGCTTCAAAGCGGGTGTTACGAACCGAGGGCCCCTGTGACGGATCCACGATTGCGAGTTCAGCAATCGTCTTGGCGGCTTGCAGCATTCGATCGATTTGCGTCTGGTCAAAGAACAACCCCGCCCCCAGACGATCAAATCCCTCTGCACGACCGTCACCTGGCAATTCTTCAATGATCGCATGCAAGTGTTGTCGATCAATCAACAACAGATCACGAATCGTATTGGCGTACTCATCACGGTTCAGTCGACGCATGGGACTCTGGCCGTCACCAGCTCGCGCACGCCGTCGCGCATCTTCCAACTCACCGGCGATCCATTTTGCCACGGCAAAAATCCGATCGCTGTCCGGCCGCGGCTCGTCCTCCGGCGGCATGTTGCCGAGGTTCAACTGGTCCATCACCTCCAACCAGTGATCAGCCACACCCGGCACGGAAAAGTCATTCGACAGTTGGTCGATACGGAATCCCGCAAGCGACTGACGTTCATCGTGGCAGGCGAAACAATGCTCACGCAAGAACGGCTCGACAGTTTCGGACCAAGCCGCAGTCGGCCTGCGTTCTGGGTCCGGCTGTTGACCATAACCATTCGCCGAAATCACCAACGCGAGGCAGACCAGCCATCTCGTCATCGACCAACGGTACACAACCGAACACGTAATCTCGATTGCGTCTGACGAACGGCGACGACTTTTCGTTGACGTCAAGAAGTCACCTGCGAGCGGTTCGCCGTGTGGGTCAAGTAACATGGTATGATCGCGACTCGCAACAGAGAGCTTTGACAATTGATCCGCTAACGAAGTTCAGTCGGGCACGCCGAGATGCGGATTCGCGTTGAAGTATTCGCTTGAAAGTAATCGTCCCATTCTAGATAGGTTGTAACGATATGTGTTGGCTCCGTATCTGCGAAAAAAGAGTGTTCGCGGCAATTGGCTGTGGTATCGCGTTGCTTTGCCTCAATCCCGCTCAGGACGCCCAGGCCGCTCGTCCAAACATCATCTTGATGATGGCAGATGATCTGGGGTACGGGCACTTGGGCAGTTACGGTCAGACAAAGATTCTAACACCGCACTTGGATCGCATGGCGGCCGAAGGCATGCGGTACACCCAAGCGTATTCAGGTTCGTCCGTTTGTGCGCCAAGCCGCAGCGTGTTGATGACGGGATTGCATACCGGACATACGCCCGTTCGATGGAATACGCCTGGCACCGGAACAATTCTGGACGAAGACATCACGATTGCCGAGCGGCTTCAGGACGTTGGTTATCGCACCGGTGGTTTCGGCAAATGGGGCCTCGGAAAGGAAAACATGCCGGGGCACCCCAACCTGCAGGGCTTTGACCAGTTTTTCGGTCAATACAGCCAGGTCCACGCGCATTTTTATTACCCCTATTGGCTGTGGCACAACCGGGATCGCGTGATGCTGCCCGAGAATGAAAATGGAGGCCGCGGTACTTACGTTCACGACATCACTCATGAACATGCGCTGAAATTCATCCGAACTGCCGTCGCTGATGACGTGCCTTTCTTTGCCTATTTGCCCTATGTGATTCCGCATGTGGAGCTAATCGTGCCAGAGGACTCGAAAAAACCTTACGAGGGCAAGTTCCTTAAACATACGATTCGCGACCGACGCGAAGGTTACTTGTACGACGAAGACAGTTACACCGCCTACGCGGGAATGATCTCTCGTTTGGATGATTCTGTTGGCGACATCCTTGCCATGTTGGATGAATTAAAGATCGACGAAGAAACGTTGTTCGTGTTCACATCCGACAACGGCGCACAGGGCAGTCACTGGAAAGACCTGGTTGAATTTTTTGAAGGAACCGGAGGTCTGAGGGCTTCCAAGGGCAGCCTGTACGAAGGCGGTATCCGCGTGCCACTGATCGTCCGCTGGCCCGGCAAGGTCGCGCCAGGACAAGTCGTCGAGTCACCCATCGTGCACTATGACTTGCCGCCCACTTTGATCGCATTGACGGGCGCAGAGCCGATGGAGACCGATGGCGTTTCATTGCTGCCGCAATGGATGGGCCAGTCGGCAAAAGAAATCGACAATCGACGCTTTCTGTTTTGGCAAACACCGGGCGCCTGTGCGGTTCGCAGTGGGAACTGGAAATTGATTCGCACCGATCGCTGGATGCCTTGGGAACTATATGACTTGAGTGTTGACCCGCAGGAAACATCGAACCTAGCCGACCAGCATCGCGACGTGGTTTATCGCCTATCGCGTTTTGCTAAGTCGTCGTGGCAGCCCGAACGAGAAAACGTTCCCACCGGACCGCGAACCGACTACCGAGACTACGTGCGATGAAGCCTGCACCTCGCGGACTGCAAATTTCGTCACGTCGTTTTGTTGCCGAGACTCGATGGCTGTGTTGCTTGGCCGGCATGATGTTCATGATTCCGCTAGCCGCCGACGATCCCACAACATCGCTTGATGCGTTCGACAAAATTGACTGCCATGTCCATCTGCGTTACGAAGGGAATCAGCTAGCCGAATTAGCGAGAGTGATGCGCTTTCGTCTGGTCAACATCAGCACCGGTCACTACGAGAGCGACTGGCAAGCCACATACGCGCGGTACCAGCAAGCTCACTTTCCCGGCACCGTCGCATTTATCGCCTCGTTCACCATGAAAGGTTTCCCCGAACCTTGGTGGTCGGACGCGACGATTGGGCACATCGACCGCGCCGTCGCCCATGACGATGCAATTGGGGTCAAGATCTGGAAAGACGTTGGTATGGAGTACCGCAAGCAAAGCGGCCCATACGTGCTGGTCGACGACGAATCGATGCAGCCAGTGCTAAGTCACTTGGAAGAACAAAACTTGACGCTGATCATGCATATTGCGGATCCGATCGAGTACTGGCGGAAACCCGATGCGATCGCCGATGAGAATCGACGCAAACGACTGGTTCAGCGAGGCGGGCTGTACGTGATGCACGACAAGGTCGATGCACCCTCGCACGAAGACCTGATCGCTGCACGTGATCGCGTGCTGCAGCGTCATCCCAAATTGAAAGTCGTCGGCGCGCATCTGGGAAGCCTGGAACACGACTTGGATGAACTCGCCATCCGACTGGACCGCTATCCGAATTTTGCCGTCGACACCGCGGCGCGGATGGGTGACTTGGCCCAATATGACCGCGAAACACTGCGGTCATTCTTGATTCGGTATCAAGATCGAATCCTGTACGGCACCGACATGTCGATCAAGCCGCAACACAACGGCGACAACCAACGCATTCGCTTACTCGATCGATGGCAACGCGACTGGAACCTGCTGGCTGGCGACGCAGAGGTGGTTTATCCAGCCGTCCGTGGCGAAGTCAAGATACAAGGGTTGGCACTGCCCATGCCGGTGCTGGAAAAGATTTACCGCAAGAACGCCCTGCAATGGTTTCCTGGGCTGACGAGATAGGCAATCGACGCAGAATTCGATTCAACAGCAGTATCGGTCAAGCCATTGGCCACGCCGGAATTGGTACTTGTGTCGGGATCGAATTTGATCCAGGGCACGACTCAGCAAATCGTGATCTCAGGACAGTGATCTTAAGATCAGCGCAGCAGTTGGGTCGATAACACTCTTCCCAAAACCACTCGAGATGATTCTTCTACAGCGCGGCGGTGGAAAGCTTCGCGAGCGTTCGCGCGAGCACTTCGACGCCGCTGCCGATTTGATCGGGCGAAGAATACTCATCGGGGCGATGCGAGACGCCGTCTCGACAAGGAATGAACAGCATGGTGAAGGGTGATAGCTGCGCGAGAAACAGCGAGTCGTGATAGGCTCGACTGACCATCCGCTGGTATTTCAGACGGCTGTCTTGGCAGGCCTGCTCGGCGGCCTCGATGAGATCGGCCGAAGCCGTGACGGGCGGGTCCGCGTTCAACGTTTCGCAGTCCACTTTGACGCCTCGTCTTTGACCAATTGATTGCAGATCGGATTCAATCTTCGTTTTGACTTCGTCGCGACTGGCAAGCGAAACGTCGCGCAGATCGATCGTGAATCGCACTTCGCTCGGGATCGAATTGACGGCTCCGGGGTGAACGTCTAGTTCGCCAACGGTGCCAACCGTGTCATCACTTGAACTTTCCAGCACATGCTTTTCGATCGCCTGGATCATTTCAGCACTGGCGGCTAACGCGTCGTGCCTTTTGGGCATCAGAACAGCGCCGGCGTGGCCACCCTGGCCGTGGACCTTGACAATCATGGTGGCCGGTGCGGCGATCGCAGTGACAATTCCGATCGGCAGTCCGGCTTGCTCTAGCTCAGGCCCCTGTTCAATGTGCAGTTCGACCCAGGCGTGATAGTACGAGCGGTCCAGCGCGGCATCCGCGACGTCGCCATCGAACCCGGCGCGTTGCCGGACGAGGTTGTACGTGTCACCATCGGAATCGACGAGTGCTTCCAACGCGTCATGATCCAACTGGCCGGCCATCACTCGGCTGCCCGTGCACCCCATGCCGAATCGCGTCGGTTCTTCGCTGGTGAACATCAGCAATTCAATCGAGCGCATCGGTTTGAATCCCGCGTCCTGCAGCGCTCGGATCGCTTCCAGTCCACCCAAGACGCCGACGGTTCCGTCATACATGCCCGAAAACGGAATCGCATCAGTGTGCGAACCGGTTCCCACGACCGGTTGATCAGGCTGAGACCCGACCCAACGCGCGAATATATTTCCGACGGCATCATTTCGAACAACCAGGCCCGCCGATTCGAACAAGGACCGCAAGTATTTTCTTGCCGCCATGTCCTCCTGGGTGAACACCACGCGGGTCACCGCGGGCGGCGGATCGGGACACGCACTGAACGTCGCAAGCCTTTGCAACTCGTCAACCACGCGATCGACATTGATATTCAAGTTCATGTTCGGGTCATGTGGGTAGATGGAACCGATTGACATCTTTGTAGTACACGTACTGGGCAGGTTCTTTGCCCATCGCGACGAACCACTGCGGACAATACGCCGCCATCCAAATTGAATCACCCTTGGCGACCGGGTACCACGATTCGTTCAAACGGTAAACGCCTTGTCCGGCCGTCATGTACAAACCGTGTTCCATGATGTGCGTTTCCACAAACGGCAGAGCCGCGCCGCTTTGATAGGTAAATACATTGACGGCCATGTCAAACGCAGGTTCATCGGGCAACAGGCATGCCAGTCGTGCATCGTCATCACCCAAAAACGGTTCGGCCGGCATATTAGAAACGTGACCGACGATTCGTTGCGGCGGATCCACGCCCGCAAGCGGTACATATCGTTTCTCGAAAACCAGCAACTTGCCGTGATTCTTTCCCGTCAGCTTGTAAGTCGTCTCCGCTGGCAAATATGCGAATGAACCAACCGTCAACGGCTCACCATCCAGCGTGACTTCCCCTTCGATGACATACAAACAGCGCTGAATTCCATCAGGAGCACAGGTGGTCGATGATTGCTCATTGGTGATGGCAATGTACTGTGCGAATCCGGGCCCGCGCGTCGCATCACCACCACCGCCGGATCCCATCGCGGGGCTAACCAGCACGACTAACTTGGTTTCGCTCCAGTGCGTGTTTGTCGATTCGACGTACGAATCGGTTGCGATCACGGCGTGGTCGCGTCTCACGCGCGTTCGCGTTTCACCCAGCGGTGTGATTCCCATGTTTGAACTTTTGCGTGAAGAATAGTTTGCGTGAAGAACAGACTGTCTGGTTGAACGATTTGTCGCCCTCAATTCGCACCAACGGTGTCCCGTCAGCGACGAAATTCCTTCCCCGTCGATGGCGTAAATCGGCGGACAAAATCTTGCAGCACATCGATTGCGACGGCCACATCGCCGACTTCCACATCTTCGTCGGGATGATGACTCAGCCCGGTCGGTTGACGAACAAAAAGCATAACGGTTGGAAAGGTCTCTGCCATCACGACCGAATCGTGGCCGGCACCGCTTGGCATCACACATGGCTCGACACCACAAGCGGCGACCGACTGTTGCAGACCAGTGACCAGACCCGAGTCCATTGCGACAGCGGGCTGCTGCTGATGTTCGATAATCGAGAACGCCACGTCGTCCGCCGATGCGCAGCGTTTAGCAAAATCACATAACTCGTTGACGGCCTTGGTGCGGACCGAATCGTCGGCATGGCGAACGTCTAGTGAAACCTGCGCGAGCCCGGGCACGGCGTTTCTGGCGTTAGGCGACAAATTCAGGGCACCGACGGTCGCGCGTAACCCCTCGATCGAGTTGCCGTAACGTGACACTTCGGTGATCCATTTCGACGCAGCGACCAAGGCGTCGCGCCGCATTGACATCGGCGTTGTGCCGGCGTGGTTGGCCTGCCCGCGAAATTCCAGCTGCAGCCGCGATTGCCCAACGATCGCATCGACGACAGCCACTGGACACTTTGAAGCCGACAGGATAGGCCCTTGCTCGATGTGTGGTTCAATAAATCCGGCAACGCGATCGACCGGATATGCGGCCGACGAAATTTTCTCGGGCTGCAGGCCAAATGTTTCGATGACATCACGCATTGTGTGCCCGTCATCATCAACGCGGCTTAACCAAGCGGGGTCAAAGGTGCCGATCAGCGCCCGCGAACCGAGATAAGGCAACAAGAACCGAACGCCTTCTTCTTCGCTGAATCCAATCACGTCCAAGTGAAACGGCAACGGAAAATTACCAATCGCGCGGACCACGGCAAGGGCCATCATCACGCCCAAGATGCCGTCGTATCGCCCCGCCGCGGGGATCGTGTCCAGGTGCGACCCGATCAAAAGCGTCGGCAAATTCGACGGTTCATTCTGAAGGTTTACCAATCCGGCTTGAGGGCTGATCGAACCGATTCGTCTGCCGATCAAGTTTCCGGCTTCATCGACTCGGGGCGACATCCCCAACTCGCTCATCCACTTGCCGACCTGCTGGTGAACGCTTTGCATCGGTTGCGACAAGAAGCGACGCGTGATTCGTCCCGGTGTTTCGGTGAATTCGGCCAGTTGATCGCATCGATCAAGGCACTGTCTAGCGAGTTCGTGCTTGTCCACAGCCGGCAATCTTTCTACCGTGTCAGAGTGTGCTTTCTGAAGGCACTGTCACAAGAAAAACCTTTCACCTGTGAGATGATGAGCGGAATGGCGCTCGCCACCGGTCGCCAACAGAACCGATCGGAGGTTATCGGTTCCCGATCTCAACCGCAAGTCACGACCTCTCCACCGCAAGTCACGATCGCCATGCAAAACACGCTGCAACTGGCTATTAACGGAAAGCCGCATACGATCAGCGGATCGGCGGCGTTGATGACTCTGTCTGACTATCTGCGGAACTCGTTGCGTTTGGTCGGAACCAAAATCGTTTGTTCCGAAGGCGACTGTGGCGCTTGCAGCGTACTGGTGGGCCGTATCCACGACTCGAACACGGACACAAACACTGATACCGGCACCGACACCGGCACCGACACCGGCGATATCGATTACCGGGCCGTCGATTCGTGCATTCTGTTCATGTATCAACTGGACCGGACACACATCGTGTCCGTCGAAGGGCTAGGCGACGAACAGAACTTGTCGCCCGTCCAAGAAGCGATGGTCAAGTGCCATGGAAGCCAATGCGGCTATTGCACGCCTGGATTCGTCACGACGATGCACGGACTGCTGGAGCACCGTCCGATCACACGTCCGATCACAGACGAGCGAAACATTCACCACCTGTCGCCGAACAATAACGATGTTGGCGAATCGGCAAGCGAAGGTCATTCATTCGACGAAGACCGGTGGCGGATCGGACTTTCGGGCAACCTGTGTCGCTGTACCGGATATGTCCAAATCATCGACGCCGCAAAGGCACTATCCACGCAAGACGTACCGTCGATCAACCAGATGTATCCCGCATCGTCGATCCGCTCACTTTTTGATTCCGTCGATTCGAAACCTATCGCCATCACCGACCAAGCGAGAACGGTCTTCATTCCGAAACGCTTGAGCGACGCGTTGGCAATTCTTGCCGAGCATCCCGATGCCCGCTTGGTCACCGGAGCGACCGACTTGGGTGTCCAGCACAATCATGGCCGCACGATCGAACCGACACTTATCTGTTTGTCCGAAATTAGCGAATTGAAACACATCACGGTCACCAGCGATCACGTCATCATCGGCGCTGCGGCAACGTGGACCGACGTTTTAGATTCGACCGGCGAACTGTTTCCGGATTTCGCTGACGTTCTGCGGCGATTCGGCAGCCCCCAAATTCGCAACATGGGAACGCTGGGTGGAAACTTGGCGAACGCATCGCCCATCGCGGACTCGATTCCGTTTCTGTACGCAGTCGATGCTGAACTGATATTGATGAGCCGCAACGGGCAACGTTCCGTCCCGATCAATCAGTTTTATCAAGGTTACAAAGAATACGATTTGCAGCCTGGCGAATTGATCGGTTCGATCAAGGTGCCACGCATGGAGTCAAACGAAACGCTAAGACTGTACAAGGTCTCTCGGCGACGTGACATGGACATCAGCACGTTCACCGCAGCGATCCATCTGGTCCTGGATGCCGATCGAATCACGCAGGCCCGCATCGCGTTGGGCGGCGTCGGACCGACGGTGATCCGCACTGGCGATACGGAAGCCTTCCTGGTGGGCCAGCGGTTTGATGAAACCACAATGCAAGAAGCGGGACGAATCGCTCGGACCGAAATCACACCCATTTGTGACGTACGTGGCACGGATGACTATCGGTACCAACTAGCCGAGAACATCTTGCTGAAATTTTTTCATGACACCAACTCGGATCGTCAAACGGTGACAACATGACCAGTGTCGGCAGAGCAATCCCTCACGACTCGGCGATCGGTCACGTCACCGGGCGAGCCCCGTACATCGAAGACCTGCCCAGGTCTGAAGGCGAACTTTGGGTCGACTTCGCCGGTGCTCCCGTCGCAGCTGGAAAATTGAAGTCCATCGATACGTCCAAAGCCGAGTCCGTTGACGGAGTTGTCGGAATCTACACGTGCAATGCGGTGCGAGGAAAAAAGGTTTTCGGTCCGATCTTTCATGACGAACCGTTCTTGGTCGAAGAAGACATCATGTACGTGGGGCAACCGGTCGCCGTCGTTGCGGCGACCTCGCGTGAAGCAGCAAGAATCGCGGCGGACTTGATCGAGATCGTCGCAGAACCATCCGAACCGATTCTCGAAATCGCAGACGCGATCGAAGCGAACCATTTTCTGGGCCCACACCGCCGGATCGCTCGCGGCGATTTCGAAACCGCCATCGAATCGGCTCCCCACACCATCGAAGGCGTTTTCGAGAGCAATGGCCAAGAACAATTCTATCTGGAATCGCAGGCGTGCCAGGCGATACCGGGCGAAGCGGGCCAGGTGAAACTGATTTCATCGACTCAGAATCCTACCGAAACGCAAGCCGTCGTCGCGGAAGTCCTTGGACTGTCGATGCATCAAGTTGTCTGTGAATGCAAACGCATGGGAGGTGGGTTCGGCGGAAAAGAGACGCAATCGGCACTGCCGGCGTTGATGGTCGGACTGGTGGCGCAGCAGACAGGACGCCCCGCACGCATTGTCTACACCAAGGACGTTGACATGCGTTGCACGGGCAAGCGACACGCATACCTGAGCCGCTATCACGTGGGGTTCGACGACGAAGGCTATGTCGTTGCCGCCAAATTCGATTTTTTTAGCAACGGCGGCGCGTTCGCCGACCTTTCGACGTCCGTGATGGAACGAACCATGATGCACGCCGACAACGCTTACTTTCTGCCCAATGTCCAGATCAACGGGCAAGTTTGCCGCACCAATTTGCCGCCAAACACGGCGTTCCGAGGATTCGGGGGGCCCCAGGGTGTCGTGGTGATCGAAAATGTGTTGCAAGAAATCTCGCAGCGATTGGGGCTGGACGCCTTTGATGTCCGCACGCGAAATTTGTATGCCGACGGTGACCCGAAACGGAATACGACGCCGTACGGACAAGTCGTGCAGAATCACTTGTTGCCAGAAACTTTTCGTCAGCTCGAACGCACAAGTGACTATCGAACTCGATCGGCCGACGTCATCGCGTTCAACCGACAGAGCCGTACGCATGTCAAAGGCATTGCGATGTCGGCGATCAAGTTCGGCATTTCGTTCACCAGCAAATTCCTGAACCAGGGCAACGCGCTGGTCAACGTCTACACCGACGGCACAATTCAGGTTTCCACCGGCGGCACGGAAATGGGACAGGGGCTGAATACAAAGATTCGACAATTGGTAGCCGACGAGTTTGGAATCGACACGGATGCCGTCTTGCTAATGCCGACATCGACGGAAAAGAACAACAACACGTCACCGACCGCCGCTAGCGCCGGCACCGACCTGAACGGGGCCGCCGCGGTGATCGCATGCCGCGAGATACGACAGCGGATGACGACGCTCGCCAAAACGCTGCTCAGCGCCGAGGAAATTTCATTCGCCGATTCCAAAGTGTTTGACTCGCGTCGCCCCGATCAAGCGATCGGATTCGCCGCATTTTGCGACATCGCGCGTCGCGAGCGCGTCGACTTGGGACAACGTTCGTTCTATGCAACGCCGGGGGTCGATTTCGACCGCGAAGCGGGGCGCGGCACACCATTTTTCTACTTCACCACCGGTGCCGCGGTGGCTGAAGTCACGATGGATCGATTTACCGGCGAGATGGTGGTGAACCGCATCGATCTGTTGATGGACATCGGCAAGTCGATCAACCCGGGGATCGATTTGGGCCAAGTGATCGGTGGTTTCGTTCAGGGCATGGGCTGGTGCACCAACGAAGAACTCGTGTACGACGCCGAGGGCAACCTGCTTTCGACCGGGCCGACGACCTACAAAATCCCAAACATCACTGACGTGCCGACCGAATTCCACGTGAACTTCATCGACAATCCCAAACATCAGTTGAACGTGCGTCAAAGCAAAGCAGTCGGAGAACCACCGTTGATGCTGGGAATCGCGCCATGGCTCGCGGCCAAACACGCCATGTCGTTCATCGCCCCAAACGACATCGCACGACTGCGTCTGCCGGCAACCGGCGAAGAGAACCTGATGTGCATGACTCGATTAAGAGTAGGCGAGACAAGTCCACCTGCCGCCGCCAAGTAACGAAATTTCACGGGTGTGAATGTTCGCAGACGGCCGACAAGTTGAAATGAGCCCGACATGTCCGATCCTGTCCGCCCGCGGGACGATGGGACTTGTCACTATCGCTGGTAAATTGGCAGGTATCCTAAATCAAGCTGCAGCATGATCAGGTTGCAGGCCGTGACATAGACGGGATGGATCACCTGGCCTTCCCAGTAACCGTCGGGACGTTGCTCGCTGATGATGCGATCATACAGACGATCGCGGAACGGTTGCCACAATTCACTGCCTTGACGATAAACGACTTGGCTGTAGTAAAGATACGTGTAGTGCCAATGACCGAACGCGCGTGTCCCGTCGCTAATGTCGTGCAACGATTCCTTGGTGTACTTCCACATCTCTGGAACATGTTCACTGTCGTAATCGCCGGCGTTGTAAAGTGCGGCGAGCGCGGCGGCGGTGATGGCTGGTCGACTGCTGCCTTTTTGCCGACTGCTATAACTGATACCGCCATCGGGATTCTTGCATCCATAGATGTACTCTTTGGCTCGTTCGATGACTTTCACGCTGACGGGGATCCCCGCGTTGCGGCAACCTCGCAGTCCCTGGACCTGGGTGATGGTGGTTGATCCTTCGTCAAAGTCGTTTCCGTCTCGGGCCGAAACGTATCCCCAACCCCCGGCGGCTGTTTGTGCGTTGCCGCTGAATTCGACTGCCTTGGTCAGCACCTCTACCAACTCTTCGCGTCGATCCAACAAACCTTCCTCGCCTAAGACCTGCGACAAGAACAGCATGGAAAAACCGTGACCGTACGTGTATCGCGAATCGGATTGCGGATCACCAATCAATCCGTTGTCACGGCTCTTGCTGATCAGAAAGTCCGCAGCCCGTGCAATTTGTCTCGCATATGGCCCTTGCGTGGTCGTGCTGCCACTGCCGATCAGAGCGGTGCCGGACAATGCGGCTAGCGCTGTGGGATAAACTTGCGTGTTCCATTGACCGCGAGACGATTGAGTGCGACTGAGCCAATTCAATCCTTTTGCGATCGCATCATTCCAACGCGGATCTCGAGCGGCATCGGCGCGGCCACTGGAAAATCCCAATCCGGCACCGGCACAAAGCATGGTTGCCTGACGGAGCCAATCACGACGTGTGGAACGAAACGACATGTGCAAGCTTTCGATGGAATTCTTAAATGGAGCCAGTCCGCATGTGATTTTCTACGCGACCGCAAACGCGAGAAATCGAACGCCGAATTGGCACGTGAGGGCACAAAACATTTCAGATTCCAGAACTTTCCGATTTGCTAATCGAGTTCTGAAACCCTGTCATTCATCTCCAAGGGTGCAGCCCAGTTCTCACCAAGGAGGAATGATGACGGACTGACATTCTACAACATCTGCCAAAACAGGCGAAATCGCATTATTCCGCTACCAGAGGATGAACCCCGGTCTTTCGCTGACAGATCGGGCAAAAGAATGTGCTTCGTTGAGCCTGGACAATCCGACGAATCACACCCTTCTCACAGCGGGGACAGGGCAGGGCGGCTCGATCGTAAACGCGATGGCAATTCTGGTATCCGCCGGGATCATTCAACACGTTTCGGTACGTGCCATCCCCTAACGTGCTGCCTTCGTAGCGAATCGCCTCGTTAAGCACATCGCCGATCGCTTTATGAATTCGCTGCCACTGTGGTCGGCTCAGCTTGTCGCATCTCGTTCTGGGATCGACGCCGGCCAAGAAAAGTATTTCCGCCGCGTACAAGTTGCCGATCCCGGCGACGGCCGCTTGATCGAGCAGAGCGACTTTGATCGGACGCTGACTGCTTGCGAGCTTCTCTCGAATCTGATCGGCGGTGATCTGCAGCGCATCGACCCCCAATCTCACGTCGACCGTTTCCGCAAACTCCTCCTGATGCAGCAATCGAATCGTTCCCAATCCACGTCGATCCCAAATCAGCAGTTGTGGTTCCGATCCGCCGGTCAGATCGACGCGCAGCCGAAGATGCTCGACGGTTGGCGGATCAACCAGCAGCACCAATCCGGTCATTCGTGGCTCGATCACGATCACCTGTGCGTCGTCCAGATAAATCAATACTCGCTTGCCACGGCGCCCAATCGATTCAATTCGCTTGCCGCGAACTCGTCGATCAAACGCATCAATGCGAGGCTGCAATAGGCAAGGCCTCAGCCGGCAGGGCGGACGTTGTACCGATTCGATTCGGCTGCCGACGACCGAGGCGATCCCGCGGCACATCGTTTCGACTTCGGGCAGCTCAGGCATCAGCAGTACACTCGTCCTTCGATCGGATATCGCTTGTGCTTGGCAATGGCTTCGTGATCATCTTTGCGAAACGCGTTCCACGCTCCAATCCCTGCCAACACTGCATCCAACGCGTCGCCACCGGAATCCGACATGATCACGCGACGTTGGTAGGCGGAAACGCTTACGATGTCTCGAATCCCACGCATGATTTTTTTTCGTGTTTTCAAATGCGTTTCGTTGGGCGGTTTCCCGCCCGATTGCTTGTATCGCATGTGAGGCAATTCAAGTCGCTTTAGCGTTGACGAGGGGCATGCCTCCACAACAACACGGCGAGGTGTGCCGGACCGACGATAATGAAACGGCAGCACCGCGGTCGACTTGTCACCTGAAAGCGGCAACAAGACCTGATTCATGCCGTGAACCGTTTGGTGAATGATGCGATAGTGGTAGCAGTCAAACGGCGTTTTCGTCTCGCGGTCGGTATCGCGCCGGACATGCATTTGACCTGTTTTTTGCCGAGTGATCGCGACAAGTTCCCGGCCGTATTGCTGCGCCGTGCCGGAAAATTGCCGCACATGTCTCAGTTGCTTCGGCCAAGTTCCCAAACCAAGTTCGATCGGCAAGCCGAACGGAAAGTCGCAGCCCCACAGGCTATTCGTGCTGGCCTGGATCTCATTGACCAAGTATTTACAAACAATCTCGCGATCATCCGCGCCCGCAAATCGACCGATCGGACCGAACCGAATGAGTTCTAATTCCTTTTTGCCATCGGCGCGCAGTTCTGCCAACCACGCCGTTTTGCCCGACTGAGCGGCTCCGCTGAAATCGACACCGAATACGGTACCGATACGGGGCAGTTTGATCATCTTGGGATGTGCCATCTTGCGGTTAGCCTTTCAAGCAACGAAATGCACCGGCGCATGGCGGTCGCGATACCAGAGTCCGGCAAATAACAGAATGATCACCAAACTTGCCCACTGGTAAGCCGTCATGCCTGCAGTGATCCGAGGTTCCGGTCGAATCGTCTCGGTGGCTAGCCGATAAACCGCATAAATGATGATGTACAGTTTGATCAAGTTTCCGCCGAAACGCTGACGTTCGAGCAGCATCCACAACACAACCGCGGCAGCCGCGTGAAAGATCGATTCGTAAATTTGCGTCGGATGCCGAGAGAACGCATCGATCTTGGGGAACACCACGGCCCAAGGCACATCGGTCACGGTGCCATAACAACACTGGGCCTGGAAACACCCCAGTCGCCCCACCGCGATTGATGCGGCAACGGGAACGGCAAACCAATCGCCCGTCTTTGTCTTGATATCCAGCGTCCATTTGGCTAGCTCGACTCCAAAATACCCACCGACCAGCCCGCAAAGAATCGTCTTGCCATCTTGGAACCAAGCCGATCCCGTTAGAAACGCATCCAGGTCCGTGAACAGGTACGGCAGTTTCGCGCCGATCATCGCGCCACAAAATGCGCCTGCTAAAACGCCGAACCGCTGCCGGCGATCCAACGTTGTTTGATGCGGCGTCACTCGGCTGACCACAAGCCCCGTCATCATGGCCGCTCCGATGATCAACGAGTACAGCACATCAACATTCATTGATGTTGACCAGCGGCGATGGTGATGAGAGGACCTCACGCTGTTCCTGTTCGCCCGCTTGGCTGCTGCAACGAACATCACTCAGTTCCGGCAAGTCAACGTGGCCGTCACGATACAGGACGTTGTAGGCCGAGAACGGGATCAGGTGCCCGGATGGCAGCACATGATGCACGCAAGATTTCATCAATTGACGAACATCAAAGTTGTACGCGTCCATGAAGGAGGTGATCGTGACGCGGAGCAAGTCAGACTGGCTGAGTGACTGAGCGACTGCTTTGTGCATGAACGATTGCGCCATGGTGGCGGCCTCGTCGGACATTCTCTCATCGGCGGTGTTCGAATCGACGTGCAGAATCTCACACGGCGAGTCTCCGCAGGTTGTGCGTGACAGGAATTGCCCGATCAATTCCTTCGCTCGATCTCGCGTGAACACGATGCCGCCGGCAAGCAAATCCATGTTTGCCGCAATATCGATAAACCGGTTCAGCGGCACCAATGACCCCGCGTCGCGGTACGCGTAACAAAGCGTGTGAGCATTGGGGTGTGCACATGGCAGTGGCAAAAAATCCGATTCGGAAAACCATTCGCCAGCCTGGTCGGCAATGGCCGCGATCACGTCAGGAAAGGTCACGCGATCCTCAAGTTGCTCAGGCAAAAAGTGTCGGCCGCAGTAGGTTGCCGGCTGGAAACTGACGCCGGTCACATGAGGTCGCTCGGCCGCATGGCGAATGATGGGCCCGCATTGGTCGAGGTTCAAACCGGATTGCAACGTGCACACCAGCGTTGTCTTTAAGCCGACTTCGCCGAGTCGTTCGACGGCTCTGAGCTTTGTTTCAAGTAGCGAAACGCCTCTCAAAGCCTGATAGTGTGTTTCCTGCAAACCGTCAAATTGCAGGTAGACTTCTGCGCGGTGATTCCACTGCGCTACCGCATCGCGGAACTCGGCGTCCTTGGCCAATCGCACTCCGTTGGTGTTGATCATCACCACATCGATCGGTTGTTCGCACGCATACCGCAAGATTCGCAAGAACTCGGGATGGATCGTCGGTTCGCCGCCGGATAGCTGCAGCACTTCCGGTTTTCCTTCCACCGCGACCAATCGATCGATTGCCGACTTGCACTGTTCGAACGTGAGGTGCTTGCCACCGGGTGCGCTGGCAGCAAAACACATCGGGCAGGTCAGGTTGCAGTTCGACGTGATCTCTAACAGTGCGATGCAGGTGTGTTGTTCGTGCTCGGTGCATAGTCCGCAGTCGTACGGACAGCCTCGATCAGGCAGCGTTCCGATGATTTGTGGAACCTTGCCCGGCGTCGAAAACTCGTTTCGATCAAACCACCGGACGTCAGAGCAGACAAAGTCTTCACGAACGCCATGGACCTCGCAGCGTTTGCGGAAATACACGCGGCTTCCTTTCACGACGATCTTTGCCGGCACAACGGCCAGACATTCTGGACATAAGCTTTGGGTCGTCCCCAAGAATGAGTGTTGCCGCAATTTCATTACTTGCGTCTCCACAATAAACGCAGCACGATCGCACCTGCGGCCAACCCCACGACAACCGATCCGAACAGAAACACCGGGATTGCCTGATCGGCGCTACGCCCGGCGCCGGCACTATTGGCCGCAAGTAAACCCAGGCAAGACGCCGTACAAGCGATCCCGAATGCAGAGACCGCTCCGGCACAGGCTGCGACGACACCGGCAGCCGACGCAAAGAAGATCAGCGATTTTTCACCTGCGGAAACGTCAATCCCGTCTTTGCGCTTGCGGCCAACCAGAATTGCCGTGCGGATCATTGCGGGTGCGACCAAGACGCCTATGAGTATCGCGAGCCCCGGCGCGACAAAGGCGAGTGCCGCAATCACGACGACCAACCCGATAATCATCACGATGATCGGAAAAGACGCTCGCTCGGTTTCCTCCAAAGCAATCGGGGCCGCGTAAGGGTTCACCAGCGTCGCGACAACGAGGGCCGGTTCCCTGTGATCCGAATTCGCAGTGTCCGAATTCGCAGTGTCCGATTCCGGCAAGGTGGCCGCCGTGAGTTCGGAACGACAAAGCCAACAGTTTTGACCGCTGGCCGTTGATGCCTGGCAAACCGGACAAATCACTTGCTCAGTCAACATCGGCTTCCCCGCCTGCTAGGTGATCGGTCTCGCCTGCGCGGTGATCAGCCCCGCCTGCGCGTCGGTCGGCATAGTGCCGCGCCATGGCGTGGAACCGACGAATGATCTGGCCCAACATCCCGCCGCAAATCGCCATCGCCAACAGTGTGATGATCTGGTGATACCGAGCGACCACTCTGACTTGCCTGTCGCCGAAGAGCTGCGGCCATCGTCCCATCACCATCAGATACAAATAACAGAAGATCGCCGCGGCGGTCGCGGCACGAACCAGCGGCAAACTGAATCGCATCGCCGCCATGATCAGAATCAGTAAATATCCGAGCACGAGTGGGCTCTGTTGTCCGCCGCCCAAACACAAAATGGCGGTCAATAACGCCAGGTCCAACCCGGTGGTGATGTAGGGCATCGATCCAGGAAACGCCCGCTGACGCAAACAGACGTCGACCGCCAGTGACATCAACAACCATCCCGCGACGATAACGGTCACGGCTAGATGAAACACTTCATCCGGCGGGGCCGAGGTCGCTAACAAGCCGCCCGGCCGGTAATGCTGGACCAAATGAACAAGATAGAACGCGACCAGACTGAATATTCGCAGATGGTTCGCTCGATACTCGCCATCCAGCTGCTGCCAACGTCCGGCAACAAACCAGGCTTCGTCGTCATCGAGAGATTTCACAGTGGATACCAAAGCTGGTGACTCCCGGCCGGCTGATGGGATCACGATTGTTACGCCTATCCGCAATTGGTGCGTCTAAACACGTGCAAAAATGAAATTCTAAGTTGTCTCTATCAGCTCGCTCGCGGTTCAGGATCAACCGCTCCCGGGCGGATCCAGCGACGGAACAAAGCGTGGACGGGCCGTTTAGCTTAGTGGTCCCGCCGCGAACATGCGAGACATCAGAGGTGTCGTTGACCGACTCGCGTATCGTGGTGAAAATCAATTGCACCGCGTTCTATTTCCTTCTATCCACCGTACGAGTCGTCACGTCATGAGCACTGATACCACCGCAGCCGCAGCCGCCGTTCCTGATGAGCGGGGCCGATTCGGCGACTTCGGCGGCCGGTTCGTTCCAGAGACGCTGACGCGGGCGCTCGACCAGCTGAGCGACGAATACGCACAGGCCAAGAAGGATCCGCAATTCCAAGCCGAATTGGCCGAGTTGCTGCGCACGTTTGTCGGTCGCCCAAACCCGCTGTACCACGCCAAGCGACTCAGTGATTTCGTCGGCGGGGCGCAAATCTGGCTCAAACGCGAAGACCTGAACCACACCGGTGCCCACAAGATCAACAACACCCTGGGACAAGCGTTGCTAACCCTGCGAATGGGAAAGAATCGTGTGATCGCCGAAACCGGCGCCGGTCAGCACGGTGTGGCATCGGCAACCGCGTGTGCCCATTTCGGATTGCCCTGCACGGTGTACATGGGCAGCGAGGATATTCGCCGACAAAAGCCCAACGTGTTCAGCATGAAATTGCTGGGCGCGGAAATCTGCCCGGTCGAAAGCGGGTCAAAGACACTGCGCGACGCGGTGAACGAAGCCATGCGAGATTGGATGGCTTCGGTCGAGAACACTCACTACATCATCGGCAGCGTGATCGGCCCCCATCCGTTCCCGATGATGGTCCGCGATTTTCAAAGTGTGATTGGTCGTGAAACGAAGACACAATGTCACGAGTCGTTTGACCGATTGCCTGATTGTGTCGTCGCATGTGTCGGTGGCGGCAGCAATGCAGCCGGCATGTTCTTTCCGTTCATCGAAGATGACGGCGTGAAGATTTACGGCGTCGAAGCGGGCGGCCGCGGCCACAACGCCGGTGATCACGCATCGCCGTTGACCTATGGCAAACCTGGCGTCCTGCACGGCAGTTATAGCTATGTGATGCAAGACGATGACGGACAAACCTGTGACGTACACAGCATGAGCGCCGGCCTGGACTATCCCGGTGTCGGCCCCGAACACAGTTACTGGAAAGACACCGGGCGCGTGGATTACATCGAATGTGGCGACGACGAAGCGATGCAGGCGTTCGATAAACTCGCTCGCACCGAAGGGATCATCGCGGCGTTGGAATCCAGCCACGCCGTCGCCAAGGCGATGACCATCGCGGCCGACATGTCGCCGAAAGAACACCTTGTCGTCTGCCTTTCCGGACGTGGCGACAAAGATGCCATGGAAATTGCCAGACTCCGCGGCGAGTCGTGGTAGCATCACGGTTGTGCGTCTTGAGAACTGGCGAGGTCCAAAAACGACAACGCTGACACAAAACAGCGAGGTTGTTGTTCGCTCCGCGAAAAGCGTGAAAGTCATCAACTTCGCTTCGTCAGTGGCAAACAATATCGACGTAACAACAACGACCATTTCAGCCTTTAGGTTTAACCGACAATGACGAAAATCACTTGGCTTGGACATGCGACTTGGTTGATCGAAACCGATGAACATCGCATCTTGTTGGATCCGTTCCTGACTGACAATCCTTCGGCAACGATGAAGCCTCAAGACATCGGTAACATCTCACATGTGCTGATCTCCCACGGGCACTTTGACCATGTGGCCGATGCGGCCGACATCATCAAAGCCAACAATGCGTCCCTGATCGCCATCTTTGAGATTGCACAGTGGTTCGCAAACGAACACGGGATCAAGGACGGTACTGGAATGAATATCGGTGGAACGCTGACCACTGAATTCGGATCAGTAAAAATGGTGCCGGCCATCCACAGCAGCGTGCTGCCTGACGGATCTTATGGCGGCAATCCGGCCGGATATGTGCTGACCATCGACGGCCAACGCATCTATTTCGCCTGCGACACGGCTTATTTTGGCGACATGCATTTCTATGCCCACGGTGTCGACGTCGCGGTGCTGCCCATCGGCGACTTATTCACCATGGGCATCGACGATAGCATCGAAGCGATCAAGTTGATCGAACCCAAGAGCGTATTGCCAACGCACTACAACACTTGGCCGCCGATCGAACAAGACGCGAACGCTTGGGCCACAAAGGTTCAGCAAGCGACCGACGCCAAACCGGTCGTCTTACAGGTGGGCGGCTCGCTGGAAATTTAACGAGACAACGTCTGCACTCGGCACGAACCTTTCTTGCTGAATCCGGTCTCAGTAGCGACGGGGAACTTCCCCCGGCCATGTGCTGTCAGCGCCGAGAGCAGGTTCGTTGCGTGTAAACCCGTATCATCCGACGAACCGATCGACGCCCGAACGTTTCGACGAGGCGGAATCGTTCGCGCGACGTGCATGCTGGCGGACCTGGATCACAACGGCGTGCTGGTTATTTTCCGGCATCAACTTTTTGTTGCTGCCGATCGCGACCTGCGGAGTGGTGTTGCACATGGAAGAGAACCTTCGCAAGGGAACGTTTGATTTCACGATCGCTGCTTCGATTTGCCTTATCCCGATCTGCCTTGCCGTCGGTGGCACCTGCGCCGCCCGTGCATCCATCCGTTGTCGCCGCGGCCATTGGTTTGGTGCCGCGTTGAATTTCCTGTGTGCGATCGCCCATACGTTACTGCCGTGGTGCATCGAGGCAACCGATTCGCTGAGTAAAAAATGATAGACAAACGTGAGTGATCCGGATCCACTAGAATTGTCGGATCAGCCGATACGATGGATACGGCTGTGATCGGATCACCCCGTTTCGCGTCTCCATGCGCGTCGGCACACCGCGGAGAAATCAATGTCACGCCAGGTTGCGGATTTCCTTGCCGAGCACGCCCGATTGACTCGCCGATTCTTGTTGCAGGCGGGCATCGGTTCCGGCGTCACGATTGCGTCACCGTCGTTTGCGAACGAGGATGCTGATAAAACAAACACACCGCAAACGAGTTCCGCTTATTCGGATGCGACCCTTCAAAGTGCCGTCGCGGAACTGGAATCTTGGTTGACGCACCCCGACGACTTTCGCGATGTGTCACGTGGCAAACCAAAGCCACACTCGCTGCCGGATGACAAGAAAAAAGAAGTCGGCATGACTCGCAAGACCTGGTCGTTGGATGTGATCAGCGATCCAGAGAACCCCGCGACGATCGCAAATCCGCTTGCCAAGGAAACGGGCAATGCGTTTACGTTCGATGACCTGATGAGCCTTGCCAAAGATCACTCGGTTCGGTTTGCGAAGGTGATGACTTGCTTGAACATTGGTTGTCCACTTGGCATGGGTATCTGGGAAGGCGTACCGCTGCGGCACGTGATATGGAAAACGAAGCCCACCGAAAATTTAAGGCGAGTCTTTTATTACGGATACCACAACGACGATCCTAAGCAGATGTTTCGCAGTTCGCTGCCGATCAGCCGTATCCTAGAAGACCCGTTCGACTTACCACCGGTAATCCTGTGCTACAAGTTGAACGGACAGTGGCTTTCGAGCGAGCGAGGTGGACCGGTGCGAGTTGTCGTGCCGGAAGCTTACGGTTTTAAATCGATCAAGTGGCTATCTCATGTGATTCTGTCAAACCTCTTTTACGCCAACGACACGTACGGCGAAAAGAACAATGACGTTGATAGTCCTCTAAAAACGTTCGCAGCAACGCTTACGCTGCCGGGCGAAGTCAAAGCCGGCGAACCGTTTCCCGTGACCGGTTACGCTCAAGTCGGAATTTCCGGATTGACCAAAGTCCAGTATTCCATTCAACCGCGGGACGCACAGGCAGCCGATGACGATCGGACTTTTTCGGCCGATCCGTGGACCGACGCGACGATTCTGGAACCACCCAAGTCATGGGGCGGAGGCATCAAAGGCGATCAAATTCCCGCGGAAACCTTGGGCTTTGACGAACGAACCGGCCAACCAAAATCTTGGCCGATGCGACTGGCCAAGGCACATTGGGCAGCGCTGCTGGATGGTCGTTCTAAGGGCGAATACATCTTTCGCTGCCGGACGATCGATGCCAACGACCACGCCCAACCGATGCCTCGACCGTTCCGAAAGTTAGGGCACAGCGATATCGAGACGAAATTGATCCGAGTGATCTAGACACTGTCTCGTCTTTGCAAGCCGCACGGCACAAGCTGCACCGCACAAGCCACACCGCACAAGCCGCACCGCACAAGCCGCACCGCACAAGTGATCGGGCACGTTGGTCCTGCACGATGCCGCCCGGGCCAAAGCTTAACGCCCAAACCCTCAGCCTCGTGGCGATGCGATGCGAAGGTCAGTACGAGGCATGGCTTAGCACCGGGTGCGCGCTCGGTTTGCCAGAGTCACTCGCACCGCGTGAAGGAACCACGGTTCATGCTGCGACCGAACGCAAGTCTTGGTGGGCAAACGGAACGCGGCTTTCACGGAGCGGTTCGCGTCCCAAACAGCATTGATGGGCCCTGACTTTCGTCAGGACCGGTACGACCGGCTAAAAACCGTTCGTCGCCGCGGATAACTGCGAGCTAGATTTTCCAAACCTTCCCCCGCCAACGACGGCGAAATACCGGAAAATTTGGAGTCAGTCAGTTGTCAGCGCCAATCTTAGGACACGTCGATCCCTATCGCGGTGGTTCCGTCGATGGGCAATTGCGCCTCTCGGAAATAATCGCGTCGCTCTCCTACGCACTGGACATCACCGAAGGGCAACCCGAGGGCCATGCGGTGCGCAGCTGCATCATTGGGCTTCGAATCGCCGACGAATTGCAACTAAGCGATGACCGTAAGACGGGATTGTTCTATGCCTTGCTGTTAAAGGACCTCGGTTGCTCCAGCAACGCCGCAAGGATGTGCTCGCTGTTTCAAGCCGATGAGCGAGACGTCAAACGGGACATCAAACTGATCGACTGGACCAGCTTATTATCAGTCGCATCCTTTTCGTTGCATCACGTGATGCCGGGCACTTCGATCATCACACGTTTGATCAAAGTTGCCGGCATGACTCGCACCATCGAATCCACATCACGCAGTCTGATGAAGGTTCGGTGCGAACGAGGCGCCGATATCGCGCGAATGCTTGGTTTCCCCGAAAACACGGCGCAAGCGATTCTTGACTTGGACGAACACTTTGACGGCCACGGACATCCGCGCGGTCTGCGCGGCAATCAAATTTCGCTGGAAGGTCAAATTTGCTCGCTGGCGCAGACGATGGAAGTATTCATCACGGCGGGAGGCGTCGACGCGGCCAGAAACATCGCAAGAGAACGCAGCGGCACGTGGTTCAACCCCGAAGTGGTCAAAGTATTTCTGGACGCGGCGAAATATTCGTCGTTCAAGAAAGTTCTTTCCGACCCGAACCCTCGCCAAGCGCTGCAGGAAATGGAACCGGCCGATCATGTCCGCAGCGTCGACAACGAGATGCTTGACCGGATCGCGCTGGCTTTCTCGCAGGTCATCGACGCCAAATCACCGTGGACGATGAGACACTCGCAAGGCGTCGCAGACATCGCAGGCGGCATCGGTCGGGCAATGGGGATGAGCGCCGAAAAACAGCGTGAACTCCGTCGCGCAGGATTGCTACACGATATTGGCAAATTGGGTGTACCGAACACCATCCTTGATAAGCCTGCGAAATTGACCGACAGCGAATTCGCGCAGATGAAACAGCACACCGATCACACACACCAAATCTTGGAACGCGTTTCGAGTTTTCAAGGCTTTGCCGATTACGCCAGCGCCCACCACGAACGGCTTGACGGCAAGGGATATCATCGTGGCCTGCATGGCGATGCGATTCCTGTGGAAGCACGCATTTTGGCCGTTGCCGATGTTTGCGAGGCGATGTCGGCAGACCGTCCGTATCGATCCGGCATGTCGGCGGAACAAATCATTGACATCCTGCGCAGCGAGAGTGGCACGGCATTCTGTCCTGATGTGGTAACCGCATTCTTGCAGGTCCAAGACGAATCGAACTTGATTGAGAACTTGAAGGCACGTAGCGTCTAGTCGATTCGGGGTGATATCGACGCGACAGGCACCACGTGGCGGGTCGACGCGCCGAGTCGACACGGTTGGCCTAGGTGGCGGGCTCGCCTTCGTCCGCTGGCTTCTCGGGTTCATCCTTTGCGCGGACCAGCACATCGTCGTCCTGCACTTTGACTTCAAAAGATTCGACTTTCACGCGTGGGTTGTCTTCCCATGTGCCGTCTTTGATACAGAATCGCCACGCATGCCACGGGCAGGTCACGGTGTGGTCTTCGACATAGCCTTCCGCCAGCGAAGCCCCCATGTGGGGACAGAGGTCGTCGATTGCGTACCATTGGCCCTCTTTTTTGAAAACGGCGACCATCCGGCCATCCACGGGGACCGCTTTTCCCACGCCTTCTTCGAAATCACTCACCTTGCCGACTACTTCAAAGTCGCTCATTGATCCGATATTCCCTTGCACGAAGTCTGTGTTACCGTACACACTCTAACTTGTGCCGATAAAAATCGCAGGGTGGGATCTTGCATGCAAGTCGCCGCCGCGGTGTTCGATGGCGATTCTGGTATGTAATCTCGGAATCGATTCGGAGCCTATCGACACAGACGCAACGCACGCATCGTCGTCGCTGGACCGGTGACGGTTCAGACCCAGCCGCGGATCCCAATGGGGCCCAGCCGCGGTTCCGACGGGCCCCGTCGCATTTCCAATGGGCCCAATCGCAGTTCCAATGGGTATGACTCCTCACAGAATCGGCCACGCCCGTGAACCTTGACGGGGTCCGCCACGAATGACTTTTCGGATCGGCCTTGTTCTTCATTCATCGAACTCAATCATGACCAACCAACAACGACGCAAACGGCTTGAATCACTCGTTTGGCCGCACGTACAAACTCCGGCTCAGTACGTCGGTGGCGAACGCAACATCGTTGTCAAAGACCACGCTTCGGTCCGCGGTAAACTGTGCCTGGGGTTTCCCGATGCCTACACAATCGGAATGAGCCATCACGGACTGCAAGTGCTGTACTCGTTGATGAACCGCCGGGACGACTGGTGTGCCGAGCGAGTTTTCGCACCTTGGCCAGACATGGAAGCCAAACTGCGCGAGCACGACATCCCGCTATACAGTTTGGAAACGTTCACCAAGCTTGCCGATTTCGACGTCATCGGGCTCAGCTTGCAGTACGAGATCAGTTCACCCAACGTGTTGACAATGATCGACCTGGGCGGCATCCCGTTGGAATCAGTTGATCGCACCATGGCGGATCCGTTGATGGTCGCCGGCGGACCGTGCTGTCAAAACCCAGAACCGATGGCCGACTACTTCGACGTGATGATGATCGGCGACGGTGAACCGGCACTGCCGACCGTTTGCGATTTGTGGATCGAGCTGAAAGAGCGGTTTCGACAAGAGGACGGAACATTTATCGACGGCATCCAAGGGCAACAACAACGCGAAACCGCTCTCGCCGAACTTGCACAGAAAATGGAATGTGCCTATGTGCCGCGGTTCTATCAGCCCGAGTATGCCGACGGCCGTATCACCGCGATCAACCGCACCCGCGTCGATGTTCCCGAAACGATTGCGCCCAGCGTGATCAGCGATCTGGACGGTACGCCGCTGCCGACTTCGCCTCTGGTTCCATACATCGATTGCGTGCACGACCGCATCGCGGTGGAAATCATGCGAGGATGCCCGCACCTGTGTCGCTTTTGTCAAAGCACGGTGATCAAGCGGCCACTGCGAATCCGCGAAGTGGAAACGATCGTCGACGCCGCATGGGAAAGCTATAAGAACACCGGCTTTAATGAGATCAGCATCCTGTCGCTTTCCAGCAGCGATTACCCGCACTTTGAACCGCTGGTGAACCGACTTCACGAAGTATTCCGGCCACTGGAAGTCAATATCAGTGTGCCCAGCCTGCGGGTGAACGATCAATTGCGCACGCTGCCGATCTTATTGGGCAGCGACCGACGGCGCAGCATGACCTTGGCACCGGAAGTCGCGCGTGATGACATGCGCGAGCAAATTCGCAAAAAGATCAAGAACAGCGATTTGATCGAAGGCTGCCGCGTCGCATTCAAGAACGGATTTGAAAGTATCAAATTGTATTTCATGTGCGGACTTCCTGGCGAACGCGAAGTCGACTTGGACGGCATCGTTGACTTGGCCGAGACGATCGCAACGGTCGGCAAAGAAGTCAACGGACGATACGCACGGGTGACCGCTAGCGTTTCCAACTTTGTCCCCAAAGCCCACACGCCGTATCAGTGGAACGGCATGCAGCGGCGGGAATATTTCAAATGGGCACACAATCACATGCGAGCGCGTCGACAGATCCGCAGCGTCAGCGTGAAATGTCACGACATCGAAACCAGCCTGTTGGAAGGCGTCCTAAGCCGTGGCGATCGCCGCACCGGCAAAGCCGTCCGCTTGGCTTGGGAACGCGGTGCACGAATGGACGGCTGGACCGAATATTTGGATTCACAGCGATGGTGGCAAGCCATCGCCGACGCCGACATCGATGTCGAAAAACAAGTCCACGACAAATACGAGCTGATGGACAAATTGCCCTGGGACCATGTGAACGTCAAATTCGGCCGAGCGTATCTGGAAAAAGAGCAGGGCAGGGCAACGGTCCAATTAGCCGACCTGGCCTCGGCAAAGTGAGCCGAGAATCGATGTAACACGCTGCATGGCTTCACGCTTGGGAATTTGAAAGCATCCCATACCCCATCGTCGGAGCCATACGATGAAACGTTTGATCCTTGCTGCCACCGCTCTACTCGTCCTCGGAATTTGCAGCGTCGGTGCCCTGCTGGCTGCCGGATATCGCCAGAGTCACCAATTGCAGACGCCCGTGTTCAAGGCGATTGCCGACGAAGACGTCGACGGATTCCTGAACCTGTGTGACCCGAGCGTCCGGCAAGAAATCGATCCGCCCATGTTGGCGACATGGATGCACGCACTGAATGATTCGCTAGGCGAATGTCGCTTTCAGCCCGCCGGTGCTTTCAGCGTGAATTTCGAGAAACAGCCGAATCGAACGATCGTCAAAACCAAGGGCGGAATGCAGTTCGCCAATGGGATCGCGCAGTCGGATCTTGTTTTCCTGAATGGAAAGATCGTTAGCTTCTCAATCGATAGTGATGCACTTGCAAGAGACTGGTTCCACGGTCCAGCCGACACAACCTTCTATCGTGAAAACGGCGAAGTCGTCATCGGAACGTTACTCAAGCGTCGCTTGGACGAACTGAAACCGATGATGCACCCATCATTGCTGGAAGCGGCCGACGACGACACCTTGAAACATATTTGTGACCTAGGCGACGCGTGGGCCGGAAACGTCACGTCGATTGCCGCAACAGGTGCCGATTTTCAACAGGGCGAAAACCAACAACTGGTTGTCAGCCTGAACGTCGCAGGTGAAAAAGGCAACGTCGACGCGACCGTCACCTACACCTTCGACGGGCTAAAAGGTCACCTGACGGCGTTCAATATCCAGCCCAGCGAGTGAACACCGATCGAGGCCGGCAGACCTGTTCGCAGCGCCAGTGGCGCTGTCTTACGCCAAGCGATCTGTCGCCACGTGATACTGTGGGTCTTCAGAAACGTTGATCTCGACCAAGTCGCCAGCTCGGTCCAGCAACGTGCGACATTCGGGACTCAGGTGAGTCAAGTGCAAGCGTTTTCCGGCCGCCTCGTATTTGTCGGCCAGCATGTTAATCGCTTCCATCCCTGATTGGTCATAAACGCGAGTGTAGTAAAAATCGATCACGACATCCTCGGGGTCACCCGCGACATCGAACATTTCTTTGAACGACGGGACCGAAGCAAAAAACAAAGGTCCGTGAAGCTGATAAATCTTGCTACCGAACTCGTTGTACTTGATGTCGGCGAAAATATGAGTCGCATGCTGCCAGGCGAAGACCAAGGCCGAAACCACCACGCCCAAGATCACGGCCGTGGCCAGGTCATGCATCACAACGGTGTAGCCGGCGACAAGCACCATGACCAAAACATCGCTGGTCGGCATTCGCCGAAACATCTTGAGTGATGCCCACTCGAATGTTCCGATCACGACCATGAACATCACGCCGACGAGCGCAGCCATCGGGATTTGTTCGATGTATGGCGACAAGAACAGCACAAACATCAGCAAACAAACGGCGGCTGTGATCCCCGACAAACGACCGCGACCACCCGAGTTTACGTTGATCAGCGACTGCCCAATCATGGCACATCCGCCCATACCGCCGAACAGTCCGCAAACGAGATTTGCGATACCTTGCCCGATGCATTCGCGATTGCCCTGACCACGAGTTTCGGTGATTTCGTCGATCAGCGTTAGCGTCATCAATGACTCGATCAAACCGACGCCGCAAAGAATCACCGCAAACGGAAAAATGATTCTAAGTGTTTCCCAAGTCATCGGCACCATCGCATGTTCCATAAAGAACGGCATCGGCAATCCGCCGCCGATACCGCTGTTGGCTGACGCAATGGCTTTGGCTTTATCGACGTCCGCCGATGACGTGGGTTGATGCTTTGGCAGAACCTGATCGACCGATGGTTCTTGGACCGCGACACTGACCAACGTGACGGCGGTGAGGTCGGATTCTTGTTGCTGCTTTGCCTCGGCAACAGCTGCGGCGGTGCTGTTGGTTCGGAGCATATCGCCGACGGTCGCGACCAGATGCTCGTCGCGACCAGACGTGGATTGATTCAGCCCGATGGAAATGGCGGTGACCACCAAGATCGCAGCCAACGAAGCCGGTACCGCTCGCGTGACTTTCGGCAACAACCAAATGATCGCCATCGTCACGCCGACCAAAACCAGCATGACCAGCAAAGGCGTGCCGGTCAGGTATTCAAGCTCACCAAATTCCGAAAGCGTTTTGAAACTTCCCAGCTGCGCCAACCCGATCACGATGGCCAGTCCGTTGACAAAGCCGAGCATCACCGAATGTGGAACCATCCGAATCAGCTTGCCAAGTCGACCGACGCCGACGGCAATCTGCAGCACTCCGCAAAGAATCACAGTCGGAAACAAGTACTCGACGCCGTGCATGGCCACCAGGCTGACCACGACGACGGCCATCGCACCAGTTGCACCGGAAATCATTCCCGGCCGGCCGCCCAAGATCGATGTCAGCAGTCCGATAAAAAAGGCAGAATACAGACCAATCAACGGTGAAACACCCGCCACGAACGCAAACGCGATCGCCTCGGGGACGAGCGCCAAGGCGACGGTCACGCCTGATAAAACGTCGTTCTTGATTGATCCAGATTGTTGACGAAAGAAATTCAGCATCTCAGTTCCAATTGAGCTCGGCTCATGGCGGACGCTCTGCAGTGCAACGTTGTCACGATACAGCGCTGCTACGATCAAGACCGCCACGATCAAGCATTTGATTCATCACCGGCACAGGACGCCGGCACTTGTTGCGGACGTTTCGCACCGATGACACAGTCACTCGGCGAACGTCAACGCACAGAAGACCCTGTGACTATACTTTGCCCATAAGATGGGTCAACGTGGTTTCACTGCCACGGCTTCATCATTTCTATCGGCATGTCTGGCCTTGTAATCAATCGGTCGATAGAGAAGGCAATTGTGCTGCCATTAGCGCAACCTCGTTGCACAAGTTTGCACCAATACTTCCCTGCAAATCCCGTTTCGCTCTAATCGGGGGGAAGATACAAAAGCAATGAAAAAGCTGAGATAGTTTTTCGCAAACGACCTCCCACAAAGCGCCCCACGTGCATGTGAATGGAGCATTCAGCAACATCCAAGCTCCCGCAGACATCCCAATGCAGCCCTGCGCCACATTAGATACGATTAACGATGCTCAGCGGCACGCAAAACAACACTGTGTTACCACACGAGGCTATCGATGATGCGATCGACGACCCAGGCGGATGATTCTGACTCAAACGTGCCCTTTTGGATTCGGAGCCTGTGTTCATTGGTTCGGTTGGGTTCATTGGCTCGGTTGGGTTCATTGATGGCGCTGGGTTCACTGGTTGGGTTGGCGACATTGATTCCCACCACGCGCTGCCACGCGGACCAATCGCTTTACGTTCTTTCCAGCGCGGCATCCAACGTCAACCAATCGTCTTTTGATCTATCGAAAGTCGCTTCGACCGATATTGCATCTCAATGGAAGATCCACAAACGGACCCTTCACGGCGGCAAACAGGAAGGCGTCAGCCTCGTCAAAATCGACAACGGAATGATCACCGTATCCGTAGTCCCGACTCGCGGAATGAGCATCCTAAGCGTCGAGGATTCTCAGACGGGTGAGCGGATCTTTGGCTGGGATTCACCGGTCAAAGAAGTGGTTCACCCCAGCCACATCGATTTGGAAAGTCGTGGCGGGCTGGGCTGGTTGGAAGGGTTCAACGAGTGGATGGTCCGCTGTGGATTGGAATTTGCCGGGCACCCGGGGAAGGATAAATTCATCAACAATACCGGCGACGAAGCGGAGATGGACCTGACTTTGCACGGCAAGATCGGCAACATCCCGGCCTCGGAAGTCGAACTCTTGGTGCAAAATAAGCCGCCCTACCGCGTCACGCTGCGTGGCGTCGTTTCTGAACGAATGTTTTACGGCCCGAAACTAAAACTGGTCACCGAGCTTTCACTATTGCCGAATTCCGACACCATTGAGGTTCACGATGTAATCACCAATGAAGGCGCGTCCGGCCAGGAGTATCAGGTGATCTATCACACAAACTTTGGCGCCCCGCTGTTGGAACAGGATGCGCGGGTTGTCGTCGCGGCTAAAGAGGTTTGGCCGATGAACGAGACGGCGGCCGCGGGCATCAGCGATTTTGATCGTTATCGCGAACCGCAAGTCGATTTCGTCGAACAAGTTTACTTGGTGACGCCGCACACCGGTGCCGACGGTACGGCGACTGCCGTGTTAATGAATGCGGCGGGCGATCGTGGCGCATCGATGACTTGGTCAACCGCTTCGCTACCTCACCTGACGATCTGGAAAAACACCGCCGCAGTCGATGACGGCTATGTCACGGGCATCGAACCAGGCAGCGGATTTCCATTCAACCGACGTGTCGAACGTCATTACGGCCGAGTGCCAAAGCTTGCCCCAGGGCAATCGACCGAGTTTGATGTGTCGTTCTCGTATCTGCGCACAAGCGTTGATGTTCAGAAAGCCGCGGCGAAGATCAAAGCTTTGTCCGCCAATGCGGCGCCGACGATTCATTCCGATCCGCCAAAAAATCCTTTTGCGGATTGATTCCAAATCGAGCTACCCTCATCGATCAAGGTGATCTCTCATGAAACCGCATGTCTTGGTTCGATTCGTTTCGCAGACCCGCTGGCAATCGGCTGGATTGATTCTAGGGACGCTTCTTGTCGCTTCCGCATCGGCAGAACCGAATCGGAACGATGTCGTTGATGTCTTGCATCGTTCGGTAGCATTCTTTCGCGAACACGCTTCAGCCGGTGGAGGCTATGTCTTTCAAATTAGTGCTGATCTTTCCAAGCGAGAAGGCGAGGGCAGGGTAGGGCAGAGTACTGCCTGGATCGAACCACCCGCGACACCCAGTGTCGGGATGGCGTACCTGCAAGCGTACCGTCACTGTCACGATCCGTTGCTGTTGGATGCTGCGCAGGAGACCGCGTTCGCGTTGGTTCGAGGACAATTACGATCAGGTGGATGGGACGTTCGGATCGAGTTTGAGCCAAAACACCGCAAGGCTTACTCGTATCGTGTCGATCCAGACGAGGGTAAAAAACGGCGAAACACGACGACGTTCGATGATGACAAATCCCAATCGGCAATGCGGTTCTTGATGCAACTTGATCAAGAACTCAAGTTTCAAAACGCTGCGATTCACGAGTGCGTGACATATGCACTGAATGCTGCCGCGGACGCACAGTACGCGTGCGGGGCTTGGCCACAGCGATACACGGATTCTCCCGATGCAAAAGAGCAGTCGGCAAAGGACGCTGCCAAGGATTCGAATTTCCAGCGAGCATCATTTCCGGATACTTGGTCACGTACATTTGCAGGCGACGACTACACGGATCACTACACGCTCAACGACAACACGATCGCCGATCTGATCACCACGATGCTTGACGGTTGGGATGTCTATGGGGACCGTCGATACCTTGAATCAGCCATTCGTGGCGGCGATTTTTTATTGCGGGCCCAACTTCCCGAGCCTCAGCCGGCCTGGGCACAACAATACAACCACGAGATGCATCCGGTGTGGGCCCGCAAGTTCGAACCGCCCGCGATCAGCGGTGGCGAGTCACAAGGGGTGATGAAGACGCTGATCAACCTATACCGTCGTACCGCGTCGGAAACAGACAATGCCGAACGTTTCCTGGAACCGGTCCCTCGTGCCATCGCTTATTTGCGTCGATCGCAACGACATGACGGCCGGTTGGCAAGGTTTTACGAGCTGGAAACCAACCAGCCGCTGTATTTCACCAGAAAGTATCAGCTGGTTTACACCGACGATGACTTGCCAACACACTACGGATTCATCGTGTCGTCGAATCTGGACAGTATTGAGAGACTGTTTTTAAAGACTCAGAAAACACCGGTGGCCGAGCTGCATCGAGCCAAATCCGATTCGGCACCAAAACGTTCGAAACAGCTTGACGCAGAAGTCAGCCGTATCGTTAACGACCTTGATCGGCGCGGTGCGTGGGTTGAAAGTGGCAAACTGCGATATCACGGCGATGACGATCCAACGTCACATGTGATTCGCAGCGATACGTTTAGCAAGAACCTGAAAACGCTGGCGGAATGGTTGGCCGCCCCGTGACGCCTCTCAATCCATCGCCTCAAACTGTGGCGGTTCGTGTGGTTCGATGTGAACGTGTACGTCTCTGACCCGAGGCATTTCCGCCAGCAGTTTATCTTTGACATCGTGGCCGATGCGATGGCCATCATCGACGGTTAATTGCCCGCCGACTTCGACATGAATTTCAATAAAGTATTCCAATCCGCTCTTACGAACTCGTAACTTTTCCACCTCGTGCACTCCGGCGACGGACTCGGAAAGGCTTCGCACTTTTGCGACGATCGGTTCGTCCGCTTGCTGGTCCATCAACTCACGTGCGGTCGAAAGAAACAGCTTCACGCCAGTGAAAATCAGAATGCCGCAGACACAGAACGCCGCAATCGGATCGATGTAAGGCGCCGCGGCACCGGTGTAAGGCGTGATTAGCAGTGCGACCGCGACGACCGCGGAACCCAACGCGTCACTGCGGTGATCCCATGCGGTCGCACGTAAAGCTGACGAGTCCAATCGCTTGGCGACGCGCCGGGTGTATTGATAGATGGCCTCTTTGACCACGGCACAGCCCGCCGCGATGTATCCAGCCACCATCGCAGGAGGCGTCAGATCAGTCCAGAATCGCTGAACGGTTTCGAGCCCTAACAGCCCGGCGCTAAAGGCGACCAGCAATGCGACACTGAGACCCGCAATCGATTCGGCTTTGGTGTGACCGTAGGGGTGATCGTCATCTTCATCGATCTGCGCAACGTTCAATGCACCTCGAACCGCCATGGCGCTGGCGACATCACCGATCGAGTTGACAGCGTCCGCAATCAACGCCGAAGAACCGGTCATCATTCCACCGGTTAACTTGATGACGACCAGCGCAGAATTGACGCCGAGCCCCCAAACGGCGGCGCGGCCCGCATCCAGGTACACCCGCTCGCGGCCGGCAAGTGTGGCTTCGTCACGAGGAGGTGAAATGGACAAATGGAAAGGGTTCCACGGAGAGGGGGGCAGGAAAAGAATACGGTCGGGCCCAGCGGCACCCACTTGGTCGTCGTCGTTGTGCCGGCACTGGTTGTTGGACTGGCGTTCGGTTTTGTACTGACACTCGGTTTTGTACTGGCACTCGGTTTTGTACTGGCACTCGGTGGCGTGGCGGCGGAATGCATTCGCCTCACCGCGGTCACTCACCAGCCGCACAGGCACATCACACTCAATTCATGTCTTCCCCACCGGCCCGTTGAGGATCGGCACCATTGTGGTGGCGAGATTTGTCGATTCTAACGCCTTTGGTCCGGTTTTGTGACCTACGGTTTGACGTTGTCCGCATGCATCTTGATGCGTTTGTTCGCCGTTACACGCCTGTTCGTCGGTCCCGCCGCCATGTCATCCGCAAAACTTGCACAATCCAAACTTCTGTCTGCAACATCGACAAGTCCGGTCACCAGCGGCCGGTCGATTTTCTGGTTTGCTGCCACCACGTTATTGGGGGCATTCTTAGTATTCCAGGTACAACCGGTCATCAGCAAGTGTGTGTTGCCTTGGTTCGGCGGAACACCCGCCGTATGGACGACTTGCATGCTGTTTTTTCAATTGCTGTTATTCGGCGGATACTTGTACGCACATTTGTTGCGGACTTTCCTAAAGCCGGCGGCGCAAGCGGGCTTGCACCTGACACTGCTATGCGGTGCGGCATTGTTGTTGCCGATCGAACCGTCGGATGCGTGGAAACCGAGCGGAAACGAATCGCCGACGCTGTATTTGTTGTGGATGCTGGCGGCTCACGTCGGACTGCCATATTTCGTACTTTCCAGCACGGGTCCTTTGATCCAAGCATGGCTCAGTTACCAAGACGATAGCGATCGCGTTTATCGCCTGTACGCGCTTTCAAACGCAGGTTCGCTCTTCGCGCTGCTTAGCTATCCGTTCGTGGTCGAACCGATGCTATCGGTTTCCGGACAAAGCTCCGCCTGGTCGTTGATGTTCTGTGGATTTGTATTAGTCCAGGGTGTCGTCGCAATCGGACTATTCCGAGTCAAAGAACAATCACCTGCGGATGCGACCGGTCAAGACGGACCAGCAACCGACGTCGCGCCATCGTGGTCGATTCGTGCTTGCTGGATCGCGTTACCGGCGCTTGCATCGACGATGTTGCTGTGCGTGACCAACCACGTTTGCCAGGATGTCGCCGTGGTACCTTTCTTGTGGGTGCTGCCGCTGAGTCTGTACTTGCTCAGTTTCATCATCTGTTTTGATTCGCCCCAGTGGTATCGGCCAAAGTTGACGGCATTGATCACCATGCTTGCGGTGGCCGCGATTCAAATCAAATCGTACGTACCGACCCAGTTGTCGCTGGTAACCGAAGCGTCATCGTTCATGATCCTACTGATGGGCGTTTGCCTGTTGTGCCACGGTGAAGTCGCAAGACTGAAGCCGCCCACGCGTTTGCTGACTCAGTATTACGCCATGCTTTCGGCCGGTGGCGCGATCGGGGGACTGATCGTTGCCGTGGTGTGTCCGTTCATTTTCGACAGCTATATCGAGCTCTCGATCGGCGTGAACATCGTCACGATGTTGGCGTTCCTGCTGTACTTTGCGTGCCAGGGCTGGAAGACAACCGAGTACAAATGGTCCGAAGCTTACCGTCTTCGCTACTGTGCCGGCATTCTTGCGATCCTGCCCGTGATCTATGGGGTGACCAACGCCGACAGTGACACAATTGCACGGGAACGAAACTTCTTTGGCGTGCTGCGTGTTGATAACGATGCGGAAGGCATGCAGTTGATTCATGGCAGCACCATTCACGGCATGCAACGTCATGGCAAAGATGCCCTGCAGCCGACCACTTACTACGGTTACGAAAGCGGCGTCGGGCTCGCGATCCGAGCGTTGCAGGAACAAAAGCCGTCGCTAAAAATCGGAATCGTTGGCTTGGGATGTGGAGTCCTCACCACCTATGGCCGTCCGAGTGACGAATACGACATCATCGAAATCAATCCGGCCGTTCTGGACATCGCCCAAACGCACTTCACGTTCATGCAAAACTGTCCGTCCACAATTCGACATCACCTGGGTGATGGACGTTTGGTGCTGGAACGCATGACCGAAAAGAAATTCGACATCCTGGTTCTGGACGCATTCAGCAGTGACGCAATTCCGGCTCACCTGCTGACTCGCGAAGCAATTGGATTGTTCCAAGACCGCTTAGCCGACGATGGCGTCCTCGCCGTCCATGTGTCGAACAACCACTTGGATTTGATTCCCCTGGTCCACCGACTCAGTCTCGACGCGGGCCTGACCAGTCGGGTCGTACGCAGTCTGACCGACAACGCCATCGCAATTTCAAGTGCGAACTGGATGCTGGTCACACGCGACGGAAACTCGATTTGGCAATTGGAATCGATGGCCGAAAGCGAGCCAGCGACCGAAGACGAATTGGCGAGAGCACCGTTGTGGACCGACCAAAGTCATAACTTGGTGAGTGTGCTGCGAATCTGGGGCGAATAAACAAACGGCCGGTTGCGTGTATACTGACCGGGTTCACCCCCATCGGTCCTCAGTATTCCAATGCATCATGCAACGTTCCTTTGTCCACCTCGTCGGCTGCTGCCTGCTCTCCGTCCTCAGTCTTCCGGCGCTGAAAGCGGCCGAAAATGATAATGAGAAGCCTAACATCGTCTATATCCTGCTGGACGATGCAGGCTACGGCGACCTGTCATGTTATGGGCAACAGAAGTTTCAGACGCCAAACATGGACCGGATTGCCAACGAGGGCATGAAGTTCACTCAGCACTATTCCGGCAGCACCGTTTGCGCACCGACGCGATGCAGTTTGATGTCGGGTCTTCATACCGGGCACGCCTTCGTTCGTGGCAACCGGGAAGTCCAACCCGAGGGCCAGGCAGCAATGCCTGCGGACATCGTGACGATCCCACGTCTGCTGAGAGATGCGGGCTATGTGACGGGCGCGTTTGGCAAATGGGGTCTCGGTGCCCCCGGTTCGGCCAGTGATCCTGCCGAACACTTTGACTTGTTTTACGGATACAACTGCCAACGTCAGGCGCACAACTACTATCCGGATCACTTGTGGAAGAACCACGAGCGAATCCCGCTGGACGGCGAAACTTACACGGCCACGCTGATCGGTGATGAAGCCAAGTCATTCATCCGTAACAATCACACTCGACCATTCTTTGCTTTCTTACCGTTCACGATCCCGCATGCGGCGATGCATGCACCGGAATCGTATATGGAGCCATTCCGCAAGAAGTTTCCACAATTTGAAAACAAGATCGGCAAGTACCAAGGCCCCACCGTCAAGAACCCGATCGCCGCGTTTGCCGCCATGATGACGCTGGTCGATGAACAGGTCGGCGAAATCCTTGACTTGATCAAGGAACTGGGCATTGATGACAACACATTGGTGATGCTGACCAGTGACAACGGGCCGCATTTAGAAGGCGGCCACGATCCGGATTTCTTCAACAGCAACGGACCGCTCCGAGGATACAAACGCGATCTTTACGAAGGTGGCATTCGGACGTTCTTGCTCGCACGATGGCCAGGCAAAATCAAAGCCGGTTCGACCAGCGATCTGATTTCGGCGCATTGGGACATGCTTGCGACGTTCTGCGAACTTGCCGACACCAAGGCACCAGCCAGCACCGACGGCATCTCGATGCTGCCGACTTTGCTGGGGAACTCAGCGGGTCAGTCGCAACACGACTATCTCTACTGGGAATTTTACTCGCGTGGCGGGCGACGCGCTGTCCGATTTGGTGAGTGGAAAGCGATCCAACAAGACTTGAGCAAGGATCCGAATTCGCCAATCGAACTCTATCACTTGCCCACCGACCTGGGCGAGCAGCACGATGTCGCGGCAAAGCAACCCGACTTGGTTAAAAAGGCTAAGCGATATTTCCAAGAAGCCCACACACCCTCGCCGGATTATTCGTTTGACAGCCCAGCAAAAGCGAAGAAAAAGCCGGCAGCCTGACTTAGCATTCGTCGCTCTTCGCTCGGCGCTCGGCGATGACCGAACAAGTGACAGACGCATCAGACGACGGATGCATCCGTAAAGGTCCGTAAAGGAAGGTGTGATCGTTGCGAAAGCTCCCATTGTCACGTCGACGGGTTGGGGCAGGGTGCGTTGATCGCAACCCGCCCTATTGAACGAACGTGGAAACAGAAAACGCAAGCAAGTCGACAAAAGGCCGAACCGGTCTCACCCGCGTCTTGCCTGTTCTGGTAGCAAGCGGCGTGATTGCAACGTTCGTTTCGCTCTTGGCGGCGCACTGGTGGGTGGCGGACATCCTTGCCAATCTGCGTGTCCAGCAGGTGATTGGGCTAGTCACTCTGCTGGCGATCTGCCTAGTGATTCGGCGGCCACGATGCGTCTTGGTGACACTCGTCCTGATCGCGATACACGGGTCATTCTTTGTCTCTCGCTACCAGGCGTCATCCGCAATCGATCCGTCGTCAGTCGTCCGAGTCATGACGGCGAATGTGTTGACGTCGAATCCGAATGCGAATGAGATCGTTACGCAGATCCGAGACCAAACCCCCGATGTGGTTGCGATCTTGGAATTGGACTCATCGTTAGCCGAGCATCTGAACCGGGCGTTGTCAGATGGCTATCCACATCGCTGCGTCCGTCCCGACGATCATGGCAATTTTGGAATCGGTCTATACAGCCGACATTCGATGGTCGACATTGACGTGATCCAATTTGATCGCTCGATCGAATCGATTGCCGCAACCGTTCAGTGCAACTCATTCCCTTTTCGTTTGATTGCCACGCACCCTTTGCCGCCGATCGGAACGATCGGTTTCGACCGACGCAATCACCATCTGACATCGCTCGCCGATCACATCGACACGCTGCGAGACGATCCGGATCAGATGCCGGTGATCGTTATGGGTGATTTGAATTTGACGCCTTGGTCGCCCATCTTTGGAACACTGGAAGAACGAACCGGGTTGTCGCGAGCGGTGATCGGTTTCGGATTGATGCCGACTTGGTATGCAAAAGAATCGTTTGCGTTTGGCTTGGTGCTGGATCATGTATTGATCAGCGACGGCTTGAAATGCGTTTCCCATCACGTGGGCGACTCGTTCGGGTCGGACCACCGCGCCGTCACCGCCGATGTCGCCAGAGAGCAATAGACGATCGAATCAGGACGACCGCTTTGGGCTGAGGCTCGATAAACGAATAAAGGGTCGGCCGGTTGCTATTCGGCAGCGTCTTCGTAGATCGGCAGGTGTCGGTAATAGACTTCGAGATTCAACAGATTCATCGTCGTCACGTACAGCCGTCCCGCATGCGGGCTCCACCGATCGGGTACGGGACGGTTCGGATCCCAGCTGCCGGATTCGGGGCCTTCTTGAATTTGACTTTCCAGCAATACCGGATTCAGTGATTGGTTCCACTGATCCCAATACTTACCGCCCATATGAAACATGACTTGCGTGGCGTAGTACCAATAATAGGTGTCACGCTGGGGTGAACGTCGGGTACCGACTTGCGGCGGATATCGCAGCAAGTATTCAGCAGCCGAGCGCATCGCTTTGTTATCACGTCGCCAGCCCGAATACATTCGCATCAACATTCCGACGGCCGTCATCGTCGGCGTCGGATACCGACCGTGCCGCTGTGAAGGTGTGTCCGGTGCAAAAGGGTTGTATCGATATCGATCGGGCCGCTGGTCGCTTTCCTTGGCCAGATCGAGCCAGATATCGATTCCGTCGTAAGTCTTTTGTGGCACTTCCAACCCTGAAAGCTCGCCACTTTTCAAAGCCATCATCATCCAACCGGTCACACTGGTATCGCTGCTGATGCCGGGCGTGTATCGCCAGCCACCGCGATCGGGGTGCTGTGAAAGTGCGATATAGCGGATTGCTTGTTCCGCTGGTTCCCGCAGCTCTGGATCCTGCGTCATCCCATAGGCTTCACACAGGGCCAAGGATGCGATTCCGTGACTGTACAACGCAACGTTGCGGTCACTCATCGCGTTTTCGCGAACGTACAAATCGCCGTTGGATCGCTGGTGCGTGATCAGATAACTGAGCCCGCGAGAGACCGTATCAGCATATTGATGTTTCAGGTGCGTGTACCCGGCGCCTTGAAACGCCAGCATGCAAAGACCGGTCGCCGCACAGCGGCTATTCAGCAACACGTCCTCGCCATGGTCGGCCAGCGACCAACTGCCATCGGCTCGTTGCGTGCTCGCCAAGTAAGCCAAGCCTCGTTCGATCGCTTCTTCGGTTGCCGGACCCACCATCCCCGCCGGCGTCGGGGCGGCGCCACGGTCGGTTCGCATGACACGACGACTGAACGATTCGACGGAGGCGACTTTTGCGCCGACGGGATTGGTCGGTCCGCCGACCTCGCGTCGAGGTCGCCCGTCACGGCTGAGGTCCAGTGCCGCAATCTGCGGCACTTCGATCGATGGAACGACACCGGATGATGCGGCGACTCGATTAGCAAGGCCCGCAGGTCCTTCGGCGACAGGCAGGTCAAGCGAAGGGCCTAGACCCAACGTCGGATCCGATTCAGGCATCGCTAGATTACTCGCCGCGGTGGCTCCGCGCGTTGCGGAACTTCGCCGTGAAATACCGGAACCAAAGTCACGGCGATCAGCAACATCTTCGGTCGTTTCCCCTTCGATCATTCGACCGGCGGCCAAGCCATCGGAAACTTGTGGCGCTCCGGCTGGCGCAAACCCGGACTGGCTTCCGCGTCGACCGCTGCGCCCCACGACACCCGACGAATGACCGGCATCAACATCAGGGATTCCGGCTTGCAGTTCGGCGCGGCCGATCTTCACTGCGCCAGCGTCGGCGGGACGTGAATTCGGCGACGCCATGCCCGACTGCCGCGCCGGATCATCGGCAGACAGCTGTGCCCCCACGGATCGGCTCCGCCGCGAGGCGGGCGTGGGCGTGGGCGCAAGAACGCGATCGGAGGACGGTGTTTCTTGCGCCATCGAAACGGCAGGTGGTGCGATCGACGCGCCGGCGGGACTCGGTCGTCGTGACCGCGTGGGCTGTGTGCGATTTCGCGCCAGGCCAGACTCGCCGATCTGCGGTTGTGGACCATCTGCAAAGCGTTGAACCCTGGCCGCCGGCGCCGCGGTGGTGGCTCGCTGGAATGATTCGGAAAGGTCTCGCGGTGCCACCGAAGCCAAATCGGCCGTGCGATCTCGCTGGTTGGATTTTGCCGGAAACGTTGAGGCTTGCATGACGCGTTCGACCTGCTGCGGCGATGCCGAAGAGGAGTCCGGCGACGATTTCGGCATATCGGGAACGTCAATCGTCGGTGTTTGCGTGGCCGCAGGATTTTCGTCGTGCATGGGGCGACGAGCCAACTTGCCGGGAGAATCCGCCGGCTTTGGCAGCGACATCGATGGCTGGTCACGCCTCATCAAGAATTTTTGCAGTGGTACCGGCTGCCGTTGTGGCTCGCGTGGCATCTGCAGTTTTGGTGCCGCTTGATCCAATGGGGGCAACTGGCGTTGTTGCTGCGGAATCACACGTGATGCGGTCGACGCATCAGTCGGTTTTGACCAGTCGGGCGTATCGGCTTTCTCTTCCGGCGTGCGGAACAGGTATTCCGGAACGGTTTTCCGCAGCGGCGACCGCTCGCGTTTGACACCTGCCGTTGCGTCAGGGAAATAACGCGAGAATATCACGATGTTGATCGCCAGCATCATCAGCAGCAAATGCACGAAGACGCTAAACAAGAATCCGAGCTGAACGGATTTTTGAACATAACGTGACGCGAATCCATGCAGCAAAATCGCCAAGACAAAGGCGATCAAGGGAACGGCCAAAACGTAGGTCCACGCATTGTGCATCCAGCGTGGGTCATCGAATTTTAGCTGCGTGGTTACGACGTAAAGCACCAGCCCCGCAAGTGCGACCAACAACACGTCCAACGGCCAAACGGTCTCGCGACGGACCGAGCCGCTATGGGAATTGCGTTGCCGAGGCGGAGTGACGCCGCTACTCATTGGGTCCTTCCTGAGTGGTCACGCTGTAATCGCTGACGCCTGCGCGATTGCACACATCCATGACACTGACAACCGGCTGAAACGATGTGGCACGGTCGGCACGTATCACCGCTGTTTGATTGGTCGGATTCTTTGCGACGGCGGCTCGCAACAACTTTTCAAGGTTCTCGTTGCTGGTCGGCTGCCCGCCCAGATACACGATGCCATCATCGTCGATGTCGATGACGACTTCGCGCGGCTTGCTGGTCATCGGTGTCGCGCTGGTCGCCGTCGGCAAGATGATATCCAGACGACGCTCTTCTTCCTCAAACTCGCTGGTCACCAGAAAGAAGATCAGCAATAGAAAAACGACATCGATCAGCGGTGTCAGACTTAGCGTTCCGGCCACTGTCGACCGTTTGATTTGAACCGCCATGATCAGCTCGCCTTTGCCCCGCCGCGTTTACTTTTCTTTGACACCGACGCGACCGATTTGGTTTCCGCCGACGACGTGTTCTTCCCACCGGTGCGGGGCGGGGGTGCTGGTGGCGGCGTTGACATAGGGTGCAGGGTTCCGTCGCTGTGAAGTCGTTTTTGTCCTTGAAAACGGTCCAGCACCGGTGCCAACTCGAATGCGAATTGCTCGATCCGGTGAAACAAATTTGCCACGCGATTTTCGAGATACTGTGCCAAGATTGCGGCCGGGATTGCCACGACCAGTCCGGCCAGTGTCGTCACAAGCGCCGTGTAGATGCCTTCGGACAATTGTTCGCTGCGACTGCGATCGGCGGTCAGCGTCGTCGATTCGTGGAAAGCGACAATCATGCCCCAAACCGTCCCGAGCAACCCCATCAACGGAGTCGCGGCGGCAGCCAGATTCAACCACCGAATCGGGGCGGCACATTGGTCCGCTTCGCGCTGAATCGTTTCCGCGGCGGTCCGCTCGATATCAGCCAACGGCTGACCGGTCCGCAACAGCATCGATCGAATGACTCGTCCCAACGGTGATGGATAGTCTTCGCAAAGATCAAAGGCAGCACTCGGGTGAAAGTGTTCGATCGGATCGGCCTCGTCTTCAAGGCTCCGAGCCAATTCCGAGGGCAAGACTTTACCGCGACGAAGGCTGACCAAACGCTCAGCGGCAAGTGTGACAACCAACAGGCTCATCAAACCGATTGGGATCATGAACCCGCCGCCGCGAGTGATCAACGACAACAAGTCAATGCTGGTCGGACTGTCGGCAGGAACTTCGTCACTTGATTGCGGCTGCTCATCAAGGACCGACTGGATCTCGTTGGTATCGACAATTAGACCGGCATCCTGAGCAGCATCCTGGGCGGCCAGGCGACTGCCGGGTTCGATATGCCATATCCAAGCAAACGAAATCAGCAACATGAACATGACGGCGGCACGCACGCTGTGCCGTGACGCGGTGTGAAGTGGATCGTTTTTGAAAGTCGCGGATTTCAAGATTTGCTCAATGCCTCCAAACGCTCGCGAGATTTCTCCGCGAGTTCATGGCCTGGATGTTTGTCGATCACGTATCGAAAGAAATCGACGGCGAACTTTTGGGCTCTCGCTTTCGCGGCCGGCGTTTTGGCTTGCTGGACTAACAATTCGCTACAACGTCCCGCCTCAAATCCACTTTTCGCTTGCCAGTTCTTTATTTCCGCCGGCGCTTTTTCGGCGCCATAGCCGAACATCACTCGTTGAAACTCGGGAATCGCTTCGCTGAACTGACGGTTGCCGAAATAGATTTCACCCATCATGAACCTTGCGCGTGCGGCAATCTCATTACGATAGTTGTTTGCCACTTGCGCGTAAAACTTGACGGCTCGGTTCAATTCACCCAACTGTTGATAAGCATAGCCTTTTTCGTAAAACGCTTGCGGCAAAAAGGCCGTCGCAGGAAAACGCTCGGACAACTCGTCATACCACTCAATCGCGGCCTTCCACTGCTTTAACTGCGCCGCGCTTTGCCCACCGTGCAGCAAGATCAATTCGCGAACTTGACGTTCGGCCTGATCACGAATCGATTTCGCCGTATCGTTTTGTTCACGGATACGCTGGCGAGCAACTTCGTACCCTGCGAGTGACCGCTCGTAATCTTTCTGTTTGAATTTGCACTCACCGATCATCATCAGGGCGTCGATCGCCAGCTTGCCATCGGGATGCCGCTTTGCCTGTTGGGAAAACGCGTCCCCGGATTCTTCGTAATCGCCGTTCTTGAAGTAAGACCAGCCTAAGCGGTAAAGAGATTTTTCGGACAATTCGTCATCGTCCGCCAGTTCCGAAGCCATTTGGTACTGCCGGGCGGCATCTTGCCATTTCTGTTCTGCGTAGTTCTTTTGGCCGACAAAAAATGCTGCCTCTGCTGACAATGCTGTCTTGGGAAACTTGCGAGTCAGTTCGGCAAAACGTTTTTTCGCAGCCTCGTCATCGCCCGCTTCGCGTAACGACCAACCCAGTTCGTAAAGGACCTTGTCCATCGACGGATAGTCGGGCACTTCGTTCACCAACCGTTCCAAGCGTTTGGCGGCCTGTTGGGGACGAGACTGTTGCTGGTCAATCAAAGCCAACTCGTACAACGCGTGACCGAGGTTCTTTCCTCGCGGTTTCAAGGAGAGATATGACTGCAGATCCTCTGCGGCTTCTTTCCATTGCTCGAGATTGCGTTTGGTGATGCCCCGAGCCAACAACGCGTCATCGGCGACGGGATGGTTCTTGTCTTGCTGGACAACGTCATCCAATGCCTTGAGCGCTTCTTTGTACTTTTCCGACTGCATGAGCGACCAACCGCGACCGTACTTGGCATAGGGAACCAAAGCAGGATCATGCTTGCCGCGAATGATTCCGTCATAGTACGTCACGGCTCGGTCATATTTGCCTGCCGCACTGTTCATTTGGGCCAACTTGTATCGCGCCTGATCGGCCATCCGCGCCTTTGGATTCTGCTTGATTAGCTGTTCCCAAATTTCCGCCGCCGATTCGCCTTGGCCGGCCGTCAACAGCGCTTGTCCGGCGAGGACTTGAGCTTCGTCGGCACGGGCCCATTTCGGGTCAGCTTTGGTGCTGGCATCAAAAGCCATGGCAGCTTCTGATGGTTGACCGGACATCAGATAAGCATGTCCCATCAGCATGTTCGCTTCGGCAACTTGGGCGGGTTGATTCAGCGAATCGATCTCGGTTCGCAACAGCGAAATCGTGTCCTTAAACGTGCCGGCGGCGTTCGAGGTGGCGGCGGCACGCAACACCCACAGTGGACGCTGGACGTTTGAGTCGGCGGGAATTTGCTGCAACAGCGTTTGATAAGTTTCCGCCGCCTTCTTGGGATCCCCACTCAACAACATCGCTTCGGCAGCGATGTAAGTGACGTCGGGTCGCAACGTATCCTTGGGAAACGTTTCCAGAAACTCTTTGGTCAACTGTAACGCGACATCCGCCTGATTCGTTTGGAATGCCGAGAATGCCGCGTTATACAAAGCGCGAGGTGCCAAATTATCTTGGGGCGCATCGCGATAGATCGCCCGGAACAGTTCGACCGACTCTTTTAAGGTTTCCGGCTTCATCGACAAGGCTTCGGCGTGATCAAGACGCACCGAGATTGCAAACGGCCCTTCGATTCCGGCATCGATTCGTTGCTTTGCGATTCTTGCCGCTGCGTCCGGTTTATTTTCGGCAAGTCGCATGCGAGCCAACCAATGAGCCGCTTCGGTCGCGGCTTCAACGTTGCCCTGTTTCAGCACTTCGTTGAACCGTTTTTCCGCGACGTTCATTTTGCCGCCACGATACGCGCTTTGCGCCGATGCCAAACGTGCGGTTGCGGCGTAACGCGATTGCGGGTGCTGTTCTAGCAGTTGTTCGTATTTTGCGGCTGCCTCGACGGGGCGTTGCGATTGCACAAGTGCATAGGCTTGTCGGAATAGGGCATAAGCCAAGTCATCATCGGCTTCCGTCGCAGCGATGGCCGAATCGAACGAATCGATGGCTTTGTCATATTGCTTGTTCAGAATCGCGACGTCACCGATTCGCAGGTGCACATCAGCAATCAAATCGGCACGGTCGCAAGTGCTAAGCAACTGCTGAAACGAGGCCACCGCTTTTTCGGTTTGCCCCAAGTCTTCATAGGCGACGCCGCGGGCATACAACGCATCACACCTGAGCGGCGAATCCTTGGCGTTAGGCATTGCCAGCAGTTGGTCATAGAACTTAACGGCCTGCTTCGCTTCGCCTAACCCGTACGCCGCTTCGGCGCTATAGAAGATCGCGCGATCTTTGAATTTACTCTTGGGAAACTCGCGACTGAGTGTGGCGAACGTTTTCAACGATTCTCGCAATCGTTTCGCATCACGGTTGGGCGCGTCACCTGATGCGGCATACAAACACCAACCGTGATTCACCAAGCTTTCTTCTCGCAAGTCATACTTGGGATCCTTTAACGCTTTGCGAAACGCATTGGCGGCCGCGACGTAATCAGGATTTTCTTGCTGCATATAGCAGACGCCCAGATAGTGCGCCGCCTTCGACGCCATCGGATCATCGGGATAGTCTTTTAAGAACTGATTCCAAGCCTCGACCGCTAAGTCCAACGCGCCGTTGGTTTGAAAGTTGGCGGCATCCGCGTAAGCGGCAATCGATTTCTCGTTGGCTGCAGCGTCCGCCTCATCGCCGTTGACGCTGGCCACCTGTAATAGCGCACACAGCAAGGCAATCATCGAGATCCGAATAACGCCAGAACGAGAATAGAAGAATCGCATCAGATTCAAAGAAGAGTAACGTCAAACAAACAGTTGATCCCGCTTGAATTGGTTTCCAATCCTGACGAGCACGACTTTTCAGTTTAACGGGCAAGGGGTTAGGTCGATAGTTCGCGCAACCCACCGCAATCGATACAAAATGCCCTGCTATTACGACGCAATCCGCCGCGAACACGTTCGAAACCCTGCGGATCGATCTGATACGGGTCGGTCTGCAGCGTTCGTCACAACGGTTTGGTGTGGTAAACTTCGCGGTTTAACCACACGCACCCGGGGACACGCAACCGTCGCCGAACCTGTGCCGCGGCTTACATTCTGCCTCTAACCATTGGATTGCGGTGACATCTCTGACTTGTCTCGTCACCGGCGGAGCCGGTTTCATCGGATCGCACTTGACCGAACGACTTTTGAATGACGGACACCACGTGATCGTGGTCGATGATCTTTCAACCGGACAAAAAAACAATCTTGCCGACGTGATGGGTCACGAGCGACTTGAATACATCCAAGGAACCGTCGAAGACAAATCGCTAGTCGCCGAAGTGGTCGACCGTGCCGACCGTGTGTATCACTTAGCCGCCGCGGTCGGCGTGGCATTGATCGCGAGCCAACCGATCCAAACGATCGAGCGAAACGTTTATCCGACACAATTGATTTTGAATCGCCTGGGCGAACGGGCGAGCGCAGGAACCTTCGTACCATGCTTCATTGCTAGCACCAGCGAAGTTTACGGCAAGAACCCGAAAGAAACGTGGAGCGAAGAAGACGACTTGGTGTTCGGTGCAACCACCAAGCCAAGATGGAGCTATGGTGTTTCCAAAGCGATCGACGAGTTTCTGGCGTTAGCGTTCTACAAAGAGAAACAACTGCCCGCCGTCGTCGGACGATTTTTTAACGTCGTCGGACCACGACAAACGGGCGCGTACGGAATGGTGTTGCCGAGGTTTGTCGATGCGGCGCTGCAAGGCGGACCGTTGACCGTACATGATGACGGTGAACAGGTGCGTTGTTTTGCACACGTCGATGACGTCGTCGGCGCCGTCGTCTCACTGGTCGAAACGCCAACCGCGGCCGGTCGCGTCTATAACATCGGAAGCGACGTTCCTGTTTCGATTCTTCAACTGGCCCAACGAGTGATCGACCGGGTCAACCCGGATGCAAAGATCGAATTCCAGAGCTACCGTGATGCCTACGACGATTCGTTCGAAGACATCCGCCGGCGCGTCCCGGAACTCGATCGAATCCAAGCCGCGATCGGCTACAAGGCTACCAAAGACCTCGACGCCATCATCGATGCAGTTGCGGCACATCAGAAGATGAAGACTTAAACGGCATCCCGCACATGCACGCCACGTGCGACAAGACGCCTCGAATTGCCCGAAGACGCCCCGGATTGCGCGAAGACGCCCCGGATTGCACGAGCGTCAACACGCCCAACCCTGACACATTAAACGTCCTGAAGCTGCGACTGTATTTGCGGCTCCGATTTCACCGAGGAAAATCATGAACAGCAAAGACCTGATCCGACAAACCATCGGCGCCACCGACACCGTTTGGAAAGGGTACCTGGCCGACCTTACCGATGCAGAATTGTTGCACCGGCCTGTCAAAGGGGCCAATCACATCAACTGGCAATTCGGACACCTGATTGTTTCCGAACACATGCTGGGCAATTCGATCGAACCCGATGCGATGCCACCGCTGCCCGACGGGTTGGCCGAAAAGTATGCAAAGGACACCGCGACCAACGATGACGCCAGCGCTTTCGAAACGAAAGAATCGCTGATGTCCATTCAGGAAACACAGCGGGCCGGATTGATGAAAATCCTGGACGGACTGAGTGAAGAAGACCTGGATAAACCGACGTCCGGCCCCATGCAAGGATTCTTTCCGAACTTTGCCAGCTTGATCATGTCCGCCGACGTGCATTGGATGATGCATGCCGGACAATGGGCGCTGACGCGCCGTTCACTCGGAAAGCCACCACTTTTTTAGTGCTCGCGGAATCCCATCGGGATAGCGACGTTGCCAAAACGGCTCAGGAATCTGCAAGTGGATTCGTTCGAATCTCGGGCGTCTTCGCGTTGCCGACCGCGACACGAATCCAGCTTTCCATCTGGTCGCGTCCTGCATAGCCAAGGTGATCTTTGACTTTGCTGCCGTTCTGAAACAGCATGATCCGGGGAATCGAGCTGATTTGGTACTCTTTGGCCAAACCGGGCTCATCGTCGACGTTGATGGTCACGATTTCGGCTCGGCTTTCTCCCGATGCAGCCATCGTCGCCAATTCGCGATCGACTTCACGGCAGGGCGGGCACCATGGCGCCCCAAATTTTGCCAAGACCAAGCCGGGTTGCTCGAGCTGTTGCCGAAATTCGGCGGCACTGCTTTCCGGCAATGACCCTGAACCACCCGGCGAAGTACCGCAACCGGATACCGCGAGCGCCGCGGTGAATAACAGCGAGGCGACAAAACCTTGGCGAGAAGACATAAGAAAACTCGTAATGACGAAAGCCAGGTGGGTAAAGAAAATCAACGACAGCATCGGCCAACCGCTGCGATGAGCCGGCGATAGGGCAGACCGGCACGCGTGAAGCCGTGCGGCTATCCCTATTTTAACGGGCGTTTAACGCCAACAGCCAGCTCAATTCTCATATTCAACCACGTCGGCGACGGTCACGATGTTAACGATCGGTTGAACCGCTTGATCGTATTCGCCGGGTTCTATCGGAACGCTGCCCCGCGGCGAGAAAACGGAACGCTGCCCCGAGGCGAGAAAACGGCGCACGGCGTCAACACAACCAAACGAACTTGGGCGCCTTACCGCGGTCCACTCGGGACAGGGAGTGCCGACGACACCGGAGATACCGGGGCAATTAGTCGCGAGCGTTGACGTAAGCCATTCGCAGTGCGTGCAAGGCTTCGGAAAGCATCTTTTTTTCGTCGTCGGTCAAGTTGCCGTTCGTCTTTTCGCCCAGCATTTCGAGCGTGTCGATGTAGTGCTTGGCGTAAGCTTTATTGACTTCCGCTTTACCGGTCGTCGGATTGGGCATATGCCCCAGGGTGCCCATCGCCTGAGTGAACAGCAGCGACACGAGGACTTCGAAAGTCGCTGGCGGGGGCGCCGGCATCTCGCCTGCACCTGCTTCACCCGCGTTCGTTTCGTCCATACCTGTCTCGCCGGCACGATCGATCGGGGCGTCATCGGATTCTTTGGCGATAAAATCGCTGATATCTTCGACAGTTTCGGCCTGCGATTGCTCGTCCCCGGCCAGCTGTTGCTTCTCTTTTTCGACCTGTTCTTTCCAATCGGTGTCAACGACGATTCTTGGTTCTTCGTTCGGTGTTGATGATTCACCCATGGCTGTTACCCGCCTTTATCGCAATCATGATTGAGTTTGAGATACCGCTGGCGTTTCGCTGTCGACTCGATGACCGAGACGCTGGATTGCCGCTTCGACGAACCCGGCGAATAACGGATGCGCTTTTAGCGGCTTGCTTTTGAATTCTGGATGGAATTGTACCGCGACGAACCAGGGATGGTCAGGAAGTTCGACAATTTCGACCAACCCGCCGTCGGGGCTAGTGCCGGCAAATCGCATCCCGTTGGCTTCGAATTGCTGGCGATACAGGTTATTGAATTCGTATCGATGTCGATGCCGTTCGTCAACGTGGTCGGCCTGGTAGGCTTTGCCAGACTTGCTGTGCCGATCAAGCTTGGTCGGCTGGCTGCCCAGCCGCATCGTACCGCCCATTTGCGTCACATTTTGCTGCTCGTCCAGCAAACAAATCACGGGATGGCGAGTGTCTTTGTCGAACTCACTCGAATGTGCCCCTTCCAGATCAACGACGTTGCGTCCGTATTCGATCACGGCACATTGCATCCCCAGACAGATTCCGAAATACGGAATACCACGCTCTCGGGCGAATTTGATGGCTTGGACCTTGCCTTCGACGCCGCGTTCACCGAAACCGCCCGGCACTAGAATGCCGTGGTACCCGCTAAGCAAACGCTCGGCTCCTTCGCGCTCAATATCCGAACTTTGAATTCGTCCGATTCGCACTTGCGCTTGGTGGTGCATGCCGGCGTGATCGATCGCTTCATAGATCGATTTGTACGCATCCTTGTGCTCCGCATATTTTCCGACCACCGCAATCGACACTTCGTGCCGCGGATTTCTCAGCCGGTGCAGCAGATCTGTCCACGGCGAAATATCAAGACTCTTGGCCGTCGTCAGCCCGAGCTTGGTGACGACCAACTCGTCCATTTTGTTGTCGACCAAGGACAGCGGGACTTCGTAGATCGAAAAGTCCTTGTCTTTTTCTTCGATTACCGCTTCGACGGGCACGTTGCAAAACAGTGCGATTTTTTCGCGATCATCGCGGCTGATGGAATGTTCGCATCGACAAACCAACACATCCGGCTGGATACCAATTTCCCGCAACTGACCAACCGAATGCTGGGTCGGCTTGGTTTTCAGTTCGTCGGCGGCTTTCAGATAGGGCACCAGGGTCAGGTGCATGTACAGCACGTTTTCACGACCGACGTCGAGTGAGAACTGCCGAATGGCTTCCAAGAACGGCAGACTCTCGATATCGCCAACGGTACCGCCAATCTCGGTAATCACGACGTCGACATCGTCACCGCCCATCCGTTTGATCACCGATTTGATTTCGTTGGTGATGTGCGGAATGACCTGAACGGTTTTGCCCAGGAACTGTCCTTTGCGTTCCTTTTCGATCACGGACAAATAGATCTGTCCGGTCGTGTAATTACAGTCGCGAGACAACAGGCCTGACGTAAAGCGTTCGTAGTGCCCCAAGTCCAAATCGGTCTCGGACCCGTCGTCCAACACGTAAACTTCGCCGTGCTGATAGGGGCTCATCGTGCCTGGATCGACGTTGATGTACGGATCCAGCTTTTGCATGCGAACGCGCAAACCGCGTTGTTCCAGCAACATGCCGATCGAGGCGCTCGTCAGGCCTTTACCAAGCGAGCTAACAACGCCGCCGGTCACAAAGATATGTTTAGTCATGGAATCGAATGATACCGCGCAAAACAAATCACGGAAGTGCGGCCGCTGAGCGCATTTTCAGAATGAACTTGAATGTTGCAAATGCGCTAAGATTCGATGCTTGCGACGAATCGATCGAAGTCTTCTTGCGTATCGATGCCGGGTGCGGCCGAATCGACGCGAGCGACCACGATTTCCTTGCCAGCCTCGATCGCCCGCAATTGCTCCAGCCGTTCGACTTGTTCCAACGGACTAGGCGATTGGGAGGCGAACCACTGTAAAAATTCCCGACGGTACGCGTAAAGGCCCAGATGATGCCAGTAAATCGGCGGATCGCGGTGCAACAATTTTTCCACATCGCCGTCACGACTCATCGGCACCTCGCTGCGGCTGAAGTAAATCGCTCGACCACCCTCGCTTGAGGATGCCCCCATCACGATCTTGACGCAGGACGGATCGGCCAACAAATGCTGGTCGCGAATCGGCGCCGCGACGGTCGCCATGGAAGCATCCGGATGTTCGACCAATGTTTTCGTCACCAAATCGATTGCGGCCGGGTCGATCTCGGGTTCGTCCCCCTGGACGTTCACGAAAATCTGAACATCCGGCATCTGCTGCGCCACTTCCGCAATCCGGTCGGTGCCGCTGGGGCATGATTGACGGGTCATGATCGCATTGCCGCCGAATGCGGCGACTTCGTCGGCCAAGCGCGCGTCGTCGACGGCGACGACGATTCCGTCGCACATGGTCGATCGCATGGCTGACTCGTACGTGTGCTGCAGTACCGACTTGCCGCCAGCCTTTCGCAACAGCTTTTCCGGTAACCGCGACGAGGCCAAACGAGCAGGTATGACAATTCGGCTACGCATCGGTGGATAAGTCTTGAGTGGATGGACGGGGTGGATTCGGCAAAACATGACGCCGTACAGATTTCACCGACGCATGCTCGGACATGCATGACGCCGGATCCTGATCCAGCATGAACCCGAATCCTGGGCTTGGCACGAATATAAGGTGTCTACGCATGGTTCATACGGGGTTTCGTCTAGAGAATGCCTTGCGAAACGATGCTTTGATGATGCGCCGCTGTGGTGATTGGACGCTTTTTCAATGTCCGTTCTGGGTCAGTTCTGGCCCGATGAAGAGCATGGGGCTGTTCTGAACGGCGGGTGAAACCGGCTGGTGAAACCGGCCAGTGAAATTAGCTCGGGCCCCGATTGGCCGGTGAACGTCGCTGCTTGACCGCTTGCTCGTTTCGTGGCACGATCCCCGGGTTGCGAAGGCGTTTGCTGATCGCGGATCTAACCTCTGGCGAATTGAACATACAACGGATGACAGAACAATCACCAGCGGCTGATGCCCGGCGAGCCGGTCGTGTTGCATTCACACTGGTGGAACTGCTGGTCGTGATCACAATTGTCGGCATCGTGATGTCCTTGCTGCTGCCGGCGGTTCAGTTTGCTCGCGAAGCGGCTCGGCAAACCAGTTGCCGCAACAATCAGCATCAAATCGGTTTGGCGCTTCAGACCTATCACAACATGCACGGTTCACTGCCGATCGGATGTCTGCAGTGGCGTGGCTGGGGCAGCCCGGCAACTCACAAGCACTTGGCTTGGTCGGCGTTCCTGTTGCCACATTTGGAAGAGCAGGCCTTGCATGAGTCGATTGATTTCGGCTTGGCATACGACCATCCCGACAATGCCGTGGCCGCCGCGACCAAGGTGCAAAGTTATCTCTGTCCGACCGCGATCCCCAAAGACCGACCCCGCGGGGAGATTAGTTACGGCGGCTTGTACGGCGAACGGCTGGTTGATTGGCGCAGCGACGACGGCGTGTTTCTTTACGATCGCCGTATCGCGTTTCGCGATTGCCTGGACGGTCTGTCACAAACGATTGCGACGGGCGAAGACATGCTCGGTCCGGACAGCGAATGGATCAACGGCGGAAACGTTTTTGTACAGGCACATCCGATCAACGACGATTCCGCCTGGCTGGGTGACAACGAGATCCGATCCCTGCATCCGGGTGGCGCTATGGTGCTATTTCTTGATGGGTCGGTCCACTTGCTAAACGAATCGCTCGACGAGATCGTGCTCGGTCAACTGATCACCAGGGCAGGGCACGAAGTGATTCGGATGGACTTTTGAGTCGATTGCTTATACCCGCAGCAATGCGGCAACCGTTTCCTCCAGCCGTTGGGTGCCACCGAATTGCATCCCAAGGTTTTGCAGCTTTCGCGTTTCGATCGCGTTCTTGGCCACCTTGGGTTTTCCTTCGATTATTGAATCGGACCCCGACAAGCGTTTGGCGACCTGGGCGACTTCAAAACGACTGATCATGCGGTCGCTGCAGTTGTACGTTTCGCCGGCAACTGGATGATCGGTTTCTAACAGAATCCGAATCGCGCGCGCGACATCCGCCACATGCACCTCTTTGCTGCCTCCCGTGGGATGAACCGTCTTTGCGGCGGCGACGTCTTTGACCAAGGCAAACCACTTGCTTGATTCGATCGGCTCGGCAACACCATAGATTGCCGTGGGGCGCAATGTGCATGCGTTTAATTTTCCGCCAAAACCGAATGCGTGAATCCAAGTCTCGACAGATGCCTTGGCCGCACCGTACATCGATTCCGGCCATAACGGGTGTGTTTCATCCAACGGGCGGTCCGTCAAAACCTTTTGATGAACCGTTCCCGAAGACACGTTCACAAACTTTCGGACTTGATGCTCGGCCGACGACTGCAGCAATCGCAGCGCGCCAATCACATTCGTTTCGGCGTAGGAAATTAGATCGCGAGGATCGTCCATGAAGTTGGCGCAGTCTCGATATAGCGCAGCGTGCACAACCGCATCAGCTCCGGCGACCAGTGCATGCGTTGACGCTTGCTCGCCCAGACGACCAGAAATCCAGCGCACGCCTGGGTCGGTTCCCGAGTCGGTGTGGCCGTCTGTGCCAGACTCTTTCGCGTCCGACTCACGTTCGTCGGACTTCTTGGCGGACCTGCCACGCCAAGCCACGATCTGGTGTCCACGGCTTCGTAGTTCTTTGACGACGTAGCGGCCGAGGAATCCGGTCGCGCCCGTAACAGCAATTTTCACAGCGTCGATTTCGCTTTGACGGAAGTATTCAATTCGAGACACCCAAGGGGTCCAAGACGCAGATTGTAGCGGTCGTAGTGGTTCATGCGGGAACGAGCGATCCGTCTTCAGCGAGCGCCGATACAAGCGATACGGCGTCAAGGATCTCGCCGCCATCGAAAGTCCAAGGACCGGACCCCCATGCATCGTCATTCTGCCAAGCCCCAAACGTCTGAACCCGAAGGATCGGCGAATCGCACGAGCCGCCGACAAGTGTTGGCCGCCGGCGCGGCTGCTGCGATGGCAAGCAGTTCGGCGACCCAGCAGGCCAACGCGGACTTTGCACTTGTTCGATCGCTGCCTCTGATCACCAAACGCGCCATCAGCTATGACAGCGTGACCAAGAAACGTGCGATCGCTGACTATCGACACAACATGCGACCGTTCGGCGGCTCGCTTTCAAAACACGGCAGGCACCTGCTGCATCAACCCCAGCGGTTCAACGCGCCTTGGGACTTTGACGTCGTGATCGTGGGGTCCGGTTACGGTGCGTCGATTTGCGCGGCACGGCTTTCGATGGCGATGGGCTGCCAAGGCCGCCTCGCCGTCATCGAACGAGGCCGTGAGTGGATCCCCGGAACCTACGGTGACACGCTGCGTGGTGTGACCGGCGAATCTCGATTTCAATTGTTTGGCAACGACAAAAATTCCGTCGACAACCCGGTTGGCCTGGTCAGCGCGATGCGCAACGACGAAGTCAACGTGCTCAGCGGAAACGGACTCGGCGGTTCCTCGCTGATCAATGCGAACGTTGCAATCCGTCCGGATCGCGACTGTTTTAGTCAAAAGAACTGGCCCGCCCGATTGCGTGACCGCAGTGTGCTGGACCCGTACTATGACATCGCATCATGGGAACTGGGCGTGTCGGTTGAACCGCCCGACATCAGCCCGAAATCAAGAGCCCAGCGACTGGCGGCCAGAAACCTTGCGGGCTGTGGTGCGCATTTTCAGCGAGCCGCATTGACCGTCACGCGGCCGATCGATGATTGCGACGGACCGATCGTCAACCGCCAAGGCATTCGCCAACGAGGCTGCACCGGCTGTGGTGACTGCACCAGCGGATGCAATGTCGGCGCGAAGAACACGCTGGCCATGAATTACTTGCCATTGGCCCGACAACACGGCGCCGAAATCTATACGCACACCGAAGTCGTGCGTGTGGAAAAAGTCGATAGTTACTATCGCATTCATTTCAAGAACTTCATCCCGTTGCCCGACGGCGAGTTTCGAACCGTCTGTGGCAGCGTTACCAGCCGAGTGGTCATCTTGGGTGCCGGCAGCATCGGCAGCAACGAAATCATGCTTCGCAGTCGCGGCTGCGGCATGGAATTGTCCGATCGAGTCGGATATCAGTGGACGATGAATGGTGACGCACTGGGGTTCGTGCGCAAAAGCCGCTATCTGGTCAACTCCGGCGGCGTTAGCGCCTATCGGATCCATGGCCACCCCGTCGGACCAACCATCCAAACCAACGTGACATACCCCAACCGGCCCTCGCTGCGGGATCGTGTCTTGATTCAGGACGGCAGCGTCTCACGCGCCTATGCGACGGTGCTGGGCGGATTGATGGGCGACTTGGACTTGGACCGCACCATGGTGCTGTTGGGCATGGGGCACGATGGTTCTGGCGGCCGGGTGACGCTGCGTGGCGACGGGATGGGCGAAGTGAAGTGGAAAGGCATCAAGGAAAGCCCCTATCGCAAACATATCCGCGGCGAGTTTGCGAGGATCGCAAAGGGACACGGCGGCAAATACAAATACCTCAAGATTTTTGGCGACAATTTTATCACCGTTCATCCACTGGGCGGATGCGCGCTCGCTGATGATCCGGCCTGTGGCGTCGTCAATGATTTCGGACAAGTCTTTGACGGCAGCCAAGGCGGCATGGTTGACGCGATCAGCAACGAAGCCGCCGTCCATCGTGGTTTCTATGTCGCTGACGGCGCCGTGATTCCCTCAGCCATCGCGTGCAACCCGCTGTTGACGATCTCGGCGATTGCCGAACGGATCGCAGAGAACATCGTTGCGAACCCCGAGTATGCTGACTTGTTCGGTCAAACCGCACCAATGCTCGGTTCGGCAGTCCAAAGGTCTGCGGCATCCTGAACGGCAGCATCATCAACGGCGGCATCCTGAACAACCGCGACCTGAACTGCAGCAACTTGAAACACTGGCGGATCACGGAGCCTCGTGTCAGACGCCCGACGTTTCCAGCAGGTCTTCTTCGGCCGCCTTGCGTTTGTTGCGATTGCCAAAGAGTGAACCCTTACGCACCGGCGCGCCTTCTTCCTTTTTAGGCACCGCGGTGGCTTGTTCTCGCAACTTGATCACTTCGTCGCGAAGCGCGTTGTATTCATCGGCAAGTTCATGCAGGTAGTCTTCGCCACGAAACTCGATCGGTTCCAGTCGTGCCCCCTTGGTCAAGTCCCGCATTTCTTTTCGCAAACGAACCACGGGTCCGGCAAAGCGATTGCTGACGCGCAGGATGTCGTACGCAAAAATCGGCAACAGCACGATCATGCCGGGGCCCCAATAGACGGCTTGCTCTAAAAAAGCGACGCCGATTTCGGACCACGACCGTTGCGGGTCGGCAAGCGCGACATCCAAGAACTCGATGATGGAAAAGTAAAACAACCCGCAGATCCCATACAGGGCCACGCGCCGGATGAGGGCACCCTGAATTTGCGGGTCGATCACCAAGGCTTCACGCGCCGGAGGAATCCGATTTGTTTTTTTGAACATGGTAACGTGACCTTGGATCAGACTTGAATCGCCAGTTCGCTTCGGCGCGGACATTCGCCGAGGCCCCACCAATTGGGTCGGACCGAATCGGTCGGTACGGAAACGTCGCGACGATCAACCGATCGAAACGCGCTGGTCAGGATGAACGGGTCAGGATGCCCTGGTCAGGACGCCCTGGTCAGGACGCCCGGCGACTCTGGATGAAGTCTTCCGCGGCCGATCGATCTGAAAGACAGGGAATCCAGCGGGCAAGGATCACTCGGTGCCGGATCATCGTGGCAGGGGCCGTAACGACACGGGTCCTCAGGGCACTAGTTGAAAGCACCTGAGATCGCGTCGGACGATTTATCGAAACTCTTACGAGTTTCTTCGGCCATGATCGAGACGGTGCCGACCACGGCCAACAGGATCAGGGCCAGCATGACGGCATATTCGACGGCCGTGGGCCCGTCTTCTTCTTTTAGAAAACGAACAACCGCAGCCCGGTAGCTTGATTTAGACATGGGACAACGCTCGGAAAGTGACGATTATTGATTCGCATTAGCGATATTTTGCAATTTGCACCAGTATCGAAACCATAGTGCGCCCCGTGACGTATCAACGCCGTGACGTGGTGGGATCGAACCGATCCTGGACGCAATCGCAACGCCGTGACCGGTCGTAGCGAATATGCCGAGTAATTCGGTCCATTTGTTCGCCGACCCACCTTTGGTAACCTATCCGAATCGAACCATCGATCTTCCCTAACCCCACCCCCCGATGACCACTCGCACCGCTGTTGCTGCATGTTAGGCCCCGTATTTAATCGCGAAGCGACGGTCGTCCCCAAACGCCCCAAGACGTATTTGATGCGAGGGGTTTATGTCCTGGCGCTGTTCGTATTGATCTGCACGGGCTATTTGGTGCTCGACGGTTCTCGGTCCCTGGCCACCACGTCCGACGCCGCACGCTTTGGTGGTTGGATGCTGACGATGTTGGCGCCACTGCAACTGCTAGTGCTCAGCAGCCTGGCCGCCGTGGGCGCGGCCAGCAGCGTCGCCCAGGAAAAGGATCGCCGCACACTGATTCTGTTGCTGTTGACGCGGCTGACGGGGTTCGAAGTCGTGGTGGGTAAGTTGACGGCGACGCTGCTGTCGCCATTATCGATGCTGGTGTGCGCGTTGCCGCTGTTTTTAATGCTGCCGCTATTGGGCGGGGTTTCACCACAGCAAGTCGCCGGTGTGTTCGCGGTCACCGCGGCCACGATTATCTTTGCCGGCACTCTGGGAACGGTCGTCGCTCTTTGGCGAGAAAAAACCTTTCAAGCAATCGCGATGACGTTGTTGTTGTTGCTGATGCTGGTCGGGCTCGGTGAAGTCATGGTGTCGACCGGCTGGCTGTCGGAAACATCCGCACTGTCGATCAGTCCGCCGCGAGCCTTATTGGCGGCGGCATCCCCGCTGGCAAGCCTGTCCGGCCAAACCGCCGTCGGTGTCGCATCCTGCGTGGCCGTCGCCCTGATCATGTCGTTGATTGTGATGACCATCGGTATCGCGAAAGTCCGCGTCTGGAATCCGTCTCGGGAAGTGCGCATGCGGGCACCGGAGGCCGAATCGTCAAGCGACCTCACAGGTGATCTCGAGGGCGAACTCGCGGGCGAAATCACAGGCGAAGCAACTGGATTGGACCACAACGCGACCGCGGCGGGGCCGATTTCGGCGACACCGGCTGAGGCGACCCCGTCAAGTTGGAAGGTGCGTGCACCGCGAACCGTCTGGAAGAACCCAATCCTGTGGCGAGAAATCCGCACTTGGGCTTACGGCCGCAAGGTGGTGATCATTCGTGTCGTCTTTGCAATGTTCTTTGCGTTGATTGCCGCTTCGATCTACGCACAAATTCAAAGCACCGTGGCACTGGAACCGGCCGGACGGATCGGTCGCGCGTTACCATCGGTGACGATCCCATTGGCCGCGTTGGGCGTGATCAGCTTGGTGTTGGTCAACGCGTTGGCCGTCAATGCGGTCACCGGCGAACGCGACGGCTTGGCCCTGGACTTGTTGCTGGTCACCGACCTCAGCCCCAGCGAATTTGTCTTCGGCAAACTGCTAGGCATCCTGTATGTCGCGAAAGAGATGATTCTGCTGCCGATTTTGTTGGTCGTTTATTTGGCGACACAAAATGTATTGACGTATGAAAACACGGTTTACGTGATCGCAGGCGCCCTGGTGCTGTATGTGTTCGTGACGATGCTGGGCATTCACTCGGGATTGAACTATGTCGCCGGCCGGACGGCGATTCTGGCCAGCCTGGGAACGGTCTTTTTCTTGTGCGTCGGCATTGCCATTTGCATGACAATCATGGTTAGCTTTCGAGGCGCGTTCCAGTTACAGCTGGCGCCGTTCCTGGTGATGATCTTGGGCGGCGGTGCCGCACTTTACGCAGCGTTGGGCCATCGCAATCCGTCGACGGCGATTTTTGCCGCATCGTTCGCGCTGCCGTTGATCACGTTCTATGCGATCACTCAGTTCCTGTTACAAACGGATCACTTGAACGTGTTCTTCGCCTTGTTGGTGGGATACGGATTTACGATTGCGGCGATGATGATTCCCGCACTTAGCGAATTCGACGTGTCTCTGGAACGTGATCGTGGCGGCAACGGAGAGAGTGCTTGAACTGGCTTGGCGAAACGTGGCCGTGGTTACTTTCGATGGGCGTGTTAATTCTGTTCAGCGCGTTTTTCAGCGGCAGCGAAGCGGCATTATTCTCACTCACGCCGCGAGGTCGGCGGCAAATTGCCCGCGGCGGCGTTGGCGGTCGCGTCGCAACCGGACTGCTGCAGGACCCCGAACGACTACTCTCTGCGGTTCTGTTTTGGAACCTGTTGATCAACATGATCTATTTTGCCATCGCGGCCATCATCGGCGGGCGACTGGAATCGGATCCAGAACGGGGCTCATCGCCGGCGATCGCGTTCACATTCGCAAGTTTGCTGACAATCATTTTCTTTAGCGAGATGCTGCCCAAGAGCTTTGCGGTGCTGGCGCCGGTCCGCATCTCCGTGCTGGTCGGGGCACCGCTGGCGATCGCGGTTCGGATCGTCAGCCCGGTCCTGCCACTGGTCAAAGTCACCAACTTGGCGGCGGGCCGATTGATATGGCCGACGTTCGAACCCGAACCGACGATCGAGTTAGCCGATATCGAACGGGCGATCGAACTGGGCACCGATGACGCCGCTCTGTTGCACCGGGAAAGAATGGCGCTGCGAGGTCTGGTTGAAATGGCCGAGACGCGAGTCGGTGAAGTCATGCGTCCGCGCGCAAAACTGTTGCTGTGCCCGGCGCCGGGCGATCGTGCGGTGCTGGCCGCCGGAACGCCTCCGGGCGGTTATCTGATGTTGACCGATGCCGAGGGTCGCAACATCACGTCGACCATCGGAATCCGTATGCTGCGTCCAAGTCTAATGGATGACTTTGCGGCCGCAGCCGAACCCGTCATCTATGCGCCCTGGTCGGCGCGTGTTTCGCAGGTGTTGGACCAGTTGAATGAGGAAAACGTCTCGGTCGCGGTGGTCGTCAACGAATTCGGCGAGTCGATCGGGGCGCTTTCGATCGAAGACATCTTGCGGCGCGTGTTGGCGCCGCGCATGGGCGAAGAGGAATCCAGCCAAGCGGAAGAAATCCAGGTGCTAGGCAATGACTGCTATCGTGTGCTGGGTTCACTCAGCCTGCGTGTCTTGGCCAAACGCCTGGATGTTGAACTGCCCGACGAGAGCATCGCCACGGTTGCGGGATACATTCAACGAATCAACGAACGACTGCCGCGAACCGGCGATTCGGCATCCTTTCATCACTACGAATTAGTCGTGACCGACCAAGTCGATGATGAAACCTGGATCGATGTTCGCCCCGAATCGACGACGCCGGAATCATCGCCGGAGGACGGCGGATGATCACAGCGACGATCCTGTTCTTGATCGGTTTGTTACTAAGCGCTTTCTTTAGCGGCAGCGAAACCGGAATGTACCGCGTGTCTCGGACACGACTGGTCCTGGACGGTTTAAGTGGATCGGCGATGGCCAAGGGATTGGTCTGGCTGTTGAACCATCCGGCGATGTTCATCGCGACAACCCTGGTCGGAAACAATGTCGCAAACTATGTGACCAGTCTTGCGGTGGTGATGGGCGCCGCATCGTTATTTGGCAGCGGCGGTTCGGCAGGACTGCTGGGACCGATCTTGATGACACCGATCGTTTTCGTGCTCGGTGAGTTGCTGCCGAAATACATGTTCTATCACGCGCCGTATCGGTTGATCACCGCGACACGCCCGTTCTTGTTGGTCGCCACGGTGTTGTTCTCGCCAGTCTCGCTAGTGCTGGGACTATTGGGAAACCTGCTGCGCGCAGTGACCGGCGAAACACCTTTTCGCATCTCGCTGGCGATGGCACGCGGCGACTTGGACCGTGTGATCCGCGACGGTCACGAAGCCGGATTGCTGGCTGCCGGCCAGCGTGATCTTTCACAACGATTGTTCGAAGCGGCCAATCAACCGGCCGTCTCCTTTGGCGTGCGTCCGGATCGGCTGGCAAGTGTCGACACGCCCGTCGATACATCCGAGGCCGCTTACGAGGCGCGACGTCAAAACCACCCAATCGTATTGGTGCGGCGGGCCGGACGAATCGTGGGATATTTGCGATACGCCGACCTGACCGTGCGCGATCCGCAGGTCGAATTACGACCAGTCATTCGAGGACGAATCGGTGATCGACATCTTCAGATCTTGCTGCGTCTCTATGACGCGGGAAGCGACGTCGCCGTCATCTATGACGAACGCGGTAAGCTACGTTCGGTCGTCACGCGTCGACAGTTATTACAGCCGTTGATGAAATAGCCCGCGCAAATGGTTGCGCGACGGGCACGTTCGCATCGCCGATCGAACGGCGTCTGCCAAACTGCCTTGCTCTCAGGCGTTTTGCCCGACTCTCAGGTGTTTCGCCTAACTCACAGGCGTTTTGGCTAACTCTCAGGCGTTTTGGCTGTTCTCAGGCGTTCTTGCTGTAGCCCAGTCTGCCCAAGACTTCTAGCATTTCATCACATGTGATGTAACGACGGTGATGTTGGACTTTGTATTGGTCGATCGCTAGCGCCAATTCGCGGCCATCCTCGGTCAGTCCGGTGTGAGAGCTTCCGAACTGTCGTCGCTCACCGCCACCGGTGCGTCCTCTGGATCCACGCCGGTCGACGAAACCTTCCGACTCCACGTCACGCGCGTTCCCGACAGGAAACGACGATGGGGAAGAAGTGGCGATATCGGTGCTGGGAGTGGTTGAGAACGACATAGCAGAATTCTCGGCAGTGAAGTAAATCAGGATTCAGACCGGACGTTACAGTCTGACCCTCAGGAAACCTACTTCACGAATTCGCATGGTGCGCCGGATTTAGAGCTCTGTCGATCAAAACGCGCCCTATGATGCCGTCTGACGCATCACTTGGGTAATCTCTTGCGCGTGCGCAATCAGAACATCCTGCATAGGCCGGCCAACCCGACCATCCGGAATAGGGTCATCGGAGCCTTTGATCATCTTCGCCGCCCGCATCGGATTCACTCGCCAGCCGTTCCTGTTGCGAGTACAGACGCTGAATCAAACCATCCGATCGGCCCGCATCGGGGTCCAACTGCATCGCGATATCGATCTGTCGACGGGCGGTTTCGACGTCCCCGCGGTCAAGACAGACTGAGGCAACGTGCAAATGGGCCGCCGGGTCGTTGGGATCTTTTTCAACGGCGTTGGCAAAGCACCGATAAGCTTCGTCGGTGCATCCAAGCTGTCGCATCGCGATCCCTTTTAGCAACTGCGCACGAGCTGACTGATCTTCGCCACCCACGCCGTCTTCGAGTCGTTCCAGCGTGGCCAATAGTCGGTCATAGCGCCCTTCGGCTCGATAGATTTCGGCAGCCTGCAATTGCACGCTGGGAAAATCCGGTTGGATGGCGAGTGCACGGTGATAGGCGGCCAACGCTTCTTCGGTATGGTTTTTCGCGGCAAGGCAATCGCCACGCAGCGCCCAAACCTCCGCCGAGTGCCGATCGGCTTCGAGCGCCAGCTGGCATTGACGATCCGCATCATCAAGTCGGCCGACTTCCAGATACATGCGTCCCAGACGCTGGACCAACTTGGGATCGCCGGCGCTCAGCCGTACGGATTGTTCCATGTGGCGGATCGCCTGGTCCCGCTCTTGCCGCTGCCACATCGATTCGGCCAGCCCACGGTGTGCCCGGTCATCCGCTTTGGAAACATCCAACGCACTGGCGAACAAGTTTTCGGCGGTGTCCCACTGACCGTCGCGCATCGCTTCCATCCCGGCCCGCGATAGCCGACGAGCCGAAATCGATTGCCGACTTTCTCCGATCCGGCCAATCGCCCGGCATCCGGCTGAACCGTGCAGGATCAATACGATCAAGCAAGTCCCGAAGCGGCAAATGAAGCGATCCATCAAACGAACGAGAAGCCTAGAGAGCGGAACAAGCGTGACCACCGTTCATACATAGCAAACCGGCGCCCGGCATCGCAATGCAATCGCGAAAACGTTCGGCTGTCCCGGCTGGGTAATTCTCGGTCATTCAGGCAAAATAGGGGCCGCTGTTCTTTCCACGCCCGTCGACGACTTGATCTCATGCCAGCAACGTTCGAATCCTACGGAATTAAGTTTCTGTATCCCGATAACTGGACCGTACTGGACCGCGATGACGACGATTCCGGCAGCACACTGGAGCTTCCCAGCGGAGGATTCTTGTCGATCGACCAAGTCGATGCCTCCAGAGATGCTGATTCGTTCATCGACGAAGTCGCCGATACGCTGAAATCAGAGTACGACGAACTTGAACGAGAATGGGTCGACCTGCAGGGGGCGGGCGAGCATGAAACGGCGGCGGACATGCGGTTCTATTACCTAGACCTGGTCATCGTTGCGCGGGTGATCGTCATGCCAACCGAGTCTGGCCCGCTGTTGATTCAATTTCAGGCCGAATCAAGAGACTTCGATGCGAACGAAAAAGTCCTGGACGCAATTTTGCTGCAGATCAGAAAGTAAACGGCTCGAGATATTTTCTCTGTCAGCTTGAACCGTCTCCCTCTGCTATACCAAATCTTGCTTGCGTTTCTTGCGGCGCGAGCGACTGCAGGCGCGGCAGACGCCTTGGATGATCATGCGGTGACCCTCGACGCGAAAACCGTGTTCCCCCGCGACGTCATCTCGCAATTTCATCAGTTCGTCGCTTTGAAATTCGAACAGCTTGCGGCACCGGGTGCAGTAAAGATGGTCGTGCTGTGGATAGCCGTAATCGTGCTCGTACACGGTTCGGCCGTCCAGCTGGAACGACCTCAGCAGCCCCGCATCGACGAACTCTCGCAGCGTACGGTAAACCGTTGCCGAACTGACATAGTTGTCCTGGCCGCGACGGGGCAGCCGCTCGATCAGTTCTTCCGCGTCAAAGTGCTCGTGGTCACTAAAGACTTCGCCGATCAAGAACTTGCGTTGTCCTGTTTGGCGAAGGCCACGGCTCTGTAAGTATTCTTCGAATCGCTCCTGTGGCGACAGGGCGACATCAAGCGGCTGCAGGGGTTCGATGGAATCAGACACGTCGTCGGCTGTGATAAGTACTTGTTCAGTGACGCAGGTATCTTAGTACAACATCTAGTCCCCAGTGCATCTACCGCCATTTCCTGCGTTGAAGCAAGACTCAGCGACATTGCCGGGGCAGGGGAGTGAGGTTTTCCGATTCCAGGGTCGAAATCTTCACCATTGCGACCGAAAGAGCCCAACTCTCCCGACCGGGGGGAGAGAAATCCATGCGGCGCCGAATCCAACCGTTGTTGGAGGTCCGGCGCTAACGGATCAAAGAATCGCCCGGATCACGCGAGTTGATCGAGGAATCGATCGGATCACGCGAGTTGATCGAGGAATCGATCAAGTGCGGCGTCTAGCTTTTCGGGGGTGTCGTAGTTGCCGTCCGCGATTTGTCGCCGAATATCGGCAACGCGATCGACTCGAATTTCACCACCACCGGCGACTTGAGACGACAAGTCCAGACGGTTTGCGCCCGAGGCGGCTTGGCTCAGATCGAGCTGATCCACGGGCGTGGCCGATGGTTTGGATCCAGACGGATCAACTGACTGAAGCCGTTGAGGAGTTTGGTTGGCTTGGGCAGGATTGAGACCTTGACCAGCAGAAACTCGGAATGGGCCGTAAATTTGCATTTTCGATATTGCTCCCTGGTGGGACTGAAATTGCCATCAAACCGAGACCCTCGCCCTACCTTGAGCGGAGATTCGTCGACCTGATTGGATGCGAAGCGCGACAGTGATCGGGCCACCAAAGAACGAACATCATGTTCGATTCCCGAGGCCGTTTCCAATTCGATCGTTGGCGCCGCTATCCTTGTCCCAGGAAGCAATCCGTAAGCGAAAAGAGACTTTTCAGCGCGAAACTGGTGGAAACATAAGGGTTTATCGGCCCTCCCGCTTCTCAGCTTCAATCAATTTTCGCTGTCGAACTGCAATTCAGAGAACAAGCATCTCGCACGTCGCCGAACGTTAGCAGAGCCGTGAAACATTTCGCAAGGGCAAACAAAGTCCGCAAACACACGTCGCATCAATCCAAAGTGGCTCGCCGGGCGCAAACGAGATTTGCCGGGCGCAAACGAGATTTCTTGTCCCGAGAGCGAATTTTCCGGACCATCGCAGACATCCCGGATTGAGTTGTTCGAAGTATCCGCGTGCCTTTTGGAAAATTGTTGATGGCGAGGGTCCGCATCACGACCTCGTCGCAGACACATCGCTAGCAGCGACACATCGCTTCTTGCGCGCAGCAACGTGTGGAAGCGGCAACATGGTGGAAGCGGCAACGCGGTGATTCCTGCCGCGATCGGTAAGGTTCGCCAGTTCCCCACTTGGAATGCCGTGCCCCCAGAATCATGCGGTCGATGCGCCAAGTGACCGAAATGCCAGGTGACCGAAATATTGCACGGTCATTCCAATATATTTTAGGTGCCGTTTGCTGCCTTTGCGTTCGGAAGTGGCTAGATTCGTAGAACATCCCGCCTTCTGCCAGAAACCCGAGACTGAGCAACCATGAAAAATCCCACCCCGCAATCCCCGGAAACCATCTCGCATCCCGCGGCAACAAAGTCCCCCCGCCGATCTTTCCTCAAACAATCCGCCGGCGCGGTGACGGCGACCTCGCTGGGGCAAACCCTAGCGGCCGCCGAGACACCTCACGTCAGTGTCAATGACGACATTCGAGTCGGACTGATCGGGTGTGGCGGCCGCGGCACCGGCGCCGTACTCAATGCACTCAAGGCCGATCCAGGTATCAAGCTGGTCGCGATGGCCGACGCATTCCAACAGCGTTTGGACCTCAGCCTGCAATCGCTACAGCGGCAAAAAGAGTTCACCGACCGCATCCTTGTCGAGGATGACATGCGGTTTGTCGGCATGGATGCATACAAGAAACTGTTAGCGACCGACGTCGACGTGGTGCTGCTTACCACGCCACCGGCGTTTCGACCGCTGTTTATCCGAGCGGCCATCGAAGCGGGCAAACATGTCTTCGCCGAAAAACCCGGTGCCGTCGACCCGACCGGCGTGCGCAGCGTGCTGGAATCGACCGAACTAGCCAAACAAAAAGGTTTGTTCCTGGTCGCGGGTTTGCACGCGCGATATGAACCAGAAACGATCGAGATGACTCGCCGCGTTCACGACGGCGCGATCGGCGAAATTTTGAACGCACGCATGACTCGCTATACCGGCGGGTTGTGGGTCAAACCACGCGTGGAAGGCCAAACGGATGTCGAGTACCAGATTTCCAACTGGCACTATTTCACGTGGCTCTCGGGTGACTTTTTCATCGAACAGTTCGTTCACGAAATCGACCGAATGGCTTGGGTCATCGGCGAATACCCGGTGTCTTGTTTGGCGACCGGCGGACGTCAAGCGCGAACCGAAAAGATGTACGGTCACAACTACGACCACTTCGCCGCGCTTTACAAGTTTCCGGGCGGCGCGGAACTGTATGCAACGACGCGTCAGCAAAACGATTGTCCCCGTTCGTTCGAAATGCGACTGGCCGGCACCAAAGGTATTTGCAGCGGCGAAGGAAAAACGAAATACGACATCACGGGACCGGCCGCTTGGCAAACCGAACAACGCAACGGCAACCGGCAACAAGGCCACCAATTGGAACACAACGAGTTCTATAAACAGTTGCGGGCCGGCGGGTACATCAACAATGGTGAATACTTGGCCAAGTCGACGTTGATGGGAATCATGGCGAGAGAATCAGCATACACCGGCCAAGAAATCACGTGGGACCAAGCCATCAGTGCCGCCCAAGATCTAATGCCCGATGATATCGAGTTCGACACGCCGGTACCTCAGTGGCAGGTCGCCGTGCCGGGCAAAACAAAGTTCGCCTAGCAAGAGAAATCGCCTCGGCGAGCAGGCCCCCAAAAAAACCCCGCGTCGAGCCCGACGCGAGGTTTGGTAAGAACTGTGGTCGTTTGATCGCCGCTTAGTTGCCCCAGAACTGATTCGATGGGAATCCGGGTGAGCTATAAACCGGCGGGTTCGAATACACCGGCTGTGGATTCCAGCGTCGGTCGACTGCCGTTGCCCGCGAATTGCTGTATTGTCCGTAATCGGCCATTGAAACGGCACCGGCGTTGGCGTTAGACCAGCGGCCACTTGCAATCGCGGTACCACTGCTTCGTGCGAAACCGCCCAAGCTAAGTGCGGTTGAATCGGCGTGCGAACGGGCGCCCCAACCGTTAGCGTGCGAACGCCCATTGCTGATCGCCACGCCGCCGGCCGCGATGGCCGTGCTGTTGCCGCTGGCGAATCCGCCGTTGCGTCCGCTGCCTTGCATGTTGGCTCTCGCGAATCCGCCACCGGTCGCCATCGCGGTTGCGTTCAAGCGAGTGTTGCCGCGTCCGGATGCGGTTGAGATGGCGGTGCCGCCGGTCGAGTAACTGGTAGCGGTGACTTGGGCGTCGGCTTCAACAGCGATCATACAAACAGCGGCCAAAGCAAGTGTGATAGTGCGGGTCATCGTCAGGTTTCCTTGTCGGAATCGGGTGAAAGATTTTGAAGTGCTCTTTTTTCGAAGATCGTTGTTGTCTTCACCGGAACCTGCGAAAGTGTTGAGCCAACCCCTTAAAACAATTTGGAATTTTTGTGTGCGGTTTTCGCGAACGACCGACTTCGCACCTCGAGCCGTTCCCGCACCAAAGGGTGGTTCTATTTGCATGTCCTATTCGTCGCCAAATTCATCCGAACCTGATTTGCCCCTCAGGTAAGATTGCGACGAAGAAAATCCGCCGGTACCAAACTCGGCTTGTCACGGTCGCTCGCGTCGCGATTGGTGCAATCCCACGCGATGGTCACACCGTCGTCGAACACGCGGAATCTGACACGGCACAGTGATCCTTTGCGCCGGTCTGCGATGACGAAAAAACCCGGAGCCAAACGTTGGCTCCGGGCGGGTCGCTTATCAGGGTTCGTGCTGCTGTGCAGGGTTTGTGCTGCCGTGCAGTGTTTGTGCTGCCGTGCAGGGTTTGTGCTGCCATGCAGTGATCGAGTCAGGCCCTACCGGACACCGTCCATCGCACGGAACGCTCGGCGCGTCGTCTCGGGTGAAAGCCCCGCGTCGAGAATCTGCTGTTGCAGATGGCTTCGTGTGCCTTGGACTCGCAACATCGTGTCCTTCAGGGCGGGCGTTGCGATTGCAATCTCTTGTTGATCACCGATCGAGCGAACCGCGATACTCTCATTGCCCACGGCGAATGATGATGCGGAAACGCCACCGCGACGAGAGACATCCGCGGGCATCGGATAGAAACACGGAAAGGGCATGTGAAGACGGCGCACCTCACCGCGATGCAACGAGACGGCTCGCGTGTTGGGATTCAGCGACGGCAAGTCGGCGGGGGAGTTTACCGGATTTCCGTTGACTTCCAACAGAATATCGCCGACGTGCAATCCGAGTCTTGATGCTTGGCTGCCCGGCGGAATGCTCTGGACCAACATGCCGCCGTGGCTGGGCAGATCAGCAACATGCAATCGCAGAACGCTGGGTACCGGCGCGAACTGGACATCCCAAACAGCTTTGTTAACCAAACGGTAGCCGTCGCTTGTCTGGGCCGATGCGTCCACCGCAAAGGTTGCGAGCAGTCCGGCAACGATAGTGGCGGCGATGGTGGCAATCACGATCTTGCCGTAAGCAGTCGTCGAGTGAGTCATTGGATTTCTCGTCGGTGAGGATGATTTTTGCTGGGTGAGGCCGACAACAGCCGCCACAACCAAACCTGCGAGAATCCGATACGATCCCTTAACAAAAACCCAACTTTTCCCGTGACTTCAGCCGTCCCGCTGCGATGGGCAGGCCGCTCGAGCACCATCGATCGGCATCAGGACCACTGCTTTTCCTGTCCGTTTCAGCCGTCAAATGGCCCGGCCGCACGTGGAAACCCGATTTCGCTAGAATCGCAGCGGCGCACCGAAACGCATCAGCGAAACGCACTTGTGCCGCCTCGCTCACCCAGCCTCGATCACCCAACAAATCGCATCCAAAAAATCATGATTGTGAACGAATATTTTGACGGCAACGTGAAATCCATCGGTTTTGAAAACGACGAGGGTCGAGCGACCGCCGGCGTCATGGCGACGGGCGAATACGAGTTTGGTACCAGCGAACACGAACGCATGAAAATCGTCTCCGGCCAGTTACAGGCGATGCTGCCCGGCGCCGATGCGATGCAATCCTATCGTGCAGGCGACGAGTTCGAGGTCGCGGCCAATCAGAAGTTTCAGGTAAAAGTGTTGCAGCCCACGGCCTACTTGTGCTTTTACGGATGAGTCGGCCCGCCGCCGCGACAGCGACCGATACAAGCCAACCAACACGAGGATGAGAGCACGTGGCGATTGAATTCAACTGCCCCCACTGCGGCAGCGTCTTGCAGGTTCCCGATGAATCAGCCGGCAAGTCGGCACTATGCCCAAAGTGCGAACAAGTCTCTTCGGTCCCGGACGCGGCCAATCACCCGCCTGACCGTGGCCAAATTCCACCCGGCAATCCACCGCAGCCGACACCACTGCAGCCCACATCGCCACAGTCCCGGCCGAATCCGTCACCCCACCTCGAATCGGCCAATCCGTTCGCGCCGCCTCCGTCCTCACGACAAAGTCCCGTGGATCCGACCTACGGCACCGGCACCATGACCGTGACGCCGGTGCAAGCGGGTGACGTTCTGAACTACGCGACCATGATCTGGAAAAACAATCTGGGGGTTCTGATCGGCGCGGCGGTCATCATCGTCCTGTTTTCAGCCTTCTTTTCGGGCATTAGCAGCGGCATCAGCGGGCTCATCAAGCAAGGCGGTAACCAAGAAATGGCGGCCGCGGTCGGCGTCGGGCTAAGCCTGCTGGACAACGCGATCCAATTGTTCCTGAATATTGGAATGACAAAATTGACGTTGTCACTGTGCCGGGGGCGCGGCGGAACGATCGGAACACTGTTCAGCGGCGGCGACCGTTTTTTGCCGATCCTGGGCACCGGCATCATCGCATTTGTTGCGGTCGCGATAGGCTTTCTGATGCTGATCGTGCCCGGAATTTTGTTGCTGCTGTTTTTCTGGCCGTATTATTATTTGATCGTTGACCGCCAGTGCCCCGCGATGGAATCGTTTTCCGCGGCGTATGAAATCGCCAAGCCGAATGCGGGCAACACGGTACTGATTTGGTTATTGACGATGGCGATTGGCATCATCGGTTTCCTGGCTTTCTGTGTCGGTATCTTTGCCGCAATACCGCTAATCAGTGTCCTGTGGTCGACCTCCTACTTGATGATGCGAGGCGAATTGGCACCGCAACCGGTGCGGTGATCACCTATTCATCGCCACCATGATTCCCGCTTTGATTTCTACCTTGATCTCTGCACCTTTTTTTGCCAGGTGTTCGTCCGACATCGCCAAAGCCGCTAGATTGGACGCATCCCTGCCGGTGCAGCATGTTCGAACTGGAACGCGTGTGCGCGATGAAATCATTCAAACGAGATCACGAAAAGATGAATCGATCGCCGAGGCTTGTTAGCGCCGTCATCGCGGCGGCCTGTTGCCTGTTCGTTATACAAACCGCGGTCGCGTGTCAGATCCCGGTCTTTCGGTATGCGCTGGAACGCTGGGCATCGGACAAATACGACGTGGTGATCCTGCACAAACACCCACTTAGCGAAAAAGATCAATCGCAAGTCGCAGCGGTGCAGGCCGACTCATCACGCATGAACCCTGTCAATGCCAACGTTCGCGTCGTGAACGTATCCAACTCGGATGACCCGCTGATGACAAAGCTTTGGTCCGATCACGGTCAATCGGGCCAGCCGATCGCTGCGGTTCTGTATCCCGAACAAGCGGAAGACATTTCCGATCGACTTGCGCAAGTGATGCCTCTGGCGGCGATGTCACGACAGGAACTATTCGATTCGCCCGCCCGAACAGAAATCGCGAAACGATTGCTGGCCGGAGAATCGGCCGTTTGGATTTTCGTTCCGTGTGGCCATCCCGAACAAGACGCTCAGGCGCTCGCAACCTTGAAACGTGAGATCCGCGTCAACGAAGAACGTCTGGAATTACCCAGCGATGAAGAGCTGGAATCGGATGACGTCTCGATCGAGGCGACGCACATCGAGCTGCGGATCGCGTTTTCGATTCTAACGGTCGACCGCGATGACCCGCGCGAGCAATTGCTGGTCAACACGCTGATGCGCAGCGAATCGGACCTACAGTCGCTCGACCAACCGATGGCGTTTCCAGTGCTCGGTCGAGGTCGCGTGTTGTACGCGTTGGTCGGCCAAGGTATCTCGACCGATACGATCGCGATGGCATCCAGTTTTGTCGCCGGACCCTGCTCGTGTCAGGTCAAGAATTTAAATCCCGGATTCGATTTGCTGCTGTCGGTCGACTGGGAAGAACACTTGGCCGGTCCCAAGCTGAGCAAAGAGTTACCCGACGAATCGGCCGAACCGATATTGCTGACCATTCCGCCAGGACGATAGCAGGAACTCGGCGATAGCAGGAGCTCGGCGATAACGGGCCGATCTACTGCGGATCCTACTGTGCGTCCTACTGTGCGTCCTACTGAGCATTGGAACGACTTCCTCTGGGGCTGGCCGTGATCGGATAGTCCATCTTTAGCGGCCGACCGGCGGTTGCAAACCCTTTGGCATACAGATGCTCTTTCATCATGCGAAATGCGGCAAAGCTGTCCGGATAGACCCAAACGGTGACGGTCGTTGTGGCCGGATCGAGGCCTGCCAGTTCGATATCCAGAACACTTTGGCCCGACTTGATGTGCTCGATCGGTTCTCCGTGCGGCTCACTTAGCGGTTCCATCACGATCTGTTCGAGTTGCAATGTGGTTCCGAACCCGATGCGTCCGCCCTGGTTGACCAGTCCTTGTTGTTTGTGAATTCGCAGACTTGCGATATAGCCGCGAATCGGCCCAATTGTGTCTCCCTGCACACCGGTGCGCGAACCCTTCACGGCTCGCTGCAGGACGGCGCCGACTTCGTTGGCCAGTTGCTTGACCGGGACATAGGAAACTCGGTTGCCCTTGAGCCGAAAGTGTATCTCTTCACCAAAGACCGTTTTTGCCATCGGCGTGGGAAGATGTTCGACGGCCACCACCGGCGCGTTCTGTTCACTCAACCGTTTGCTTTCCCCTTGCAGTTTGGCAAGCTGGACATTCAGTTTTTCGTGTCGGCTGGACCGACTGGCCGCGAGTGTCGCTTGTTGATCGAGCCGTTCCTTTTCGGCATTCCACGCGTCGTTGGCTTCGGACAGCAGATCCAACAGTGCCGCACGTTGTCGCCGTTTCAGTTCGATCTGTTGATCGTACTGGACGATTCTGTTTTCGAACCGGTGCGAATCCGCCTGTGCGGACGCCGCTCGCATGGCGAATGATGCGAGGGTTTGCATTTGCTGGTCGGTAGCCCTCGATTCATCGGCTTGAACGAGCTTGGATTCTTCTAAATCTAATTCTTGTTGAATCTGGTCCATCACTTGTTGCGACTGTGTGCCCAACACGACGACCAAGATGATCAAAATGCCGACCAGATTGGCGACGATATCCAAAAAGGAATCGTGGCCCATTTCCAGCTTCGAACGTTTTTTACGCGATCCGCTCATTGGAAAGCCCTTCCTTGGACATCGACACCGCTGCCGTTCATCAAAGTTCGAATCTGATGGAACCTGGCTTCGCCGCCGGTCATCACGTCGACCTCTAACCGTGGTTGCCAGCGTCCACCAGGAATCGCAGCGCCCCAGCGTTCGATCCGGCTGCGAACGGAAGTCGCCATTTCCAGTGTGGCTCGCATGACGTCGCCGTCGTCGAGTCCGAAAATCTCAGTCGCGGCTTCCTGCCGAGACGGCAGCAACACCAATCGATCGGGATAGCACTGCATACGAATGGTCCTGACGATTGCGTTGCCATGCGACCGGGCCACGCTTGGTGGCAGCGCCCAATCGGCGCCTTGTCGCTTCAGCGCCGTGGCCGCTTTGCCCGCTGAAACAGACATCGACGGGGGTGGCCGGGATGGTGAGGCATCGTCCGGATCCGCTGACGGCGGGACCGATGACCCGGGCCGAGTCGAGCTTGCGCCGCGAGAATCGCCCATGGTCGGCACGGGACTGGCCGCCTGGCTGCTGCCGCTCGGCTGGTTCTGACCACTCGGCTGGTTCTGACCACTCTGTTCTTGCGAACTTTGCGAGTCGGCCGCTTGCATCGAGTCCTGGCCGCCAGAGTCCATACTTTTCTCGCCGCGCATAATCGCCGCGACTTCGCGTTGGGCGGATTCCAGCGTGCCGGTTGCCCCGGCGAGTTGATCCGGCGCCGGACTTGTCGCGTTTTGAGTCGATGGAGATGCAGCGTTCTCGGCGGGTGTTCCCAAATCTGCGGCAGTGCCGGATGGGTAGGGTCCGAAACGGTCGGCGGCGGCAAATTCGTTGGTGCGAGTCGGCGCGGGCTGAAGACTATTTTGGGCTGAAAATTGGTTGGGCGAGTTCGCGGAGAGAGCGCCAGGCCCCACAGTATTGGGGTTCGGAGTGTTCAGATCATCGATCGCGGACCGGAACCGATCGTCCATCTGCCGCGACGCTGCGTTCGAGACTGTCGGATTGCCGCCATAGTTGGCGTTGAGATCCCGCAAGTCGTCGCTTGATCGGAAACCACTTGCGCGTCCTTCGCGTCCGAGCGCCTTGGCCGACAAGGTTGGAAAACGACGTCCCGAACGAGACGATCCGCGACGATAGTCGTTTCCAAATCCACCGCCGCCACTGCCACCGCGGGCGGCGATCGCGTTTCGCGCCAACTGTTGCTGGACCGCCTCGCGCACCGCGAGCGCGACCAATTCCTTCAGTCTTGGGTCGGGTTGATTGAACGCCAATTTCACATCGGCGGGAACCATTTCATATCCGAATTGATCGTCCCAATCTCGCATGGCTCTGCGAGCGGCAAAGTAAGCATCGATGCCGTCGGGGCGAACGACCAACATCGGATATGGTGCGACATCGTCGCCGTACTCTTTCATGGCGTGATGCCGAACGATTCGCAGCGCGGCATCGAGCGGGTTGGCGGACATTTCGCTATCTAAAAGCTGCTGCAGCGAGATCCGCGTGCCTTCGGGTTGAATCAACAGACCTTCGGCGTCGCATTCCAAATAAATCGGTCGGCGATCGGTGCCATTGGGGCCTTTGTGCGGAACGATGACGACTCGCGGCGATGTGTCACCTTTCTCTTTCCGCAGTGATTCCAGTTTTTTAGATTCCTGGTCAATCTGTTTTTCTAGCTCGGCTAGAGTCTGCTCATCGACCTTGTTGACCGGCTTGGTCCCGGTCGCCATTTCGACTTCATCACTTAGTCGTTTCAGGTCTGCCTTGATGCGCTCAATATGCGATTCCAAGTGCGTCAGTTGATCTTTGCGTTCGCCCAGTTCTGTCGTCTGCGCATCACGAAAAGCGATCAACTGGTTCAAGCGGAACTGTTCTTCTTCGATCATCGATGCCGCGGCATCGGCGGCCAACTTGGGCTGTTGCGTCTGGACCGGCTTAGCCTTGGACTTGGACTTGCTTGCCTTGTGAGCTTCGGCTGCATCGGTAGCGTTTTGCGCAACCAAAGCCAGCAGCAAAATCAGCGTTCCAAGCGTGCAAACGAGCACTGCGAGGAAGGGGAATAGTGAAGGCGAAAGCCCCGGGCGCCTGCGCCGACTCATGCCGCACGCCTTGCGTGGGACGGACGAGATTCGCGCGATTGCGCAAGTTCAACCGATAAAACATCCACCGCTCGGGCGAGAATCCGCATGGCATCGGACATTCCGTCGCCGGCCGCGGCGGAGACGCTGCGATCGATCGCGGCGTTGGTTTCCTGCAGTCGTTTCAGGTTCGCATCCAGTGAGGATTGCGCGGACAAAATCGCGCCGGTCTGTTCGTTGACTCGTTCGATATGGTCGTAATGCGCCGACAACCGCTGGCCCTGCGACGCCAGCAGTTCGTGGTGTGACGCGAGCAGATCGGCATCTCGCGAAATCGTTTCCTGCAGTTGCGTCAGCTGTTGTTGCAACCGGTCGCTCGCGATACGTGCGGACTGTTCGATCGCATCGGCGTGCGACATCAACGCGGGTTTGAACGTTTGTTCGATCGTCGCGGCGATGTTGTTACCGTGTGCCTGCTGAGTCTCTTGCCATTGGGATTGCGCTTCATCAATCGTTTCTCGCCACAGCTTCGTTTGACCCGCAAGTGACTCGGCCACCGCGGCACGGATGCCTTCGCAAAGGTCCGTAACGAGAGTGGTTTGGTTGTCCGATGCATCATCGCTGGGCAGGTAACTGCTGATCAGATGACCAACCCGCGCGTCGATCTGGCCCAACAGTCGCTGTTCGCTTTGCTCGACAGGGTGCTGCAGAAAGATCGCGACGACCGACAAGACCAGTCCCAACGCCGTGGTATCAAACGCGACGTACAAACCACTTTTCAGCCGGTCGACCGCTGCGGTTCCGTCGGTGAAGTCCAACCCGCCAAGCGTTTGCGTGATCCCGATGACGGTACCGAGAAACCCCAGCATGGGAATCGCCCACACGATGATACGGACCAGTCCAAGTGAATCGTGCGCCTGATCGGCGTCTCGACCGGAAAGTTCGCGCAGGTCATCGGCCAAATGTTTGGTGGTCCCGCGTTGTGATTGACGGGTCAGCAGTTCGTCCAACCGACGCACCAACGCACCGGCCCGCGTGGCCCGTGGCAATCCAGCGATTGCATGTTGCCAGTGGCGCGCGACATAGCCGGCGTCGTGTTCGTTTTTCCAGCGTGCTGCGGGTGAAGTGTCGAATTGCCGAGGCGCCAGATCCTCATCACGCGTCGTTTCCAGTCGATCCCACTCGCCAGAGATCACCATCCATTTGCCCGCCAGGATGGCCGCTGCAATCCAGAACAGCACCGTCGCTGCGACCGCGACGGGGTGTCCGAGAAAGTATCGCTGCAGCGGCGGCCAGGCCGTGAAATGGACGACGGCGTAAAACAGTCCGGCCACGCCGATTCCTGCCGCGACCGACAGCAGACCGACCCGGGATCGAGTCTCGGTGGTTTGCGAGCGCGATTTTGTGACGGGTTCGCCTCGTTTGTCGCTTCTCACGGCCACAGCCTCTTACTTGCTGATGCAGGGATGGATCGACGCCAACGAACTCGCAATCAAGCGAGCACAGCGCCGCTCGTTTGATCGACCGTCACGACCCGATCGCTTTACCTAATCGTCAAAATTGCACGCCGGTTCAGTTTCACGCAGCCACATGGCAAGCGTGGCGAATTCCGTGAGAACTGGTTCGCTTGCACTGTGCCGTCCGCCCGAGATCGACAGTCGTCCAGTGCGGTTTTCAGTCGTCCAAACCAATTCCCAGCAATCTGAGCCAGTTCCCGGCAAGCTGAGCCAGATCCCAGCAATCTGAGCCACATCACGGCAATCCAGCCCGGGGCATAACGTTCCTGACTCTGGGTCACCGACAAGCCCCGGTCACCGGTGAGCCGGGGTTACCGGTGAGCACGCGTCAGGGGTGATCTTGCGTCTGGTGTCGGCTGAGAGTTAAGACCGGATACAGCCAAACAGAGCACCGGATACGCCCAACAGAGCGACGACCAAGAGTCGAGAAAGCACGCTGACAATTTTTCCACAGGCAAAAGGTCATTCATGCGATCGTTCAGATCTCACTTCATCCTTCCCGCGATGCTGATCATCGGTATCGCCTCGGTGGCCACCAGCCAGTCGCCAACATCACTCGGATTGCCCTCGCCGGGAGCCGAAATCAGCGAAAATCCTGCTCCGATCGGAATGTCGAGCTCGGCCGGGGTGGCGATGAGTGCTGCGGCGGGTCGTATTGCCCAGGCCGATCATGTGGGTGCTGCGGGCGACATGATCGGTTTTTCCCATGCTGACGGTTCGGGAACTCAGACAATTACGCTGGTTGATACCGGAAAATCCTGGATGGCCGTGTATCATATCGATAGGTCGGGGAAGATCCGGCTGGTTAGCAGTCGCCCGATCGACGCTGATTTTTCATTGCAATTAAACGCCACCTCGCCGCTGCCGGACGAAATCCGCGGAATCGGTCGCGCGAGGAAATAGGCCGACGCCTAGATTCCGGAGCCGAAACCCGAATGTCCGATTATCTGTCCCTCGATGAAGCCGCTGCCAAGCTGGGAATTCCGAACGATCGATTGGTCGACCTTCGCAGCCAAGGACAAGTGCGTGGATTTCGCGACGGTGCGAGCTGGAAATTTCCTCAAGCCGAAATCGATCGCCTGGCCGAAGAGCTGGCGGATTCCGGTGCGGGATCAGGTTTTCTGGCGGACGATTCCGGTTTGGGACTCGCTGGCGGCAGCGGTCTGGTCATCGGCGGCGATGACACGCCCGTCGAAGGCGGATCGGGCAGCGACCTGGGGATCGGCAACGAATCACTGACTCCGGGCAGCGGTAGCGACGTCAACCTGGTCACGTCCGAAGGTGACGACGGCAGCGACGTGGCATTGGTTGCCGACAACGACGGCACCGATCCCAGCGACAGCGACTTGCCCAGCGGACTGGACGTCGGCGAACTGTTGGAAATCGATTCGGCCGAATTGAAATTAGAAGAGCCCGCGATCACTCACGATTCGGCAATGATCGACGTCGCGATCGAACCCAAAGAAGGCAGCACCGGACCGGTCGCCAAAAAACCGACCAAGACCGAAGAACCTTCATCGCCCGAAAGCGACCTGGGCCTCTCGGCATCTTTGCTGGATGAGGACGATAGCGACGACTTGGTGCTGGGCGACGATGACAGCAGCGGCATGAACGTGCTCGGCAGCGACTTGGACTTGTCATCGGTCGACTCGGGCGAGGATACCGGCGGCAAGGCCAGCAGCCTGGAACTACTCGATGAATTGAACGCCCCCGACAGCGAAAGCGGCTCGCTGATGTCCTCGGGCGCCGACGTGCTAAGCGAACTAGATTTGCTCGGCGCCGAACAAGGCGGCAGCGGATTGATCTCCGGTGACAGCGCTAATCTGCTGGCCGGTTCAGGATCAGTGCTGGGCAGCGACAGTAAAGACGACGCGCTTGCGGACGACGATGATCTGGTCATCGCGGATGATGACGACGATTTGGTGATCGACAGCCAAGGCAGTGATATCTCCATCGCTGGTGACAGCGGAATTAACTTGATGAGCCCGTCCGACAGCGGTCTTTCGCTAGAAAGCGAGCCCTTGGATTTGGCCGGCAGCAGCATCTCGGCACTGGACTTGGGCGCTGAATTGGCCGAAGAAGGCAGCGGCATCGGCAGCGATGTTTCTGGTCCCGGATCGGGCGTCGACTTCCAAGCCGACGAAGAGTTCCAACTGTCCCCATCAGGCATCGGCCTCGAAGCGGACATGGACAGCGGATCGCAAGTCATCGAAGTCGAAGAGTCCGAAGCGATTGGCGAAGCGGTTGAATTCGAAGACGCCGGGTTCGGTGACGCAGGCGGAGGCGACGTGTTCGCGCCGGCCACCGTCGAATCGGACCCCGGCGGCGCGGTCGCGTTCGATCAAGACGATCAGGGCGGTGGCATGGCCGTCGTCGGCAACGGCGCATCGGCGGGCGTGGCCAGCTATGAGGTTCCCTTCACCACACTGCAGTGCGTTTCATTGGCACTGATCATGGGCGTCATGGGACTGTGCGGCATGCTGATGACCGATCTGGTTCGCAACATGTGGACATACACCGAACCGGCCGCACCGGTCAGCAGCCTGACGGGTTTCTTGATTGACCTGATGGGCTGGTAAACCGGCGGGTCTCGCCCGAACGGCACGAACCGACATTCTGCCGCCTCGCCGCACCTTCCACACTCGATCGCCGCTGGTATGCAAGCGATCGACGTGAATTCCGTTCGTCGATCGGTGCGACCGAGAGATGCCGGGAACACGGCACACGCGAATGACGACTCCCGCGTCTTCGTTCGACCAGCACGGCAGATTCGATCGGCAAGGCACGCCGTTGGGGTATTCACGGCCCATCAGAGCCAAGTTTTGCGGCCCAATGGCGAACGCGTCTTGCCACTCGCGACTAATTTCTATTTCGAAAAAAGGTCGCGATTCAAGACATCTGGCTTGGATTCTGCGGCTATCGGTCGCACGTGGATCGGATAGCGGGGTACGAACCAAGTCGGCTTGGCGTTTATAGTACGTCTAGGAAATACGCCGCCCCCGCTTGCCGCGCCCTGAATCGGACTCGCCCCCTGAGACTCTTGAAGTCGTCACGCTGAGGACTCTTTTGCCCCAACTCAATCTGCCCGCACCCGTTTTGCCGGCATCCGTCATCTGTTCCTTCGGATTGGCGATGCTATTGATAGGCGGGTGCAGTGAACCGGAACCGATCACCACCTACGTGATCCCCACTAAGATTCCCCCTCAACTGAAACCCGAACGCGACCGCATGCTGGCCGCGATGGTTCCGCACGAGGATGAAGTTTGGTTTTTTAAGGTCGTCGGCCCCGAGTCGGCCACGGAAGTGATCGACGAGCCGTTTCGTGAATTTGTCGAATCAATCGAATTCCGCGATGGCAACCCCGACCTTAGCCAACTGCCCGAGGACTGGCGTCTGGGCGCAAAGAAACCAATGCGTTTCGCGACCATCGACATCAACACACCGACAAAGCAGCTTGATGTCAGCATTTCCAGTTTGTCACGGCAAGAATCGTGGGACGAACAGGTTGTCATGAACGTCAATCGCTGGCGTGATCAGCTGGGATTGGATCCATCGAAGGGCGACTGGGCGGGCGCTGAACAGATCGAAACCGCTTCGACCGATGGTGTCTGGGTCGACCTGATCGGCAAATCGTCGGCCGGCAGTTCCTCAATGTCACCGCCCATGATGGGCGGGATGCCCGGCAGCATGCCGCCGACCCGTCGACCTGTCGCGCAGGCCAGTGAACCGGATCCACGACTGAAATCCAAGCGTCCCGATGGTTGGCGTGACGGTAAAAAAAGCAGTATGCGGTGGGCGTCCTACAACGTCGGCCCCGAAGACGCATCGGCCGAAGTGACTGTCATCCCCGCGGGCGGAGACACTCGTGGAAATATTAAACGCTGGATCGGGCAAATCCGCGCCAATGTCACCGATGAAATGGTCGACCAAGCGATGGAGTCGGCGGATAATATCAATGTTAGCGGCCGGGACGCCCAGCGGTTTATCTTGACGGGCGACGCATTACCGGGCGACGCATCCGGGGACGACCAAGATTCAGACGCGGACGAATCAGACAACCCATCGGATACGGCAGCGAGCGGTCCACAGCCCGGCCAGTCGATCGACGCCACCATCGTTCCACTGGAAGATAATTTCAGTCTGTTCATCAAAATGACCGGACCGACCGAAACGGTCACACAGCAACACGACGCATTGACGTCGTTCCTTGAATCACTTGAGTTTTGAACTATGGCTTCGATCGCTTCCACCACAGAACAACAGATCGACACCCGCGACGACTTTGCGGGACTCGGCAGCGCGGTGCTGAATGTGCTCGGTTCACTCAAGCTGACCGTTGCACTGTTCGCATTTTCATTGATCTTGGTTTTGGTTGGCACGCTGGCCCAAGACGAGATGAACATGCTGGACGTCAAGCAGCGTTATTTCTTGTCCTGGGTTGCGATGCTGCACCTGGACGATTTTGTGCCACAAGCGTTTTACCAGCACGATCAACCGCTTCCCGGTGTGATCCCGTTTCCCGGCGGCGCGTTGATCGGCATGTTGCTGATGGTCAATCTGCTGGCCGCGAAAGTCACGCGTTTCAAGATTCACACCAGCGGAACGACGCTGATGACCGGAATCGGTTTTTTGATCGCCGGTGCCGCCGTGGCCGCATTGATCATTGCCACCGGGCACAACAGCGATGGGCTGCAGGGCAATCCGCCGATGCAATACACGACGCTGTGGGGCATGGTGCTGGCGGCCATGGGCCTGGGCAGTTTCGCTTTGATCGTCAATGGCGTTCGCACCACCAACCCCATGACACGCATCCTGTGCATCGTCCCAGCCGTGATATTGGCGGGTCTGGTGATTTTCTCTCTGGCATCAGGTTTCCGAATTGGCGACCCGGGGCTGCGAATCGTTTGGCAACTGACCAAGGGCCTGGGGGCCGGGATCATTTTGCTGATCGGATGCCTGCTGGTTTTCGATCGCCAGGGCGGCAACGTCCTGATCCACATGGGTGTTGGACTACTGATGGTCGGCCAATTCGTCTTCGGCGATCGCCAACTGGAACAACGGCTTAGCCTGGTGGAAGGACAATCCGCGAACACATTTGTCAACTTAGACGAGGTCGAACTGACGTTCATTGAGAACACCGAGGACCAACAACACGTGACCGCAGTTCCCGCCAGCCGATTGCAGGCCGCCGAGGAATTGAAGGAAACGATCAGCGACGAATCGCTGCCGGTCGACATCAAGGTGCTGGCGTTCTATGAGAACTCATCGATCGAAGACGTCACCGACGAAAATATGGCGACCAAAGGCATCGGGCTGGAAATCCAGGCGGTCGCACGCCCCAAGATTGGCGGGACGGACAGCCGCATCAACATGCCGGCTGCCTACGTTGAGTTCTTGGACAAAGAATCGGGCGAATCTCTCGGTCGTCATCTCGTCAGCCAAATCCATTCCGATCGTGAACTGCTGATTCCCGGTGCGGATGCCAAGAACATGTTTGACGAAGTTGCCGCCGGCGGAAAGACGTATGACGTTGGTTTGCGCTATCACCGAGAAGTCAAACCGTACTGGGTTCAGCTCGAGGACGTACGACGCGTCAACTACAGCGGCACCGACACGCCGCGAGACTATTCATCCTTTGTGCGAATCATCGACCCCGAAACCGGCGACGATCGCAAAGAAAGAATCTGGATGAACAATCCGCTGCGTTACCGTGGTGAAACATTCTTTCAATCCAATTACACGCCGCTGCCCGGCGGCAAGGAAATGACCGGAATTCAGGTGGTGCGAAATTCAGGTTGGCTGATCCCCTATGTCGCCTGCAGCATCACGGCACTGGGCATGTTCGTGCACTTTTGGGGCACGCTCACGCGATTTCTCAAGCGACGCGTTCGCGAAAACAATCGACCTGACGCCGACCCGTTCGAAACGGCGAAGCTTGAAAAATCAAATAAGCCGGTCATCGCGACCGTCGTCGGATTTGCGGTGCTGGCGATTTACATGTTGGTTCCCTGGTCAGCGGTGATGAATTCGCGACGGGCGTCCGAGCGATCGCAAGCGTTCGACTTGTACGAGGCGGGAAAAATACCCGTGCAATTCGGCGGCCGCGTGATGCCGCTGGACGCGTACGCGAGACAAACGCTCAAGGCGATCAGCAACAAAGAGTCACTGTCACTCGAAGAAGCCCCCAAGGTGATCGCCGATCGCGCCGGAGGAAAAAAACTGTCCGCGATGCAGTGGTTGATGGAAGTTGCGATCGACGAACCCGAATTAACAAAGCTGCGAATGTTTCGTATCGACGCGGAAGAGGTCCGCAGCGAACTGGAACTGAATCGCCGCAAAAGCAAACTCTATTCGCTGGAAGAGATTTTCAAGAACTGGAACCGTGTCGATCAACTTGTTCGCGTCGCCAGACAAAAGGAAGCGTCCGAACTGAGTTTCAAAGAAAAAAAGCTGATTGAAATCGACGGCCGGACACGGAACTATACGATGTCGCGGGCAGCATTCCAGTTGCCGGCCGCCCCGCACCTTTCGCCCGAAAAATTCGTTTCGCAGTTACCGCCTCAATTGCGCGAGCAATTCGAGAACTTGCCCGAATCGACGCGGCAATCGTTGATGATGCAGGCCGCGATGGGTGAACTGGAACAACAAATGGACGCACTGCGAGAGATGACCGCACCGGCCATCATCCCGCCGACTCAGTCCGTCGTTGACCGCGCCGTTGACCAGCCCGAGTGGGAAGCGTTCAGTCCGGCGTTCTTTGATTCGGTCAAAGCTGAGATCACGGAGTCCGATGCCGTTAAAAAACCCGGCGTCGATTCTTTTGGCAAAATGATCGCCGCCTACAACGACGACGACAAACTTGCCTTCAACGAAGCGGTCGACGACCATATCAGCGAAGTTAACTCGTACGCGGTCCCAGGATACAAGCCAGGCTTGGTGTCACTGGAACGTTGGATGCAGTCGAATTGGCCGACCGGCGTGGCCATGATCCTGTATCTGATTTCGATGGTGCTGTGCATCGTCTACTTCGCCGTTAATCTGCCTCGATTGCGCCGCGCCGTCTGGGGAGTGCTGGCAATCGCATTGGCCATTCACACCATCGCGATCGTTTGTCGAATCGCCATCACCGGACGTGCGCCGGTGATCAATATTTATTCCTCGGCTGTGTTCGTCGGCTGGGCCGCCGTTTTGTTCGGCTTGGTTGTTGAGCGACTGTTCCGGTACGGCACCGGCAACATGCTTTCCGCCACCGCGGGAACTTTGACGTTGTTGGTCGCCTACGGATTGAACACCGGCGATTCAATGCCGGTCCTGCAGGCTGTGCTGGACACACAATTCTGGCTCGCCACCCATGTGATTAGCGTCACACTGGGGTACGTCGCCACGATGGTCGCAGGTCTGTTGGGAATTGGGTATCTGATCGCAAACTGGATTGGCAAGGATGACAAATCGCTCCGCGATCTGTATCGATGTTGTTATGGCGCGGCATGTTTCGGCATCTTGTTCAGCTTTGTCGGCACGGTCCTTGGTGGTCTGTGGGCCGATGACAGCTGGGGTCGATTCTGGGGCTGGGATCCGAAGGAAAACGGCGCGTTGCTGATCGTGATCTGGAATGCATTGATGCTGCACGCCCGATGGGACGGGATGGTTGCCGCACGAGGATTCTCGATCTTGGCCATCGGTGGAAACATCGTCACGGCGTGGAGCTGGTTTGGCACCAACGAACTTGGCATCGGATTGCACAGCTACGGATTTACATCCGGCGTGTTGATGTGGTTGACCGTATTTATCGCCGTTCAAGTTGCCTTCATCGTCGCCGGACTCTTATTCCGGACCCGCCCACCGAATCCAGCGACATGAGGTTGCGAGGCGATGCGTGTTCGCTGACCGCAGCGTTTCTAGCGATTGCGGTGGTTTCGATCGCGACTCTGGACTGTCGCGCCGATGAACTTTCATCGCTGATGCATGAAGCACCCGCGCGATCATCCGAGCGGTCATCTGAGCGGGACAAAAATGCCGGCAACGCGGTGCTGCGACTGCAAAGGCAGATCGAATCGGGCAATGCCAAACTTGCCTCCGCCGGGCCAACCGGATACCTGGCCGATTTGCTCGCCAAGTTGCAAGTACCTACGAGTTCTCAGAATCTGGTGTTTTCCAAAACCAGTCTGCAGCAGATCTATATCGGTCCCACACAACCGCGAGCGATTTACTTTAACGATGACGTCTATGTTGCGTATGTTGTCGATGGCCGCCTGATCGAGATCGCGGTGGCTGACCCCGTCGACGGGACGCAGTTCTACATGATGCCACAGTCGGGCGAGAACGCTGGCCGGCTTTTGCAGCAAGATGACAACTGCTTGCGTTGTCACCACGGCGGGCGAACCGAAGGCGTTGCGGGCCACATTGCCCAGTCGGTCATTGTCGGCAAGGCTGGCGAACCACGTGGCATCGCGACGAACAATGTCGTGGATCACACCACGCCGCTGGCCGACCGCTGGGGCGGTTGGTACGTCACGGGAACCCACCGGCCGGCCGTTCACCTGGGCAACTATCTTTCAACCGAGCTGTTACCCAAGAAGCCGACTCAGCCGCACGAGGGCGTGAATCTGACCGACGTCAGCGATCGTTTCGACGGTAGCCTTTATCTGTCGGCTGAATCGGACATCGTCGCCATGCTGATTCGCGAACATCAGACGCGTGGACACAACTTATTGTCGAAAGTCGTTGACGCATCATTCGCATCAGACGAAGAGCTTGATGAAGCAATCGATGCATTCGTGAAATACGTCCTCTTCATCGACGAAGCCAAATTACCCGGCCCGATCAAAGGCACAACGACCTATGCAGATCAATTTCAGCGAACCGGCCCGCGCGACTCGCAGGGTCGTTCACTGCGTCAATTCGATCTGGAATCACGATTGCTGCGATATCGATGCAGCTATCTGATTTACTCGGAAACATTCAAGCGTTTGCCCGAACCTGCCAGCCAGAAATTCTGGAAACGGTTCATCGAAACCCTCGGAAACCGGCACTGGATCAAGCAAGACGAGGCCCTTGCGATTGAGCAAATCATTCGTGAAACGGTGCCAGACATTGCGGAACAGTGGCCCTAAGCCCAAACACATGTCGCAGACAATCGTTTCGGATTCGTTTTGCGATCGACGATCTCCGTTCCGAACTTTGATCTCTGTTCAGAATTTTAGCGCAGCGGATGTCTTCACCGGTCGATCATGCGTCTGCAAAACCGCGTTGGGCTACTCTACCGCTGCTTGATTTGGGGTCCGCCGGTGGGCGGCGCGGCGGATATGATGTGCGGCGTTGAATCTTGGTCATAGTCGCGTACCCGGCTTGGTGCTTTGAAGAACCTTGCCAACACGGATGTCTGTTCTGACAGCGGGACCAGAACACTGTGCGAGGGCGAAAACGCGTTGACCAATTGGATCACCGGCATCGGCTCTTCGCTGGTCAGCACTAACGGCTCTCCGCCGGCAGATAACATGGTCCCTTTCGGCAGGTACTCGCCAGACCGCTCGTTGTTGCAAATCCCAGTCAGCTCAAGCTCTTCACCGCGAATATTGATGCTCACGGCGATGCGATCGTAGTTCAATTCCCGCATCGTCGAGCCGACCCATTGCGCGGGGACCATCAAGTTCAGGTTCTGACTGAGCGACGACAGCAAACTGCCACCGAGCAGACCGCTCCGCGCATAAAATTGGCCACTGAAGTCGATCAACGTGCCGTCCGGTCCGACCAAACAGCGAACCAGTTCCAGATCTGCGGTTCCGGTCAACTTGTGTGGCAAGGTCTCAAAGAGTCGGCTCAACTCGACCTGTGAAAAACGTGATCCACTCAGGTCCAACGAGGCGCCTCCATCGGGTTGCTCACTGTATGTGATCACACCGGCGAACGTCGCATCGGCACCAAGCGAATGCATGATCGGAAAGCACTCGGCCAACGCAGAGCAGGGCAGGGCAGTGCCGGGGGCATCCAGTATCCAGGTGGTCGTCGGCACCTCTTCACGACGATCTCGTGTGAAATGCAATTTGATTGGCGCCGTCACATGCCGCTCGGCCAGCACACCGACGACGTTCACCACCGTCCGCCGTGCTTGGGGCGTCACATTGGCGTCGATATCCAACAATGTCAGTGGCCCGGTGCGACTATGGATCGTCAAGTCGTTCGCAAGCACCCGGACCGGCACCCGAGTCTGATCGGGTCGGCAAAGGAATCGGTCATGAATCAGACGGTAGACATGACGAAGCTCTGCGGATTGCAGTTCAGGCTGTCGCAACACGAACACGATCTCGTCGTGTTTTCTTGCCCAGTCGATTTGGTGAACCCGTGCAATCTCGGCCTCTGTTTCGGGATCGAGCAGGGAAACGCCTGACAAACACAACGATGAAGGCGTGGATCGGCGAAAATCATCGATCCGAACAATCAAGCCCGTCTCGTCCGAAAGCTCCGCTTCGATCTCCGCCAGACAACGCTGGTAGTACCATGGCGTCTTGGTGAATAAGATCACCGATACCGTCATGGCAGTAGGTAGCGCGCAGCACAGAACGAACATCAAACGAGCCATCGCCCGCTGTGTCCTCTCATGCATGCGGGATTCCTTTCCTGCGTCGGCGAGACAAAACTTCGCGATGATCGTATATTTGGCGGCGAAACCGTCGATAGATCACTTTTCCGCCGGTACCGGTTTGGGACATTTGCCCCTGCCAAAGCCGCCTTCGCGGATCCCCGCCTTGAATGACCTTGCCGCCCTATTCGCGTGGCTTTCGGTATTCTCCAGGCAATGACTCGACAAAAAGGCCCATTCCCGCACATGCCAGCAAAGATCGCCAAACACTGGTTTCTGATCGCGATCGGCATTTGCTTTCTAACCGGGTATTTTGCTAGCGAGTCACTTTCATCGCTGCAATCAATGAGCAGGACGCGCAGCGCGATCGTGTTTGTTGTCATGTGGTTGATGGGCGTCACGTTGCCGGCCAGCGCGATCCGTCGCAGCCTGACTCGGCCGTTGCCGGTCTTGCTGGCAATCACGATCAATGTCGTTGGTGTCCCACTGCTCAGCCTGCCGTCACGGTGGTGGTTGCCCGAATCGATGTTTGGTGGACTGTTTGTCGCGGCCTTGGTCCCATGCACGCTCGCATCCGCATCGGTGTGGACTCGCAAGGCGGGCGGCGATGATTCGATTTCGTTGATGACCACCGTCGTTACAAACTTGGCCTGCGTCGTCGTGTTGCCGATCGGGATCGCTACCGTCTTGTCATCCGCCGTGCAGATTCCCATTGAGGCACAAATGACCAAACTGGGACTGATCGTGGTCGCCCCACTGGTACTCGCCCAATCGATGCGCCGATGGGGCGTGTCCGGTTGGGCCGATCGACACAAGAAAACGCTCTCGACCATCTCGCAAATCGGCATACTGGCGATGGTGGTTTTCGGCGCTGTCTCCAGCGCCGCCTACGCCGACGGGTCACCGGTATCGGTGCCGATCATGATGGCCGTCATGGCGACGGTGGCGGCGATTCATCTGGTCGCGCTTTGGCTGGGCGTAATCACGTCCCGGCACATGGGCACCGAGCGTGCCGGACAGATCGCGGTCGGTTTCTCGGGCAGTCAAAAAACATTGATGGTCGGTTTGCAAATCGCCATCGACTGTGGGGTCAGCGTGCTGCCAATGCTGGTCTACCATTTATCCCAATTGATCATCGATACGATCATCGCCGACCGCTGGAAAAATTCTTGAACGACACATCACCCACCTATGATCTGATTGCGGCGTGCGCCTTTGGGCTCGAAGCGATCGTCAAACGAGAATTGCTCGCACTCGACATCGAAGCGACCATCGGTCAACCGGGCCGGATACATTTTCGCGGCACGCGGGAAACGATTTGCCGCGCGAATTTGTGGCTGCGCACCGCGGACCGTGTCTTGATCCGGGTCGCTGAATTCCCCGCACCGGATTTCGACGCATTGTTTGAAACGACGCGAGAAATTTCCTGGGGAAAATTGTTGCCGATCGATGCCGAGTTCCCCGTCACCGGACGCAGCATCAAGTCACAACTGTCAAGCGTGCCTGCCTGCCAACGTGCGGTCAAACGTGCGATCGTCGACGCGATGCGCCGCGACCACGCCACGGAAGAACTTCGCGAGATCGGATCGACTTATAAGATCGACATTGCGCTGCTTAATGACACCGCTACGCTGACCATCGATACGACGGGGCGCAGCCTGCACCGCCGCGGTTACCGCACGATGATCTCACACGCACCGCTGAAAGAAACGTTGGCGGCGGCCATGGTGATGCTCAGTTACTGGCGCCGCGACCGACCGTTGATCGATCCGTTTTGCGGCAGCGGTACGATTCCGATCGAAGCAGCCTTGATCGGACGCAACATCGCCCCGGGCGGACACCGTGAGTTTTCTTTCCAGAGCTGGCAGGATTTTCCGAGCGAGGTCTGGGAAAAGGTACGACGCGAAGCGATGGAAGCTGAACTGCCGCCGTTGACCGAACGTTTGATCGGCAGCGACATCGACGGAAACGCACTGCGAGCGGCTCGTGAGAACGCGGAACGCGCCGGAGTCGCCGACGACATCCATTTCCAATCCGGATCGATGCAGCGACTGACCAGCAAGCGACGATTCGGCTGTCTGATCACGAACCCGCCTTACGGGCAACGCATCGGCGAGGTTCGCGAACTGGAAGGCTTGTACGCACAGATTCCCGACGTGTTGCGGAACCTGCCGACGTGGTCGCATTACATCCTGACCGCATTTCCGCGATTCGAAAAAACCATCGGACGAACGGCCGACCGGCGCCGCAAGCTTTACAACGGGCGAATCGAATGCACGTACTACCAATTCCACGGTCCCAAACCGATTGTCGAACAGGCGGCCGAATCGAGTCCCGATGAAGCGGATGCGGACGACACCACCACCACCGCGGAAGACGTCGCCGTGGCACCACGGCCATACGTGCACGCCAGCGGCCCCGCCGCGTTTGGCCACTTGGGCGAAAAAGCAAAGCACCAAGCCGAACTGTTCGCCTCGCGTCTGACCAAGCGTGCGCGTCACCTGAGACGCTGGCCGACAAAACGCGGCATCACGTGCTTTCGATTGTACGAGCGTGACATTCCAGAAATCCCGCTGGTCGTTGATCGGTACGAAGACTACCTGCATATGACCGAGTACGAGCGTCCTCATGATCGCGATCCGGCCGAGCACGCCAACTGGTTGGATCTGATGGCCAAGACCGCCGGTGAGACACTCGACGTGCCGCCGGCAAACGTGTTTTTCAAGAAACGCGGCCGTCAACGTGGCACGACACAGCACACCAAAGTTGACAACAGCGGAAATCGCGTCGTGGTTCACGAAGGCGGACTGAAGTTCATCGTGAACCTGCAAGACTACGTCGACACCGGCCTGTTCCTGGACCACCGCATCACGCGACAGATGGTGCGCGAGCAGTGTCAGGGTAAGACATTTTTGAACTTGTTCGCCTACACGGGCTCGTTCACGGTGTATGCGGCTGCCGGTGGAGCCCGCAAAACCGTATCGGTCGATCTATCAAAGGTCTACCTGGACTGGGCGAAAGACAACCTGGGCGTGAACCGGCTTGGCGGCGACCAACATCAATTGATCGCCCGCGACGTCAAACAATTCGTCCACGAGCATCCTCCGGGCGAGATGTACGACGTGGTCGTGTTTGATCCGCCGACTTTTTCCAACAGCAAACGCACCGAAGATGACTGGGACGTCCAGACCGACAGTGTGCCTATGCTGCAGGCCCTGCTGCCACTGGTTCGTAAGGGAGGCGTGATTTACTTTTCAACGAACTTCCGACGGTTCAAATTTGACACGTCAGAAATCTCAGCGACGCAAATCCACGAAATCAGCAGCCAAACGGTTCCCGAGGATTTCCGTAACAAGCGAATTCATCGTTGTTGGAGGATCGTGAAATAGTGTGACACTCGAGGCTTCGTCGGCTCGAAACGTCAGCCCGATCAGGGACAAGCCGATCCTGAATCTCTGGGCAGCGCGAACCTCTTCGTTGGTGTACCGGCTTTAGCCGGCCTTACGACCAACCAAAACCGCCTGAAGGCGGGACACCAACCGGCATTCAATGCGGAATCCCGGCAGCGCGAACCCAGTCGTTGGTGTACCGGCTTTAGCCGGCGCCATGACCAACCCAAAACCGCCTGAAGGCGGGACACCAACCGGCATCCAGTGCGAAATCCGGGCAGCGCGAACCTGTTCGTTGGTGTACCGGCTTTAGCCGGCGCCATGACCAACCAAAACCGCCTAAAGGCGGGACACCAACCGGCATCCAGTGCGAAATCCCGGCAGCGCGAACCTCTTCGTTGGTGTCCCGGCTTTAGCCGGCCTTACGACCAACCCAAAACCGCCTGAAGGCGGGACACCAACCGGCATTCAATGCGGAATCCCGGCAGCGCGAACCCAGTCGTTGGTGTACCGGCTTTAGCCGGCGCCATGACCAACCCAAAACAGCCTGAAGGCGGGACACCAACCGGCATCCAGTGCGGAATCCCGGCAGCGCGAACCTCTTCGTTGGTGTACCGGCTTTAGCCGGCATTGCGACCACCCCAAAACCGCCTGAAGGCGGGACACCAACGGATCTTGAGTCTTGGCGGGCCTGGCGACGGGGGAACGATGCGAATCGCTTTTTAACGCTTATGCCGCTTGTTGATGCCGCCTGACTGGCTCGGCCAACCTCTTCCCGCGACCGGGCAATAAACACCGGCAACGGCCCTTGAACGAACGCTGGACATTGGCGTATGATTCGGGACTCGAACCGCTGTACAGACTCTTTGCAGTACCGCCAGCGACCCACTGAACCCAAAAACGAGCATCTGAGAACCGCCATGAAAGACGGCATCCACCCCGATTACAAAGAAACTTCCGTCAAATGCGGTTGCGGCAACTCGTTCACCACACGCAGCACACGTGACGAGCTAAAGATCGATATCTGTAACGAGTGCCATCCGTTCTATACCGGCAAGCTGAAGTTTGTTGATGCGGCTGGCCGAATCGATAAGTTCAAGAAGAAATTCGCCGCAGGCACCTACGGCAGCTTGGACAAGAAGAAGGCCAAGAAGAAGTAGCCGGTTGGAAGATCGGAACCCGATCGACGTCGTCCAGCTTGCTTTTGAAGGGGCTCCTTTTCGACTGGGCGGTTTGTACCGAAGTGCGGCCTCGGTGGTACGGACTGCGACTAGCATTCGGCGATCGACGCCCACACCGATCGATCGGAATGCCGCCAACGGGATGATATCGGTCATGATTCCATCGGATTCTTAGACTCAGTCGTCCAAATCCTGTTCTTTCACCACCCTTTCACCTGCCTGGGCGTCGAGTCAATCGGCCGCTAAGATTCTTGGCATGAGCGGCTCCATACGCGACACTCTCGAAGAAAAACTGTCTCGATTCGAAAAACTCGAACGCGACATGTCTGACCCCGACGTTCTCGGCGACGGTGCCCGGATGAGCGCGACCGCGCGCGAACATGGTGGCCTGGCAAAGCTTGCCAACAAGTATCGCGAGTTCAAACGGCTGACCGAGGAAATCCAAGGTTGTCAGGAAATGGCCGAGGCGGCCGATGATCCCGACGAACGGGAAATGGCCGAATCCGAAATGGCCGACCTACGCAGCCAGCGCGAAGAGATCTGGGAAGAACTGCTATCACTGACCGTCGGCGGTGAAGACAGCCACCGCACACGCTGCGTCATGGAAGTTCGCGCGGGAACCGGCGGTGACGAAGCCGCACTTTTTGCTCGTGACTTGTTTGAAATGTATCGACGTTATGCCGAAGTCAAAGGCTGGAAGGTCGAGATCATGGACGCCAGCCCGACCGAGATGGGCGGCTTCAAAGAAATCACGCTGACGCTGGAAGGCGAAAACGTCTATCGCGACTTGCAATACGAATCGGGCGGCCATCGTGTCCAACGTGTTCCCGAAACCGAAACACAGGGGCGTGTGCACACGTCCGCCGCAACCGTTGCGGTCATGCCGGAACCAGAAGACGTCGAAGTCGACCTGAAAGCGGACGATTACCGCGTCGACAAATTCGGTGCCTCAGGCCCGGGCGGCCAGCACGTCAACAAGACCGAATCGGCCATTCGTTTGACTCACCACGAGACCGGCATCGTGGTGCAGTGCCAAGACGAGAAAAGCCAACACAAGAATTTGGCCAAAGCGTTACGGGTGCTAAAGGCGCGTATCTATGAGAAAAAGCGAGAAGAGGAAGCCGCCAAGCAGGCGGCCCAGCGAAAGGGTCTGATTGGTTCGGGCGACCGCAGCCAACGGATTCGCACCTACAACTTTCCCCAAAACCGCCTAACCGATCACCGCATCAACCTGACGATTTACAAACTCGATCAAATCATTGCCGGCGATATGAATCCGGTCACCGATGCCTTGATCGAATACGACCGCGATCAGCTCCGCGGTGACATGATCGACTGATGATCACCGAACATCAGACATCTAAGGAATGACAATGTCCGAAACCAAGGACGAACCCTGGACAGTGCTTCGTCTGCTGGAATGGACGACCAACTTCTTCAAAAAACGCGACAGCGATTCGCCGCGGCTTGACGCAGAAATCCTGTTGGCGCACGCACGAGAGTGCCCACGCATCGCGCTGTACACGTCCTTTGCGGATATTCCCGAAGAAGAGCAACTGGTCGCGTTTCGTGAAATGGTCCGGCGGCGTGGCGAAGGAACACCGGTCGCACAGCTTGTCGGTTATCGCGAGTTCTATTCGATGCGTTTTCGCGTGGATGAAAATGTCCTGATTCCGCGCCCCGAAACCGAACATGTGGTCATCGAAGCGATCGATGTCGCCAAAGAAATGAATGTGACCGACCGCCCGCTACGCATTGCGGACGTGGGCACCGGAAGCGGCGCGATTGCGGTAACGTTGGCCAAGCACATCGCGGGCGCCGAACTGACGGCTGTCGATATTAGCGCCGATGCACTGACGATCGCGCGGTGGAATGCCGATCAACACAAGGTCACCGAATCGATTCAGTTTCTTGAAAGTGATTTGTTGACTTCGGTTGATGCCGATGTCAAGTTCGACATCATTTGCAGCAACCCGCCCTATGTCAGCGAAGCGGAGTACGACGAACTGCCCGCCAGCGTGCGAAATTACGAACCGCGAAACGCGTTGGTGTCAGGCTTTCAGGGGACCGAAACGATCGAACGCTTGCTGCAAATCGCACCGGAACGATTGGTAGCCGGCGGCCGCATCGTGATCGAACTCAGCCCGATGATCGCCGAGCGTTGCCTCGAAATCGCCGAAGAGATCGACGAATTGGTTGATGCCAAGTTGATCAAAGATTTAAACGGCCTGCAGCGTGTGCTGAGCGTCGGCCGGACTTAGAAAGAATCCTGCGGTCGTCGCTCACTCGCTAATTAACGCTCTCTCGCTAAGTAACGCCCAGTCACGCGGTAAGCTCAGGGGCTCGGCAAACATTCAAAAGCACGAACAGCCGCGAACAATGGGGGTCTTCGGATGAACCGGCAATCCCAGGTTCAACGGGTAAGCCCCAAGATCATACGAGCGCTTTATCGCTGATATCTTTTCGGCACCACGCTCCCTGCCAGCGAATTTCTTTGACGGCCTTGTACGCTTGTAACTTTGCCGCGCTCACGCCTGCGGCGATCGCAGTGACTCCCAGCACACGGCCACCATCGTTGACAACTTGGTCGCCGTCATGCTTGGTTCCGGCGTGGAATACCTTCACGCCTTCGACCTGATCGGCTGCGTCGAGCCCGGTGATCTGGCGTCCCTTTTCATAGTCGCCGGGATATCCTTCGCTGGCCATGACGACACAGACGCTCGGCCGCTCATCCCATTGCAGCGGGTCCAGCTCACCCAGACGTCCATCGACGGCGGCTTCGATCACGTCCAACAGATCTGTCTGCAGCCGCATCAGCAGCGGCTGGCATTCAGGGTCGCCGAACCGCACGTTGAATTCCAGCACCTTGGGTCCGGCGGCAGTCATCATCAGTCCCGCGTACAGTACGCCTTTGAAGGGCCGCCTTGCTCGTTTCATCGCATGCACGACCGGCACCAACACATCGGATTCGATCTTGGTGATCATTTCTTCGTCGACGATCGGCGTCGGACAATAGGCTCCCATACCGCCGGTGTTGGGACCTTCATCGCCGTCAAACGCCGGCTTGTGATCTTGTGCCGGCGGCAGTGTCACGATCGTTTCGCCGTCGGTGATCGCCAGGACACTGACCTCTTGGCCGCTGAGCCGTTCTTCGATGATCAGTTCGTTGCCGGCTTCACCGAACTCTTTGCGGGATGCGATGCGGTCGATCGCTTCGAGGGCCTCGCTGCGAGTGCTGCAGACGATGACGCCTTTGCCCGCGGCCAACCCATCCGCCTTGACAACAACGGGCACCGGATCGGTGGGCTCGGAATACCGGTCCTTGATGTACCGGGCTGCATCTTCGCCAGAACGAAACGTCCGGTAACTCGCGGTGGGGATATCGGCGGTGTGCAGCAAATTCTTGCAGAACACCTTGCTGCCCTCCAGTTCGGCGGCCGCTTTGGACGGTCCGAAAGCCCGCAGTCCGGCCGCTTCCATGGCATCGACCAGTCCGGCGACCAGCGGGGCTTCGGGGCCCACAATGGTCAGCCCGATTTCATTTTGCTTAGCAAAATCGATCAGGCCCTCGATATCGGTCGCGGCGATCGAGACATTCGTCGCATCGCGAGCGGTCCCGGCATTTCCAGGAGCCACAAAGACTTTGTCGACACGGGGACTCTGCGAGAGTTTCCACGCGATTGCGTGCTCGCGACCGCCACCGCCCACCACCAAAACCTTCATCTGACCGACCCTTCTGACTCTTTGGACACTTGTTCTTCATTCGGACGCATTGATGCCGAGGCGGCAATTTACGCCGATCCGGCGGATGCCGACACCGGTGTAAAAACCTCGCATTACCGAGGTTTGAATAAAATAGGCGACCAATTCGGGCTAACAATCTCGCGGTTTTTGGTAAGATAAGCATGTGATGAGCCGAGTCCCATGGATGTTCACCCTGTTCGCGGCCGCTCGTCATCCCGCCTTTCACGTCCGTTTGGACAGAGCCTTTCAGGAGAGTTTCAGTTGAAGATTTCAAAACGATTCGTCGCCCTCGCCGTCGTCTTGTTCAGCACCTCGATGTTTGCCGGCGTTTGCGCGGCTGACGAAACCGGTGATTTAAAGATTCGTTTCGTTTATGGCGGTGACGCACCGGCAGCGAAACCAATCAACGCCGATAAAGACGCGGACTTCTGCGGCAAGCACGGTCTTGTCGACGAGAGTCTGGTCGTTAACCCCGAAAACAAAGGGATCAAGAACGTCGTCGTCTATGTCTATACGGGCAGCCGCGGTACTGACCTGCCTAAGCAGACGCCCGCGAACGCGACACACACGTTGGCAAACCTGAACTGTCGATTCGAACCACACGTGGTGATTTGCCAGGTCGGTGACACGCTGAAGGTCACCAACCCCGATCCGGTTGGCCACAACGCCAACCTGAAATTTTTTAACAACACCGCCCAAAATTTCATGATCCCGGCGAAGCAAGAAAAGTCGGTCACCTTGGAAGAGGCGGAACCGGCGCTGATCCCCGTCGAGTGCAATATTCATCCTTGGATGAAGGCCAACATTCTGGTCGTTGACCATCCGTTCGCGGCTGTCAGTGACGAAGACGGTTACTTGGAAATCAAAGGCTTGCCGGCCGGCAAAGAAATCATCTTTCGTGCATCGCACGACTCGGGAACCTTCCGCGATGAAATCATCATCAACGGCAAGAAAGACAGCTGGCGTTCAAATAAGTTTGAAGTGGAAATCAAGCCTGGCATGAACGACATGGGAACTGTCGAAATGCCACCCGCCGCATTCGAGGATTGATCATCACCCGATGACGTCAACGGACAGAAAATACAGGTGACAAGCGCCCGCTTGTCACCTGTTTTCGTTTCCAATGGGAACGGTTCATGTAGATGTCACTGTCGTCGGGTCGGTGCTGCGACGTTTCACCTCGCCTTTGGGCGTGTTTACTCCCTTGGTGTTTGTACGGTTCAATGGATACCGAAATCCTGGTGAAAACAAATTGAACATGCGAACGCAAACATTCCAACGCTTCCTGCCGCTGCTGGCCGCTGTGCTTTTGATCGCCACGCTCGTTGGCTGCGACGCAAAGATTGATCGGTTCGAGCCGAATGAGGTTTTTGCACTCTCGTTGGCCCGTTCGCGGGACATCGAGACCGTTCCGGCGATGAACGACACGACGACCGTCATTGCCCATCTTTTTGGGACGCCCAACGAACCGAAGTGGCCGGCCGACTGGATCGGCGACGCCACTCTATCGGGAATCATCGATGCCGACGAACTGGCTCGCGCCGCCGGTCCCGTCGCCAGCGATCGCCAAGGCGTCAACATCGGTCTATACCGCAAACACTGTGTCGATTGTCACGGACTGCCTGGCAACGGCACCGGCGGCGCATCGATGATTCAGAATCCTTACCCGCGAAATTTTCGCCACGGCGTGTTCAAGTGGAAAAGTACAGCGCGCACCGCCAAGCCGACTCGCGATGACTTGATCACGCTGTTGCATCAAGGCATTCCCGGGACCGCGATGCCGTCCTTCAGCCTGCTGGACGCCAGCGATGCCGCGACGTTGATTGACTATGTGATCTATCTGTCGGTGCGAGGCGAAGTCGAGCGAAGAATGATGGCCGCTGCCGTGGATGAACTAGGCTACGAAGCGACACCGCCGGAGGAGGCTTGGCGACTGAATTCGGACGAGCGCAACGAAAGTATTTCGGCGGTGCTAGTCAAACGGATTCTGCGTGACGTGATTTCGACTTGGCGAGACGCGGACACCGAAGTCGTCAATGTCGGTCCCGAACCAACGGCAAGCGACGACGAGCGGAAGGCGTCGATCAAGCGCGGCCAAGATATCTTTCATGGGCAAATTGCCAACTGCATCGGGTGTCACGGCCCGGGCGGAAACGGCCAAGCAGTCACGGTTGACTATGACGATTGGGCAAAAGAGTATTCAACCAATCTTGGCATCACACCAACGGACCGCGACGCCATGCGTCCGTTTCGCGATGCCGGTGCACTCAGCCCGCGACAAATCAAACCTCGTAATTTGCAAGACGGCGTCTTTCGCGGCGGAGGTGATCCGGAAACGATCTATCGCCGCATCGTCACCGGAATCGCGGGAACGCCGATGCCGAGTGTCGAGGTGGTTTCCGAAGAGAACGGAAAAGGACTGACTAGCGATCAAGTTTGGGATCTGGTCCGATACGTGAAATCACTCAGCGAGTAGCCTGTCCCAATCAGACGTTCGGACGTGCAGGAGCACAACATGACACAAGATGGTTTTCGATCCATCGGGGCGATCGCCGGTCTGGTGATCGGACTGGCCCTGATGTTCGCCCTGGATTTCGGCGGCATGATTCCCGGTTTTTTGTTCGGTGCCGGTGGTGCGGTGATCGGCGGGATCAGCGGTGAAAAAGTCTTCTCGCGACGAGGATAATCCCGACACCCGCACGCGTTACGCGGCGGAGTTGTCTGCCCCAATTTCTATGCCGAACTCTGAAATCACCGCCGACTCGTATCCCAGCCACCGAATCCACCGCTTGGCCGTGCTGGCTGTCTGCCTGGTCTGGCCATTGATTTGGATCGGCGGGTTGGTGACGACCTATGATGCCGGCATGGCGGTTCCGGACTGGCCCGCCACGTACGGATACAACTTGTTTTTATATCCCTATAAGACATGGTTGCTGGGTCCGTTCGATTTGTTCATCGAACACGGACACCGGCTGTTGGGAGCGGTCGTCGGTTTCGTCGCGATCGCGATTGTCATCGCGGCGGTGCGGACCGAACACCGAATCTGGGTCCGGTGGCTAGCGGTCGGTTTGCTGGTCGCCGTGATCCTGCAAGGCATGCTGGGCGGATTTCGCGTGCTGCTGGGTGACCGCACGGTCGCCATGATCCATGGGTGCTTTGGACCCGCGTTTTTTGCCCTCTGTGTGGCCACCGCGGCCGTCACCAGCCGCTTTTGGTGGTCGGTCGACGAATTAGATGACAGCAAACGCATTCCCGGAAAGGGGCTCATTGCCCTGAGCGGCCTGTTGCTGGCGACCGCCTACATCCAGCTTGTTTTGGGGGCCCAATTGCGACATTTACAGCCCGACACACGGCCGGGTTGGTTCACCATGATGGTTGCGATGCATGTGATGACCGCGGTAGGTTTATGGCTGCTAACCGCGTTGGCTTGGCTAAGACTTCGGCGGTGCGGCGATTTGACGCTGTCGCGTCCGGGCTTACTGCTGATAGGATTAGTGGCCCTGCAAATCATCCTGGGCGTGGGAACGTGGGTGGTCAACTACGGCTGGCCCTCATTCCTGCAATGGGTTCCCGGATCAACGGGATTTCTGCTGCGTAGCAAAGGATTTATCGATTCGTTGATCGTGACATCGCATGTCGCGACGGGATCTTTGATTTTGGCGATTTGCACTTTGATATTTGTTCGATCGTTACGTATTCGGTCGGTCCGATCCCGCAGCCCTGTCACGATTTAGTCGTCTCTGTTTCGAATGTCTACTGACGCATTGATCGCCGAACCTTTATCGCAGAGCACCGATGTTGCTCCGCGCTTTCGCCACGCCGGTACGGCGCCCGCTGACCCGAGTGATACGGCAACTGTGGCTGAATCCAAAACCGACAGCCGCAGCAGGGCAGGGCAGGGCGGATTGTTTGCAGATCTGGTCCAGCTGACCAAGCCACGCATTGTCGTCATGATTTTGGTCACGACGGTCGCATCCTCATTGATCGCCGCCGGTCATCTGGTCGCCGCCGAGACCCTGTTCTGGTTGTTGCTGGGAACCGGCATGGTTGCTGGCAGCGCGGGCGCGGCCAACCAAATTTGGGAACGCGTGATCGACTGTGAAATGGCTCGCACCGCCACGCGGCCGCTTCCCGATGGCCGCATCAACCTGTCTGTCGCGTTCGTCTTCACGGCCGTGCTGGGAATTGCCGGTTCGGCAATCTTGTGGGCTTGGTTCGGCGCGACCCCAGCGGTCGCCGGCATCGCAACATGGTTGATTTATGTTCTTGCTTATACACCGATGAAGACTCGCACGGCTTGGAACACAACCGTCGGCGCGATCGCGGGAGCCTTGCCGGTGTTGATCGGCTATACGGCAACCGGCGGCAGCCTGAGCGATCCGTCGGGATGGTTGCTGCTTGGCGTGTTGGCGACTTGGCAGTACCCACACTTCATGGCCATCGCTTGGATGTATCGACGGCAATATGCCGAAGCGGGTTTCTGTATGACGACCACCGTCGAACCGACCGGACGATCCGCCGGAATTCAGGCGATCGTCGGTTCGCTGGTGTTGATCGCTTGTGGCATCGCATTGTGCCTGATCCCGGCCGGTATCATCGGTGGCGTGCTGGGATCGATCGCGGTTTTTGTTTCTTGCTATCCGATGTTGAAAGCGTCAATCCGGTTTGCACGGCAACCCGATGATGCGCTCGCCCGCACCCTGCTGCGTTCATCGTTGCTGGTCCTGCCAGCCGTCTTGCTTGTCGTCACGTTGCGTGTGTTCTGGTGAGTCACGTCGTCTCGATTGACAACAACGAATCCAACCCGGCCGCCGGCGCTTCTTCGGCGATCGTCTGCGAAGCCGTCGACCTGCACCACAAGTACGGTGATCACATCGCCCTGCGCGGCGTCGGATTGCAAATCCACCCGGGCGAGATTGTCGCGCTGTTAGGCCCCAATGGCAGCGGCAAGACGACACTATTCCGTTTGCTGTGCACGCTGATGCCGATCCAGCAGGGTTCGGTACGCATCGGTGGAATCGAAAGTCGTGAAAACCCGCTCGCGATTCGCCAACGCATCGGCATCGTGTTTCAATCCCCGAGCTTGGATAAGAAACTAACCGTTGACGAAAACATTGCCTGCCAAGGCGCGTTATACGGAATCACTGGCAAACGACTGCAAGCACGCCGCGACGAATTGCTGCAGCGGTTCGGCCTGACCGATCGCCGCAGCGACTTTTGTGAATCGCTTTCTGGCGGATTGAAACGTCGCGTGGAAATCGCCAAAGGTATGCTGCACCGACCACAACTATTGCTGTTGGACGAACCAAGCACGGGTCTGGACCCATCGGCCCGACTGGAAATGTATCACGAGCTTCGATCGATGGCCGCCGACGGCACTTCGATCGTGATCACGACTCACCTGCTGGACGAAGCCGAAAAAGCCGACCGAGTCATGATCCTGAATCAGGGCGAATTGATCGCCGAGGGCAGCCCCGGTCGGCTGCGAAGTGAGATGGGCGGCGGGTTTGTTACGGTCGTGGCGATTGACAATGCCCATGCCGAAGGCGTTCTCCGCAACGAACTAGGGCTGGATCCGCAGTCGACCGAAAATGAAATACGCATCCAACACGACTCGCCGGCCGAGCTGGTGCCTGCGATCGCGGCTGCACTTGGTGCGAACGCACAATCAATTTCCGTCGGACGCCCCAGCTTGGAAGACGTCTTCATCAGCAAGACCGGACACCGTTTTCACTGAGGACCATCCCCGCTCCCAAGGTCAATCGCATTTCCGCTCTCACCACAGACGTTTCTGGTCCACGTTCGATCGCTCCGGCGGCCTGGATGCTTGCGCGCCGCGAGTGGACGCGATTCTTTCGGCAACGCAATCGCGTCACCGCGGCGATCCTGCAGCCGCTATTGTTTTGGTTGCTGTTTGGCACCGGATTGAAGGGCTCGTTCACCACTGCCGGGGATCAGAATTTCATGGAATTCTTTCTGCCCGGCACGGTCGGCTTGATCGTGCTGTTCACGGCGATCTTTGCGACAATCTCGGTGATCGAGGATCGGCGTGAAGGGTTCATGCAATCCGTGTTGGTTGCCCCGGTGGGTCGATTTCCGGTTCTGGTCGGAAAGGTCCTCGGCGGATCGGCCATCGCTTGGGTGCAAGCGGTTCTGTTTCTGATCTTGGTGTACGTGATGGGGACCGTCACCTTAAGCTGGACCGTGATCCCCCTGATGTTGCTGCTCGCCGTCGTCGCCATCGGCATGTGCTCGCTGGGCATGATCGTGGCGTGGCCAATGGACAGCACCCAAGGCTTTCACGCCATCATGATGCTGGGCTTGATGCCGATGTGGTTGCTAAGTGGATCCTTTTTTCCGATACCTGCATGGACGGGGGCCGGGGTCGGGCAAATGATTCTGGGTGGTATCATGCGACTGAACCCACTGAGCTATGCGATGACCGAAATGCGGCGTCTGATGTATCCGTCGGTCGACTTCTCGACGGCCAACTTTGCACCTTCGCCAGCGATATGCTGGACCGTGACGGTCATCGCCGCAATCGCCACCACGGCCATCGCTTGGCAGTTGATGCGTGGCAGTCGAAAAGTTGATGTGATTGTCTAACGTGGCCAGTGTGCTTTGATCGCGAAAGTATGCGTCAGAGACAAATCGAGCCATCACGAACCTGCGATTAAACCATGAAAACATTGATCCACCTTGCATTGATTCTTGCGCTGGGCGTCGCGATCGGACTGGGGCTTCGAGCGTTGAAACCGACCAGCGAGCAAGCCGGTCCCGGTCCGGACGAGCAAGTCTTTACCAATGACGTGACCACCGATCAATCGAAACAGATCGAAGCATCGGATGTCGAGAAGGCGTCAATCACCCGACCGCCGGAAGACGAAGAGTGGCTCAGCCGGTTTGAACTGCTCGAACGCAGCGGCGAAATGGTCAAGAGCGAAGACCTGATTGGAAAGCCCTACGTTGTCAGCTTTTTCTTTAGCACCTGCCCAAGTATTTGTGTTCAGCAAAACCAGAAACTAAAAGAATTGCAGGACGAATTTGAAGACAAAGACGTTCGTTTCCTGGCGATCTCGGTCGACCCGGAACACGATCGCCCCGAACAGCTTCGCGAGTATGCAGCACGGTTTGGTGCCGACGAACAGCAGTGGCTATTCCTGACCGGCGAGTTGCCATACATCCGCCGCGTCGGAGCCGAAGTATTCCAGTTACCCGTTGACAAGAAATTTCACACCGAGCGTTTCGTCTTGGTCGATCCGGAAGGCAAAATCGAAGGCATGTATAGCTGGCCCGAAGAAAAGCAATTCGAAAAACTAAAAGAGAACATTCGCGAAATGATTCAGTCCGTCGAGAAGGCCTCATAATGGACTGGACCTTCCTTGCGAATAACTTGCCGCACGCCACCGCAGCTTTAAACACCACCGCCACCTGCCTGTTGGCTGCCGCCCTGTGGAAAATCCGTACCGGCCGCGTGAAAGCGCATAAGAATTTGATGTTAACGGCACTGGCGGTCAGCGCACTATTCTTGCTGCTGTACCTATTTCACAAAGTCGCGTTGTATCAAGTGACCGGACAGCCAAACAAACGGTTTCCCAGCGATGCACCGGACGCCGCGCGATACACGTACTTTGGGATCCTGATCCCGCACCTGTTGCTGGCGATGGCGGTTCCGTTCCTGGCAATCCGAGCGGTCTATCTTGCCAAACAGGGTCGAATTGTCGCCCACAAAAAACTAGTGCGGTACGCCTACCCGATCTGGATGTACGTCTCGATCACCGGCGTCCTGGTCTATCTGATGCTGTACCAGTTGTATCCGGGTTGATTTTTTTTGCAGAGCTTGCTTGGGCTCGGACTTGATCAAAAAGCTGGTACACGTGGATGGGCTACCATCTTCGGACATCGACGATTTTAGAGTCTTTCGGCAGATCAAATCCGGCATGCTGAAAGCGAGCCTGATTGATCGGCTTATTGACGCTGCGCCATTTAATATTCATTTGCGAAGTCTCTTGGGTGTAGTCCGTCGGCTGGACTTGCTTTCCATTTGAGCCTGTTGGCGATGAATGCATCGATCGTTTCTGTTCTACACTGACCGGAACCTTGATGCCGTCATGTGTTTTCCATCGAACGGTTGATTCGAGAATGGGTTCTGTTTCAAGAACACCATCTTCCGTTGTCCGTATCTGAAGAATTCGGTGCACGATGGGAAGCATTTCTGGGGTACCGTCGAACACAATCTCGCAGCGCAGATGGCCCGATTGATAGACCTGTGTCAGCGTTACGCCGGCATCCGATTCCGTTGCCATTGCTTGTTCGAAAACGTTCGAATCACCAGCTTTGTAAAAACGATCGAGGCATTCGAGAAACCCAACGCCATCCAAGATAGTAAGACCCAGCGGACAGAGTCCGACTGCGCGAGGATCGATTGGTCCACATGGTTTCATGGTCCCATGCACACCCGGGGGCGGAAGCTTTGCCGAACCTCTGTCTTTCGAGATAATCAGAACTGGCCGGCGGTTCGAAAGTTCCACGAACTGGAAACTGCCGGGGGTGATCGCAGAGATGAACTGTCGCGTCTGCTTTGGCAAAGGCACTGCAGTGCGGATGTCTTCACCGCCCACATTCTCGGTCGAGGTGTATCGCATGACGCGAGAGTCTATCGCATCGCTAAAAATACAGTCTCCCGAAATGGAAACATCCTTCGTCTCTTGCACCCCGTCCGCACGCGTGGTTCGTGCATGCGACTCATATTCGACAGCGAATTCGGCCCCGACAAGTTTTTGACGGTTGCTTTGGAATGCTTCTAAGACGCTTGACACAAGCGAGATGCTTTCATCGCGGACCTCGCTTTCCTCAGGAACCGACTGTGATCTCGCTGAATTCGTGAGAAACGCCAACGTGAAGAGCACAAATGAAATGCGAGCGACCATATCCAACCCCATCGTGTAAGCGTGCTGTTTCCGTCGACCAAATTGATCCAGGGGAACCTGATCTGCGAAACAAGCTCGCGACCAGCAGCGAATCAATGACCAGAGGTAGACTACCTGAAATCATCACCCCGCGTCTGACATACCTGAACACCTGACGAGCCCGAACACATGGGCTTGCTGAACACATTGGCTTGCTGAACACATGGGCTTGCTGAACACCTGGGCTTGCTGAACACCCGAACGGGTCCGCGGGTTTCGATACGTCACCCACCATAAAATTCAATTCGTTCGACTCGTTATCGTCACATCGCTGCACCGGCGTTTCGACCGAACATCGTGCGATTACCTTGATTTGCACAGCACGCACCCACGATTCTGATTTGCTTGCAATATCCCGAATCACTCTTCCGACAAAATGGCAACTTTCCCTAAAGTCCTGGCTTGGAAAGTCATTTGCCTCGCGTCGATGGAGCGACCGTGGTTGGTTTGCGTCTTTGCATTGTCTTGATTTGTGCGTTTTCACTGGCCTTGATCGGCTCGGTGGATGTTGTCGCGCAAGAGACGCCCGTGAGTTCGACGCCGACGATCGTCAATCGGGCACCGATCAAGGTGACTCCTGATACGTTAGAGATGATCGGTGGCGGGCCAGAGCAGTGGACCAGCCCGGAAGGTCTCGCAAGCAGCTTGCAAGTGATGTTGCTGCTGACCGTTCTCAGCTTGGCTCCTGCGATCCTGCTGATGACGACCTGTTATGTCCGCATCATCATCGTGCTCGGACTGCTGCGACAGGCGATCGGCCTGCAATCTCTGCCGCCCAGCCAAGTGATGACTAGCGTCGCACTGTTCATGACCTTGTTCGTCATGATGCCCGTGTGGAAAACTGTTTACGACGACGCGATCCAGCCCTACACCGATCCAGAAGTTTCGATGACGCTGGAAGATGCGTACGAAGCAGGCGCAATTCCGGTACGAGATTTCATGTACCGCCAAATTGATGTCGCGGGTAACCACGAAGACATCGATCTATTTTACGAATACATGGATCCCAATATCGCGCTTCCGGAAACGATCGACGAAGTTCCGATGCGAGTCTTGTTGCCGGCATACATCTTGAGCGAACTGAAGACCGCGTTCTTGATGGGATTCCAAATCTACTTGCCGTTTTTGATCGTCGATTTGGTGGTCGCCAGCGTGACGATCAGCATGGGAATGTTGATGCTGCCGCCGGCGGTGATCTCTTTGCCGTTTAAGTTGTTGTTGTTTGTCCTGGTCGACGGCTGGCGGTTGGTCGTCACGATGTTGATGGACAGTTTTGGCACGATGGGAATGTAAACATGCGCCAATTCGCGCATGCATAAGTTGAATCGATAAAAAACATGATGGATGCCGCAACCGCCGTTGATCTTTGCCGCAGCACACTGTTGGCCGCGGTCGTCATCGCTGCGCCGTTGTTGCTGGTCGGCATGGCTGCCGGACTGCTGGTCGGCCTGATGCAAGCACTCACCCAGGTACAGGATCAAACTGTCGCGTTTGTGCCAAAGATATTGGCGATGGCAGGCGTACTGGTCGCCTGTCTGCCGTGGCTGATGACTCGCTTGGTCGAATTCACTCGGATGGTATTCGAAAACGCCGGCTCGCCGTGAACGGTTTTCTTGCAACGATCGACACACCGGCAACGGTTCAAACGATGGCACAGTGGTTGATTGACCACTTGGTGCTCGGCGTGTTGGTGCTGACAAGGTTAAGCACATTGTTGATGGCGATGCCGTCGATAGGTGTCGGCGTGCCGAAACGCGTTCGCGCTTTCCTGGCGCTACTGGTGACCATGCTATTGCTGCCTGCTGTGGCCAGCAGCGCGGTGCCGGAAACCTTGCCAAAGATCGACAACTTGGTCGAACTGACAATTGCCGTCGCCCGCGAGGGACTGATTGGGATGCTGATCGGTGCGACGATTCAAATCCTGATCACCGGATTGCAACTGGCCGGCGAAGCGATCACCAGCACCGGCGGCATGCAGCTGGGTGACGCGGTCGACCCCACGACCAGCAGCAGCATGCCGGCGATTGCCAGGCTGGTCGGATTGATGGTCACGGCCGTCATGCTGGTCATTGGCGGACACCGCATCATGCTGGGCGTCTTATTGGACAGTTTCGAAGCGATGCCACCAGGCCAGATCATGTTCCAAGATTCGATGATGACACTGATCATCGACCAACTTAGTTCGGCGATGGCATCGGGTGTGCGTGTCGCGGCGCCGGTCCTGGCAGCACTGTTGCTAAGCAATTTGATCACCGGTCTGATTAGCCGGACGCTGCCGCAGATCAACGTTTTGGCGATCGGTCTTAGCATCAATGCATTGGCCTTGATGGTTGTCACGGCACTGACGATTGGTTCGGCCGGACTGATCTTTCAAGACGAACTGACCGTCGCCGTCAGTCGCATCACGAGTCTCTGGTAACCCGAATCGTCAAAGGTAAGTTGCGATGGCGGATAGCAGTGGCGACAAGAAACATTCAGCATCAGAGAAGCGACGGCGTCAGGCTCGCGAGCAGGGCCAAGTCGTCAAGAGTCAAGATTTGACGTCGGCCGGGTTATTGCTGGCAGCGGTCGCGGCGCTGTGGTTTCTGGGCGAGCCTGCATCGGAAAGCCTGGCCGGTGCCATCGCCGAATCACTCTCCTCGCCGACGCTCGCGCCCATGGGAATCAACGACGCGGTGAACTGGACACTGCGGATGGGTGGTCGATTGGCAATTGCGTCGATCCCGATGCTGATCGCGATGTTTATCGCTGGCGTGATGGCAAACGTCGTGCAAACCGGATTGCTGCTGGCCCCCGAAAAGATCGCACCCAAGTTAAGCAATATCAGCCCGCTGTCGGGTGCCAAGCGGATCGTATCGGCCCGCGGCGTCGCCAGGCTTGGATTCGGCATCTTTAAGGTCTGCATCATCGCAATCGTCGCTTATCTCGCCATCCAAAAATATGAGGGTTCCATTCTCGCGATGGCGGGAATGAGCGTACCGCAAATCGCCGTCACCCTGTTCGAAGCGTTGATGGGAACGTGCATCTGGATCGGCGGCGCTCTGTTCGTACTGGCGCTGCTAGAGTTCGCGTTTCAGAAATGGAAACACGAACAAGACTTGATGATGACGGACCAGGAAGTCCGCGACGAAATGAAGGAAACCGAGGGCGATCCACAAGTGGCCGCGCGCCGGCGCCAAGTGCAACGTCAAATGATGATGCAACGGGCCGAAACAGAAGTCCCCAAAGCCGACGTCGTCGTCACGAACCCGACCGAACTTGCCATCGCAATTCAGTACGACCCGCTGACCATGCCCGCGCCGATCGTTTTAGCGAAAGGCGCCGGCGTACTGGCCCAGAGAATTCGGCGACTCGCGTTGCAGCACAACATTCCCGTTGTCGAACGCAAACCGCTCGCCCAAGTGCTTTACAAGAGCGTGGAGGTCGGCGGTATTGTCCCACAGGAACAGTACCAAGCGGTCGCGGAAGTCCTACGCTATGTCTATCAACTGCAGGGCAAGGATATCCCCAAAGCAACGGCGGCATAGACACGCGAAGCGGTGGAATGAGCGTGCCGATTCTGATGCAACAAGACGTGAGATGGTCCGGCCATGTTCATGACCTAAAAAGTTCCTGAGCGCCGGTGATTCCAACGACACTGCTGACGGCCATCTTCTTTTCTGCAAGTGACGCCGAGCGGTTTAGTCGGTCAGATTGCGAACGACCTTGCGCATTCTCGGTGGCATCCGATAGCGAGCGTTGCCGGCATCATCTTCGCCGGCTTCTTCCGCCGGCACCAAGAATCGGACATCAAGTCGCTTTTCAAGTTTCGCGAAGATGGCCTTCATCGATCGCATCTTGTTCTTTTTCACGCCAAGCGCATCGTCGAATTCGGCCAACGAGCGAGGTGTATCGTCAAGCGCGGCGATGCCGGAAACGAATCGCCACACGCCGCGTTGTTTGATCGGCTGCAACCGTTGACGCAGCGGCGTCTTGGCTTGGCGCGATCCTTGACCGCCGCCTTCGCCATAACAGTTGCCGCGTCCTTTTCGCCCACCGCGTGGACCGAGCAGCTCTGCCCGTCCGCCACCGGCGTCAGGTCCGCCCCCGGGGCCACCGGTGCGACCGAGGATCATTCGAATCTGCTGCATCCCGCGGCGGCAATCCGCCGCGTCATCTAAATCAATCATCAAGTAAGGCATCCACTGTTCTCCGTTGGATGTGAGTAATGTGTTTCGACCCTGACAATATACGCACCACGCCTTGCGTACGCAAGGCGTACGCAAAAAAACTCGCGTCCAGGCGACTAATCGCACTCCAACAGCCCGCCGCCCATCGACCGGCGAATACGACCGAGCGACATGACCGCAGGGCAGGGGATTGCCGCAATCGAGCCCTGCCCGTTGCGGACGAGCCTTGAGGACTTTGAAAAAACAGCGTGGTGAGGCGAACCATTGACGCGGGGCGGCGGTCCTGCCTAACATACGACCATGACAAACCCGACGACCCTGCTCCTATCGCTACTACTTTTGCGACGCCACCGCGTCGAGCGATAAGGGTTTGTTTGGACCGCACCCAGCGGTCACCACCGAAAAAACAACATGACCCGAGTCGCTCAGCGACTCGGGTTTTTTTATGCTTTCTCACCCCACGGCCCTCCACTCACACGGATTTAAGTCAGATGTCGCAACCGAGTTCCGCCATCGAATCACAAGACGATGCGACCGGCACCGAAAACCAGCGTACGATTCGAATTTTTGACACGACGCTGCGTGACGGCGAGCAGTCGCCCGGCGCCAGCATGAATTTGGCCGAAAAACTAGAAGTCGCTCAGATGCTGACCGACTTGGGTGTCGACATCATCGAGGCCGGATTTCCGATCGCTTCGCCGGGTGATTTTGAAGCCGTCAAGCAAATCGCACAGACCGTTCGTGGCAGCACGATTTGCGGCCTGGCGCGTTGCAGCGACAAAGACATCGACGCGGCATGGGAAGCAGTCAAGCACGCACCGCAGTCGCGGATTCATGTCTTCTTGGCGACCAGCGCGATTCACCGCGAGTTCAAGTTACGGATGACCCCGGACGAAATCGTCGAACGCGCCGTTGCGGGCGTGAAGCGAGCCGCGGGCTACTGTGACGACGTCGAATTTTCGCCCGAAGACGCATGCCGGACCGAATACGATTTCTTGTGCCGCGTGGTCGAAGCGGCGATTGATGCCGGCGCAACGACGATCAACATTCCCGACACGGTCGGGTACACCACGCCGGGTGAGATCTATGACCGATTCAAAATGCTGAGAGATCGAGTTCCGAATATGGACAAGGCGGTCCTGAGCACACATTGCCACGACGACTTGGGCATGGCGGTTGCCAACAGTTTGGCCGCCGTCGCGGCCGGCGCGGGACAGATCGAGTGCACCATCAACGGCATCGGCGAACGTGCCGGCAATGCCGCACTGGAAGAAGTCGTGATGGCGATGAAAACTCGCAGTGACTTTTATGGCTGTCACACGAACATCGATTCCAAACGCTTGGTACCGGCCAGCCGATTGGTCAGTACCACCACGGGAATCAACGTTCAACGAAACAAAGCCATCGTCGGCCGTAATGCGTTTGCGCACGAATCAGGCATTCACCAAGACGGCATGCTGAAAGAACGCACAACTTACGAAATCATGTCACCCGAAGAAGTCGGATTTGCAAAGACCGACTTGGTACTGGGCAAACACAGCGGCCGCGCCGCGTTGGCCGATCGCGCCAAAACACTCGGGTACACGCTGTCGGGCGCACAGTTACAAACCGTGTTCGAGCAATTCAAACTGCTTGCCGATAAGAAGAAAGAGATCTACGACGGCGACATCATGGCGTTGGTCCAACAACAGATCAGCGGCAGCGTCGACGAACAGTGGAGCTTGGTGGACTATGAAGTCACCAGCGGCAAGACGAGATCCCCCAACGTTCGCGTGACGTTGAAACACGGCGATGAAAACATCACCGAGGAAGTCCAACAGGGCGACGGACCGATCGACGCCGCGTTCTGGGCGGTCGAAAAAATCACTCAGATTCCGCTGGTGTGCAAGGACTTTCGAGTTCGCAGTGCAACGCTTGGCCGCGATGCGATCGGCGAAGTCAACTTGGAAGTCGAACACAAGGGCCGCAGCTACCGAGGTGTCGGCGTCAGCACGGACAGTGTCGAGAGCACGATTTTGGCCATCCTGAACGCGGTCAACCGGATCGAGGGCGAAAAGTAGCCGGCCGCGCTGCGGCAAGCAGATCCGAGCTGAACGGCCGCAAACAGAACCCGTTGCAGAACCGCATTGCAGCACCCAGTTAACGCGATTGAATTCGGCGTCGCGTTAACTGGGGGGGATGCATCACCTGAATTATTCTTCGTCAGGTTCGTCCAAGACGAACTCGTCGTCGTCTTCGCCGGAAGCCGCCGTTTCATCCGGTCGCATCGTCCACTCGCCCGTCGTCGGATCCGGTTTCAACTGCAGCGAATCCTCATCGGGCGAAAAAGAGGAATCGCCCTCGAGCATCTGAATTTGCGGTTCGTCATCGTCCTGCTCGCCCATCAAGTCACCGACGTCCAAAGCCTCATCATCGGCGAGCACCTCGATCGCTTCGGCGTCCAAGACTGCCGGTGTACCGCCCAGATTCTCTGCAACTTCGCGTAACTCGACATCGGCAGCATCGACTTCGGCAATTTCGTCATCGGTCGGAAGCGGATCTTCCGACTCGGCCCAAGTCTCTTCGAGGTCGACGACCGGCCCCTCATCGGCCGTGCCTTCGGCGTCTTCGTCGTCACCAATTTCGCTTGCATCTTGGCTAGCCGATTCAAGACCGTCATCGCTTGACGGGTCCACGCTCAACACATCTTCCCGCGACTCGGGCTCAGCGGGCGATTCATCCACTTGGATCATGCCGATGGCACCGGCGGCGAGTGCGGAAGTTGCGGCGGCAACCTGCGGTTCGATGACGATGGTGTCTTCCAGCCCAGCGGACTCTTCGGTGTGCGACGACTCGGGCTCATCACCGGGCGCATCAGGGGCATGTTCGGCCGGGGCAACCGACGGGGGTTCTTGGACGGTTTCGCCGGGACGTCGAAAGATCGTGTCGACATTGCCGCGCAACACCTGCCTGGCCAGGTCGATCGCTTGCTCCTCGGACCACCCACTGCCAACTACGAAATGATCAGTCAACACGCGGGCGAGGACTTGCCGGTACATGTCGAACTTTGGCCAAACGAATTCCAACTTGTACGCGTCGCTGTAATACGCAACTTGTTTATTGCGTGGCACGGCTTCCAATCTGGCGTTTGCATCGCGAGAGATAAACGACGGCGTGTTGCTGTACCACCAATGGCCGTTGGTATAGACATTCGGAAAAATCCAGGCGTGACTGACCAGTTCTTGGTTGGTGACGCTGGCTAGCACCGAAATCGGAAACTTGACGTCGGGAAACGCGTTAAAAAGTTCAGCATACTGCGTCAGCGAAACTCGCGAATCATATAAGTCTTGTCCCTGATAGACGCCGTCCTGGTAAACGCCTCGATTGACTCCGATCATCAAATCAAACGGCAATGAATACTCATCACACAGTTCGGCCAGCGTCCAAAACACCCGGCGTGAGAGGGCGTCGATGTGCGCCGGGTCGGCCTGCAGGTTCTGGCTCAACACGTGATCCAGTGCGGTACCGGCACGCCCGTCGCTGACACGCGTGGGCTGAAATGTCGGAGGAATCGAGATCGCACACGCGCGGGCGCCGCGACTGACGAAGTGCTCAAACCGCTGCTGAAGCGCATCGCGCAGGCTGCCCAGTGAGCCATCCAGTTCGACACCCGTGCTGGCGGCCAAGCGAACTTGCGTTTCAGGTTTCGCCAAGTGAAAGACCAAGTCATCGGTGCGCAGACATGGGATGTATGTTTGCGTATCAAAACCATCAAGCGGGTCATCGAAATCGTTAGTCAAGAAAACCGCTTCGACGTTGCTCTCTTCCAACACGATCTGGGACCACTGAGCCGACGCCATGCGGTCTTCGGCGGCATCGTACAAGGATTCCCAATTCGACTCATCGATTCGAGCATCCTGGATGCCGAAAAACTTTTGGCATAGCTGTACCAACCATGCGTAGTTTGCCGTGTTGTCGATGTGCCGGAGACCTCCGACCAGTCGCCGGACCAGTTCACGCGGTTGGATTCCCGGTTCTTCGATTTCGGACTTGGCCATCCCGGACGAGTGCGCCAATTCGGTGTAGTAGTGGTACCCGAGAATGTCGGCCAAGGTTGTCGAACCGGGTGCATGCGGATTGATGTGCGTATGCGGGTCGACCAAACCGATTGACGAGATGGCATGGTAAATCTCTTGGCGAACGATCTCGGACATGGGCGTTGGTCGAAACAGAGAGGAAAGTGAGGAGGAAGAACCATACGAGCGACATAGTCGATCGGCTCGTCGGACGAAAAACGCGTGAACGGGCAAAGCTGTCTGGCTTAGATTGTGTGCAAAATCCGCTGAGATTCCCACCACTTGGCAAAATCACATCCAGAGCCCGTCATCGAACACCCCGACAGCGTTGCGAGATGGGACCTATCGGGCTCGCTGCCGGTGAAGTGTCGCGACAAGCCTTGAGCCACCACTCTGGCGAGGAGTCCAACAAAGAAACGCGACGAAACTGGTAAAAACGGCCCCGTAGTGCGGATTCTGCGGTCTTCTGCGCGTGATCCTTGTGGGCCGGCGGAGAAAAAGGATGCGAATGGATTGGCATTGCGCTACAATGAGCCTACGCAAAACGACACGTCCATCGTCGCTGGGGAACGTTGGTTTGCGACGAAGTTTGTTCGCGTTTTCGCGGAGCCGCAATGGACCATGACCCACACCCGACCGACGAACCTGCCGACGAACGGTCTTCTCGACCGCTGCGGCCGATTTCGATGCCATCCGCTTCGATGCCATCCGCGTCCGGGTCATCCGTTTCTGGGCCATCCGTTTCATTGACCAAAGCGACGGTCCCGGTCGGTCGATTGTTGACCGATCTGGATTCAGACATCCATGTCCCGGGACTCGTTCGAGGGCACGAACAGGTCCAGGCCGACGAACACACTCGGGCCGACCGACACACCCAGACGCACGAATCGGCAAGTCAACCGCTACAAGCCGATCTCACCAATCCCGATCCGCCGCTTGCCGAGCAGCCGTTGCGACTGCAGCGCGTCGACACGGGATCGGTTACTAGTTTGCCCGGCGAACCTTCAATCTGCGAATCATGGCCACGACCGACGGCCATGACCGAACCGCAAGACCGCGTCGAGCGACCGGCAACACCGAAAAAGGCGCCTGCAAAATCGAAAACGCCGGTTCGTCCGGACCCGGTCATCCAAAGCTTGACGCTGTTGCTGACGATGGCATTGATGCTGGCGGCGGCGCGGTATGCCGTCCCCGGAATCGTCGAAGAAGTCCGCTACGCCTGGCATCGCGGCGAATTGAGAGCCGAGTATGAATCGGGCACCGAGGGACTCAGAAACGTCTCGCTGGACACGCTCAGCCAAGCCTACCAAATGGTCACCGCCGCAGTCGGTCCCAGCGTGGTGCACATCGAAGTGCATCGCCGGTCCGAGGATCTGGGTCTGCAAATCGCAAGCAAGTTGACGCGTCAATCGATGCAGATGTCCGATCAGGGCAGCGGTGTCATTGTCGATGCCGAAGGATACGTCCTGACCAATGATCACGTCATCGCGGATGGTACCGATATCACCGTAACACTGTCCGATGGCCGCCGAGTGAGTGCCGACGTCGTCGGCGTCGATGCGCTAACCGACTTGGCGCTGCTGAAAGTGGATGCGGATCGATTGATTCCGATCGCATGGGGCGACAGCGATCGTTGCAAAGTGGGATCACCGGTGTGGGCCGTCGGCAGCCCATTCGGTCTCGATCGCACCGTGACCTTCGGCATTCTTAGCGGCAAGCACCGAATGGTGCACGCAAAGTCGTTATCGCATTACCAAGATTTCATGCAAAGCGATGTTGCGGTCAATCCCGGCAACAGCGGCGGACCGCTCGTTGACGCGCGAGGCACGTTGGTGGGAATCAACACCGCGATTGTCGGCGACACGTATCAAGGCGTCAGTTTTTCGATTCCCAGTTTGGTCGCGCGACAAGTTTATGATCGCTTGAGGGCGAGCGGCCGCGTCGAACGAGCATGGCTGGGAGTGGTCCTGGCCGAAGTCGCGGATACGCAATTGATCGGCGAGGACCCACGTGTTCGCGGCGCCCTGATCAACGGTCTGGCGTCGGACAAATCGCCGGCGGCGGTGGCGGGACTGATGAAGCACGACCATGTCATCGCCGTTGATGACGTCTCGATTCGCGACATGGGACACCTGATGCGTGTGATCGGGGCTGCTGATACGGGCACGACGGTTCAAATCGATGTCGTGCGCGATGGCCAACGATTGACCTTGCCGGTGCGACTGGACAGCCGGCCTCGCGAGCTGGATTTGCGCTAAACGGCACGTCGTTTCAGACAAGAACGACGCCGACTGATGCATGAAAGCCGCCGATCGATCGCTGCCCTGCGGGGGTGGCTGGAGCGATGTGTTCCTCTTAGACTTCCGAAGACGAAGTTTCACCAGCGTTTGAGCCGGAATAACGCTTTCGATGCAAGCACCGCAACCTTGCGATGCCGGCGTAGATGAAAGTCGACGGCTGTAGTATGTCGGCCCCAGTGCATGCCGGACCCGAGTAGATGACTGTGTCCACCTCGACTTTTCCATTGCCGCCCAGCACAACCCCACCGGACGCATCGGCGATGCCCATCGGTCGGTCTATGCCTTCCGGTCCGACCGTGGGCAAGTGGTTGTTATCCCGGCCGTTGATGCCGTCGATCTGTTTCGTCCTGGTCATGTTTGCATCACTGTGCAATACGATCGATTTAGAAATGGGACCCAAAACGGGCGAGGAGCAGATCGGGTTGGACTTTCAAGTCGGCCTCAAGCTGGCGATCGCGATGTGCTGCGCAATGATTGGATGTTGGGGTCTGATTCAAAGCCCAAGAGTGCGCCGCGCCTTTGAAAGCTTGCCGGGTGCGACGCTATTCGCATTGGCGATCGTGTTGATGGTCACGGCGTCGGTGGCGATTGATTCCGTGGCGACGCAGTGCCGCGTCGCCGCACTCGTGAACTTTGGCTATTTGCTATTTGTCCCGACGGCGTTGTCGGTGCTGGGATGGCGCACGATGGCCAAATCCATCCTGTGCGGATTAGCAGTTTATGTGGTTGCCGCGTGGACGATTTATTTGGCTATCCCTGAAATGGGCGTTTTTCAAGAGCAACTCGGTGACGACACGGCAATCGCCAGGATGGGCGGACTTGGTCATCCCAACGCAGTCGCCCGCATTGGCGTGCTGACGGTTCTGCTGAGTGTAAGTTTGATGCGTCGCAACCCCATCGAGTCAAACGCTTCGCGTCAACGCGGCTCGGCGATCAAAAGTATGGGCATGTATTGCCTGATTGCCCTGGCCCTCGGGATCACCGCTGCAGCGATCAGCCGAACAGCGATCGCCGCAGGAATTCTGGCGTTGATGTTCTTGCTGTCGGATCGCTTATTCACGCGCGCGGGCATCACTTGGGTGTTGTCGGGAATGGTTCTCGGTATCGGCGTGGTGTTGGCGGCGTTGATGTTTGCCGGGGGCGGCGGCGCGATCAGTGACAAACTGCTTTCGGCCGGAACCAAAACAGGGGAAATCGAAGAAATCGCGTCGATCACCGGGCGCACCGAGATTTGGGCGGAAACGATTCGGCTGATCCGCGAGCGTCCGATCACCGGATACGGCCTGAACAGCGCACCGATTTTGTTGGAAGACTACTCTCAGCATGCTCACAATATGCTGCTGCACGTGACGCTATCGGGTGGACTTTTCGCGGGGGCTTTGGTGCTGGCCTTGTTGCTGTGGACGATGGCGTTGGGAATTTGCTCGTCAGAGCCGCTGATTCGAGCGATTGCCGCATTCATTTTGCTCAGCGGGCTGGTCGAGGACACGGCCCTGGACACGTTCGCATCGCCAGCGACCATTCTGTGGCTGATGATCCTCCTGTATCGGCCACTTAAGGCAGGGCTAAAACTTGCCAGATCGCCAATCGATTCAGAAGGCGAAACACCGTATAATGGGGAGCTTTCCCGCCTGCCCCCCTAGTCGATTCGATTGCATGAAACCATTGCCTAAACTTCTGCTGCCGTTGGTATGCTTTGCTGTTGCTGCCGCATTTCCGTCATCGTCGTGCCTCGCCGACGCGTCCACTGCGACGAAAACGCCTGGAATTGCCGATCAAGAACCAGCCGACGGGCCTTCGGTCAAGGTCGACGGCGGCTTCATGGTCCCCTACGTGGCCACGATTCCAGGGACCGATATCACGTTCGAAATGATTCCAATCCCCGGCGGCACCTACAAAATGGGCAGCCCCGAGAGCGAAGCCGACCGCAATGACGACGAAGGCCCTCAGATTGAGGTTGTAGTGGACCCGATGTGGGTCGCAAAGACCGAAGTCACATGGCGCCAATATCAAGAGTACATGAAACTGTACGCGGTTTTTAAAGACTTCGAAGCCAAGGGCGAGCGAAAAGTCACCGACGAAAACAGGGCCGATGCAATCACCGCACCGACCGAGCTTTACGATTCGTCATTCACCTATGAATACGGCGAAGAACCCGAACTTCCCGCCGTGACGATGACCCAATACTCGGCCCAGCAATACACCAAATGGCTTAGCCTGATCAGCGGCGTGCAGTACCGATTGCCGACCGAAGCCGAGTGGGAATACGCCGCACGCGGCGGAACAACCACCGCGTACAGCTGGGGCGACGACGCCGACGATATCGACGATTACGCTTGGTATTTTGACAATGCCGACACGACCCCCGAAGTCGGGCTGAAGAAGCCCAACCCGTTCGGCCTGCACGATATGCATGGCTGCGTCGCCGAGTGGACCGTCAACCAATACGACGAAGCAGGTTACGAGGTCTACCAAGACAAACAGCCCATCAATGCGACCGAGGCCGTTGTTTGGCCCGAGATCGCAACGAACTGTGTCGTTCGAGGTGGCTCGTGGGAAAACGATCCGCCGGAATTACGCAGCGCATCGCGACTGGCATCTGACGACGAAGAGTGGAAGGGTGAGGACCCGAACTTTCCACGCAGTCCTTGGTGGTTCACTAGTGATCCAGCCCGCGGTGTCGGATTCCGAATCTTTCGTTCGTACCAACCTTTACCGCGCGACACGATCACCAAATTTTGGGAAGCAAGTGCCGAAGACGCGATTGCCGACATCGATTCACGTTTGATCGGCGGCCGTGGCGGGCTCGGCTGGGTTGACCCAACCCTTCCCGACGCGGTGAAAGAAAACTCCAAGTAGTTCGATCGCCCCCACCAAACGTCTTGGCCGGGAATCGATCCCGGCCTTTTTGCTAGAGCCACACATGCCCGGCAACCGCTTTGGGCATCTCGATGCAAACGAAATTTAAGTCCACCACACTCTTTCTCGATTATCAGAACCGTGTACGAAACTATTGCCTTGGTTGGCGCCACCGGCGCTGTCGGCCGTATCGTTTTGGAACAACTCGCCCAGCGAAAGTTTCCCTACAAACGAATCAAACTGCTGGCATCAGAACGTTCAGCCGGTCGAGAAATCCGATTCGATGGCAAATCACACACGATCGAATTGCTAGAACCCGATGCGTTCAAGAACGTCGACCTGGTCATCGCCAGCACCCCGGATGAGGTCTCGGCGGAGTTTGCCCCCTGGGCCGTGAAAGCGGGCGCCGTCGTGGTCGACGAAAGTGGTTATTGGCGGATGGATCCGAAAGTCCCGCTGATCGTTCCCGAAGTCAATCCGGACGCGGTTGACCAACACGAAGGCATCATCGCCAGCCCGAACTGCAGCACGACACAGATGGTTGTCGCCCTGGCGCCGTTGCATCGCGCCGCACGTGTTCGCCGCGTTGTCGTTAGCACTTATCAAGCGACCAGCGGCGCTGGTTTGGCTGGTAATGAAGAACTCAATGACAGCACACGCGGTGAGCTGGCCGGACAAACGCATTTGCCCAAGACGTTTCAGCATCCCATTGGCTTCAACCTGATTCCGCAAATCGGGTCCGAAAAGTACCAGGGATACACCAGCGAAGAAATGAAGATGGTGTATGAGACCCAAAAAATCATGGGCGATGACGAGATCCAAGTCTGCCCGACATGCGTGCGTGTTCCCGTCGCGATCGGACACAGCGAATCGATCTTGGTTGAAACCGAACGACCGTTGTCGGTGGACGAAGCCAAACGTTTATTCGCCGATGCCGACGGCGTCACGGTGATTGACGACTTGAGCAAGCATGAATACCCGATGCCGCGCGACTGTGATGGCAAAGACGATGTTTTTGTCGGTCGTATCCGTCAAGACATCAGCGGCGGCAACGGAATTTCGTTCTGGTGTGTTAGCGATAACCTGCGCAAGGGTGCCGCAACCAACGCCGTGCAAATCGCCGAGCTATTGGTCAAGCGCGCCGCAACCGTCGGCGCCAAGTCATAGCGAGTGCAACAGAACCGTTCCTGGCAAACGCGGCGGCTCCCTTGAATCGCACCTTCAAGCTAACGGTCGCGTACGACGGAACGGACTTTGCCGGCTGGCAAGTCCAACCGGGCCAACAGACGATCCAGGGACGAATCCAGAGGGCGATCGAACGCTTGACCGGCGCCCACGTACCGGTCGTGGGCAGCGGCCGAACCGATGCCGGCGTTCATGCACTCGCGCAAGTGGCAAGCTGCACGTTGCCACAGTGGACGGGCACCGCCAAAAACTTGGCGAGCGCCATCAATACCAAGCTGCCCGATTCGATTGCGATCACCGATGCTATCGATGCGCCCGATGGCTTTCACGCGATCCGCGATGCCGTATCGAAAAGATATCGCTACCAGATACGAATCGGCGGCGGCCGCGATGTGTTCGATCACCGCTATCGCTTGTTGATTCGATACAGGGTCGATGTCGAACAGATGCGGGCCGCCGCACAGCGAATCGTCGGCACGTTGGACTTTGCCAGTTTCCAGGCTTCCGGTGCGGTGCGTCAATCGACAGTGCGGACGGTGTCGTGCTGTGAAATCCTCGCCGATCCGCCGACTGGCGATAGCACCGCTATCCAAGCACCCAAGCTAATGTCGATCGAGATCCAAGCGGACGGATTTCTCTACAACATGGTTCGCAACATCGTGGGGACATTGATCGAAGTCGGGCGTGGAAAATATTCTCCCGAATGGATCGATAAAGTGATCGAAGCGAAAAATCGTGACATCGCCGGGCCGACCGCGCCGGCGCATGGTTTGTTTCTAAAGGAGGTGCACTATGCACCCTTTAGAAACACCTCAAGCGAAGCTGCAAGCGCATAGCCATCGCGATGCAAAAAGCCTTCATCACAAACGTTGCACGAGCTTCATCGAATCTTCATCACGTCGTGACGATTACACGCTGAATTGACGGCGCAAATCCAAACTTCAAACCTTCGCGGCTTCAAAGTCGATTGCTAGACTAGTGATCGACGATGAAATCCATTCTTGCAAATACCGCGTCACATCGGCGATCATCCGATCACCGTTGTCCTCCCATTCCCAGAGCCGTCATGACCGGCAATTCCACCACCACCAGTTCGCCGATACTGGACGAAGCATCACGCTCGTTCGTGCGCCGGGCGCTGTCGGCTGGTCTGGTCCAATTGGATGACGTCAAAAAAGTCGTCGCATCGCTGCTGGCCGAAAGCGATGCCTTCACGCCCGAGCGACTTGCAAAAGGCTTAAAGGGCGCCGACCTGTTGACTCCTTGGCAAGCTCAAAAGTTGCTCGCCGGAAAAAGCAAAGGCTTCTATCTCGGCAGCTATCGACTGCTCCGCCCGCTGGGTAAAGGCGGCATGGGCGTCGTGTACTTGGGTGAACACCATGTGATGAAGCGTTTGATGGCGCTCAAAATCTTGCCATCGGACGCGCTGCGAGACGCACGACGAATTGAGCAATTCAAAGAAGAAGCGCGTGCATCGGCACAACTCGACCATCCAAACATTGTGCGGGCCGTTGATTTTGCCGAAGCCAGCGGAACCCTATACATCGTGATGGAGTTTGTTGACGGAATTGATTTGCACTGTGCCGTCCAGCGTGACGGAGTGATGTCGGTTCCGATCGCACTTGATGCGATGATTCAGTCGACACAAGGCTTGGTCCACGCACATGAACGTGGCATCATTCACCGTGACATCAAGCCGTCGAACTTGCTGCTAAGGACTGATGGCGTTGTCAAAGTCAGCGACCTGGGACTGGCTCGCATCGGTTGGACCGCTGCGGATGACCCCAGTTCGAAGAACCGTTTGATGGGTACCGCCGACTTTGTCGCGCCCGAACAAGCGATCAACAGTAAAACGGTCGACGCCCGCGCCGACATTTATTCTCTCGGATGTACTTTATTCTTTCTGTTGACCGGCAAGTCGCCGTTCTCAGGTGCGACAACGGCGCAGCGTTTGGCAAAACATCAGACCGAACCGACACCCGATGTTCGCAAGTATCGTGCGGATTGCCCTGCGGCAGTCGCCGAACTGACGATGCGCATGATGGCAAAGCGCCCCGAAGATCGGCCCAATTCCGCGGCGGAATTGCTGACCCGATTGAAACGAGTTGCGGCCTTGGTTGGCGGCAAGCCAAATACCGGGTTAAGCGAAATCGCGTCGGCGCGCGACACGATGATCGACGCGACGGTTTATCAAGCAACGATCGATGATTCATCACTCTCGTCCGACGGCGAAGTCCCATTGATCGTTGCGGAAGTCGATGAGTTGGACTTTGACAGCCTGCCGGCGACACCCTTGCCGGCGGCGATCCCTCAATCGCCACTGGGACGAGGCCCGTTGACCAACGCTGCGCCGCTGAGCAAACCGGGCGGATCCAAGCGAAAGGCGCCGGCGAAGCCATCGGACATCGCGGCAGGGCACCAACAATTGCTGCTGGGCATTGGATTATCGCTGGCGGCATGTGCATTGATCGCAGCACTCGGCACGGCGGTCTATACGTTGATGCGCCCCATGCAAGAAACGCAGCAGAAGATCAAAGCACTTGAGCAGGGGAAAGATGGGCAAAACTACATAATCCTCAAGTGAGGTTTCCCGATCAAAGGATCGATAGGCACCCCCATTAAAAGTAATGACCGACCGAGGCAACGGGTCACAGGAATTTCTGCGAGAGCCCGGTTCGGTCACACATCAACGAATGTTCCGCCGCAAGACATCCGGTTCTGACGGTGATCGATCATACGGCGTTGGGTGATGGTCCATGTTCAACGTGCATATAGATCTAAACCTTACGTATGAGTATGCTCACGCAAGTTGAATTTCGATCCGACCGACGTCAGGTTGCGAACTCAGCTGTACGCTTGAGTTCCGCAGGCATGTTAAAAAATTGTTTTCCGCGCGTTCAAACTCCAACAGTTGTCCCGACTCCATCAGTGCCTTCAACTGAATTCGAGCCGATAGATGTCGAGTTGATCTTGGCGACGGGAAGTCGAGCCGGGCTCGCGGCGTCGATCATGGATGGTTATTACATGATTGGGCGCCACGCCGACTGTCAAATCCGCCCCAAAACGCGATCGGTCAGCCGCCGGCATTGTGTTGTGTTTCGCGAAAACGCGACCTTCCGAGTTCTGGACTTGGAAAGCACGTCGGGAACCAAGATCAACCACGAACGGATCGAACCGAAAAAGTGGTGTGATCTGAAAGATGGCGACGTGCTGAGCTGCGGAAAAATCTGTTTTCAAGTATCCATTCGTTCGAGAGTCCACTTGCCAACGCTTTCGCAAGAATCTGCCCCCACTCAAGTCAATGGTCGAACGTCGCCCGCCGAGCCCGCCGCAGACCCGCACACCGCCGGCGAGATGGTTACCGGTGAGGCATGGCAGGCCTTTGACATTGCCGACTTCCTGGAATCCCAAGACGACGCAGATCGCGAGCAGCGTTACGACAAGATTCGCCAATCACAAGCCGCACGCGAGGCGCGCGAGGCGGCTGAGGAATTCGACGAGTTCGACACGGAAATGTTGGACTCAAGCGACTTGAGTGTGTACGAAGACACGCCGATTGAAACCGATGAAAATACGTCAACGAGTCTGCGAGATTCGGTCGCACAAGCGCAGCACATCCGACGACAGGACTCATCAGAAACCTCGGCAACCCCAGCAACCAGCGGGACACCGGATCGTGCTGCAACGTCGGCCCGCCGAGTCCCGGGTGCAGGGATCGGCCAAAGGATCGCGACGATATTTTCCGGCGATATGGCTCGAACCAAGTTGATTGTCGCCTTTGTCGTCGCGTTGACCATCATCGGCTTCGTCGCGTCTCAGGCCTTTGAGTTTGCCACCGGTCCGCCCGTTCGCGTCATCGACGATCTCGATTAATCTGGGGCGATGCCTCAAGACCCGTTGCCCGATCCGACTTTCAAAGATCCCAGCGAGGAACACCTCGCGATCGACGAATCGACAAACGCTGGGCGAATCGATACCTACGGTGTCTCACTGATCGAAGCGCCTGATCTCAGCCGAGGTCCGAGGGTCAACGAGCCGGATGACGGCCTGCTGAAATCGAACCACCAGCGATGGCAGTTCGTCCACACCGTTACGGTCTCGTTCGCAGTTGTCCTGCTGCAAATGGCACAAGGCATCCTGCTGGCCCGGTTATTGGGCGCCGTGGGCCGCGGCGAATACGCAACATCGGTGCTTTATATGCAGATGCTGCTGTATGTCGGATTGCTCGGCGGCATCGAAGTGGTGTGCCGTCGCGCGGCCGACGCATCGATAGAAAAACTTAGCTTGCGTCGTGCTGCGTTGTGGTTGGGGTTAACAACCGGCGCGATCACGACCTTGATCTGCGTTGCGTTATGCCTGACGGCGCTGCCGGCCGAAAAACGATACTTGATGCCGATGGCGATTGTCTGTTCGCTTAGCATCGTTGGCCAGCACGTCATGCTGATCATGACAGCGGTCGATCGCGGCAGTGGAGCGTTCGGCGCCTACAATGTTCGCCGGATCATCGCGGCTGCTGCGTTTCCGGCATTACTGTTGGTAACGGCATCGACATTCGAAATCAATTTGGAAATCACGTGTTGGCTGTTTGTGGCCGCTTCGTTGATTTCAATGGCCGCATGTTTGTCTGGTGTCGATTCGCCGTTCCGCCGCGAGAGCGAACCGAGTGTGCCGACCTTACTGAAAGAAGGACGGCCGTATGCATTCTCGATGATTGCAACAGATTTATTCGAACGACTCGATTTGCTGCTGGTGTTGTGGCTCGTCCCCTTATTGCAACAAGGTTTCTATGCGGCGATGGTTCCAGTCGTGTATCCCTTGACAGTGATCCCCAATACGCTGGGTTTGTTTCTGTTCAACGCCGGTGCCAATCGCCGTCAAAAACTTTCGACCCAAGACATTCATCGAATCCTGGGATCTTCGATTGCTATCCAGAGTGCGATCACCGTTGTGTTTTGGTTACTGATCGGCCCTGTCGTCCGGTTTCTATACGGCGACGAATTTGCCCCTGCGGTGGAGTTCGCAATGTGGCTGGCACCGGTGTCGGCCATCAAAGGAATACTGCAGGGGTTGGACAGCTATGTGAAAGGCCGTGGAAGACCGCTTGCGCCGATTCGCTGCCGCATCGCCGCCGCCTTCGTGATGCTGGTCGTGACTTGGCTACTGATCGATCAACAAGGCGCGATAGCGGTTGCAATCGCTGCACTTGTCGGCCAATTGGTGTGCCTCGTTTGGCTTTCTGCAATCGTCTACAGCGACGTTCATAACGCAGCCCCACCCGCGGTTTCGAACGACCGACCACGCGAATAACAATCAAGTGAGTCCGCGCAATGTGCACGTCATCCGTTTCGCCGATAGCGATACTGGGCGGCACCCTAAACAACGTCAATCGCGTTGGCAAACGCAACAATCGTCACCCGAATCCGAGTCCATGGATTTTGCGAGCGTTGACAAATTAGAATTCAGGTTACGCTATGGTCGCAGATCGTTGCCCGATCGGCCTTACCGGATCAACCGTATCGCATCGGCCTTACCGGATCAGCCGTATCGGATCAGCTTGGGCGGACCGGCTAGATTTTCGGTGACACCTCTGCGTTATCCCCTACTTTCCCTGCGCTGCATTCGGCTCCGTTGGCAGTTCACATTTTGATGGAACGGCGTCATTGCCCAACACCCGACTTCTGATCGACGGCTATAACGTTGTCTCGCCCGTTGCCGCACCGCAACAGCGTGGCGGCAGGACAACCGATCCGGCGTGGCTGCATCGCGAACGGATGTTGCTGATCCGTCGTTTGGCGAAACACTTGCCCGCAGACATTCGCGAACAGACCTGTGTGGTGTTCGATGCTGCGAATCCTCCGCAAGATCGCCCCAGTGAATATCACGTCGAAGGCATCGAAATTCGGTTTGCCGTTGATTACCCAGAAGCCGATGACTTGATCGAAGAATTGATCCTTACCCATTCGGCTCCGAAACAGCTGATGGTGGTTTCCTCGGACCACCGCATTCAGGTCGCCGCGAAACGACGTGGCTGTGAAACGTTTGATTCACAAAGCTGGCTCGACGAATTGCTGGATGGCAAACTGAGCATCCAAACCAAACCCGGCAATCCGGCGGGGCAGGGCAGGGGAGCGCGCACGCATGAAAAGCCTAGCGGCGAGGTTGATCCGTCCGAGGTCGACCAGTGGATGAAAGACTTTGGTTTTGACAAGTAGCAATCAGGCCTTCTAGAAAACCATCGATCGCAACCGTACGAATTCGACTACAAGACTTCGCGGCGAGGTTCGTCCGCGCGGCGTCCCAAATTTCCGTAGCGGTGGTAGTCATAGGAAATGGACTGCTCGTCCAAATACCGCAAGCACTCGATTCGTCCTTCCCGCAAGACGGGTTCGTCGATGCTTGTGACAAACTGTTCGGCACAAGCAAGCTCGACAACCGAATCAGCCGTCAGAGGTGATAGTAATCGCAAACGGTTGACATGGCCTTCGTTGATCCGTGCTGCCAGTTCTTGATCCGTTTCATCGATCGGGTGCACCCATCCGGGCAGATGGTCTGCCGTCGACTCTAGCGTGTCTTTGGTTGCCTGATGAAGTTGCGTTTCCAGCGACAACGTCACTTGTGTCCCGACGGCCACCGCGGCCGCGACGCTGATGAGCGCGTCTTGTAATTCGTCTCGCCGTGCGACGCGAATGGTTACCGAACGTATCGGACGATAACGTCGAATATTGTCCTGGCCGACCAATCGCACGGTGTCATGTTCTCGCGAGAACTCTTCCTCGACGGCACGACGTTGACTTTCGACCGCACGTTTCAGTTCATCCGTCGTCAGTGGCCCGATTCGAAAACGCGTCTGCGCTTCATCAAGCCAGTGCAAGAAATGGGAAAGCGCCCCGGGTTCGGCATCGATAGCATCCGCGACAGCACCGCGGCGGGCGGTTTTGTCCTGGCCGATTGGCGCGTCGTCGGTCCGACTGTCAACTGGGTTACCGTCCACGGGGTCATCGGCTGTCTCGCCTCCGACGGTCTGGTTTCGGCCAGTTTCGCTGTTGATAAATTCCTTATCGACGGCGGCGTCACATCCTGCGTCTCGAATCCGCGAGAGTGCGAGGACATAATGTGGGCCTCCCGCTTTGACACCGGGACCGTAAGCACTCAAGCCGACTCCGCCGAATGGTTGCCTCAACACGATTGCGCCTGTCGTAGGCCGGTTGATATACAAGTTGCCCGCGTGAATGCTTTCTTGCCAAAGCTCAATCTCTCGATCGTCAAGCGTTTCCAGGCCGCTGGTCAAACCATAGCCGGTTCGCCTTACGATCTCGATCGCTTCTTCAAGGCGCGTAAACGCCATCACGCCGAGGACGGGTCCAAACAACTCGGTCACATGCGCGAACCCGCCGGGCTGGATATTCCATTTGACGCCGGGTCGGTACAGATTCGGGTTTTCGACAATGTGTTCCGGTGCAACCAACCATGTTTCGTCGTCTTCGAGTGCCTTGATTCCTCGGGCAAGGTCTCGATGCGGTTCGCTGATCAGCGGCCCGACTTTCGTATGCAAATCCCACGCAGAACCGACCGAGAGACTATTCACGGCATCGGCGAGTGTGGCTTTGAAGCTTTCGTCGTGGAAGACTTCGTCTTGCAGTAACAATAGCGACGTCGCACTGCATTTTTGGCCGGCGTGACCAAAGGCGGACTGCACGACGTGTTTGATCGCGGCATCACGGTCGGCCATCGCGGTGACGATCGTTGCATTCTTGCCGCCGGTCTCGGCCAACAGATGCAAGTTGGGCCGCACGCTCAGCATGCGTTTCGCTGTCGCCGTGCCGCCGGTCAAGACAACGGCGTCGACGGCCACGTTTCGCACCAACCCGTGTTCAGCGTCGGCGTCCTCACAGGGCACCATCTGCAAGACATCGCGCGGTACGCCGGCATCCCAGAATGCCTCGCAAAGCAGACTGGCTGTTAACACGGTTTCCGATGCAGGTTTCAGAATCACGGTGTTGCCGGCGGCCAGCGATGCGGCAACGCCACCACATGCAATGGCAAGCGGAAAATTCCACGGGGTGATGACGGCAACGACGCCACGCGGATCGGTCTTTATGCGGTCGTCCGTATCCCATTCCAACATCGTCAGCGGATAGAACTCACAAAAATCGATCGCCTCGCTGATTTCCGGATCCGACTCGGACACGATCTTTCCGGCGTCGGCGGCCATGGCGCCGATTAATTCGCCGCGTCGGATTCGCAACTGCTGTGCCGCTTGACGCAATCGCTTGTGTCGATATTCGCATGTCGTCTCGCGCCAGCCGCTTTCATCCTTTGCGGCGACCGAAACGGCTTGCTTGACTTGGTCCCGTGTCGCCATCTGATACCGACAAACCACGACGCCCGGACGCGAAGGGTCCAGTGCGGTCCGCATTTGATCGTCGGACTCCGCCTGTGGCTGTGATCCGATGAACAGCGGCACTTCACTTGCACGATTATCACACTTGGATTTCCAGGCATCCAAGACGGATTCCGCCCAATCCGCATTGTGCGGAAGCGCCCAGTCGGTGTCGGGCTCATTGACCAGTTTTGACCAGTGCAGTGCCGGGGCGGGCTGCGCGGGTGGCTGACGACGATCCTGGTTTCGGCGCGGACGGGTATCCAATGTTTCCGATCGGCGCAGCGATTCACGAAAACCGCTCACGAACTGTTCGAACTCATCGGTTCCCGGACGCAATCGATACGCATGTCGCAGAAAATTATCCGGACCGGTGTTCTCATCCAACCGGCGAATGAGATAGCCAATCGCGTTGAGAAAACCATCGCGTCGACACGCCGGCGCGTACAACAACATGTGGCTGCCTCTTTCAGAAATGGCTCGCCGTTGATGGTTGGCCATGCCCTCGAGCATTTCCATTTGAACGTTTTCGCTAGCGCTGGCGCGTGCTGTCCAAACCAAGGCCAACGCCACGTCGAACAGATTGTGTGAGGCAACACCGACGCGCACCTCACTTGCGGAAGCCGCATCGATCAATTCGCGTAACATTTTTTTATAGTTTGCGTCGGTATCCAATTTGACTTGAAACGGCGCCTGAGCGAATCCAGCGATGGATGCTTCGACTCGTTCCATTTCCATGTTGGCACCTTTGACCAACCGGATCGTTAGCGGGGTTCCGCCACGGCGAACGCGTTGGCGTGACCACTGGATCAGGCGTTGCATCACGCCAAACGAGTCAGGGATGTAAGCTTGCAGCGCGATTCCTGCGCGGATGTCGTCCATGCCTTCGCGATCCAGAGTCTCGCAGATGATGTCGGCCGTCAGGTGCAGATCGCGGTACTCTTCCATGTCCAGATAGATGAACTTGCCCGACTCGGAATCTGTTTCTCGCCGAGCCGTCCGGTACAACGATTCCAACCGGTCGGCGACCAACGCAATCGTGTGCCGCCGCGCGATCGGGGAAACCTGGCTGTACAGCGTCGAAATTTTGACGCTTAGACAATGCACGTCGTCCAGTCGCAGGGTGTCGATACATTGTTGGATCCGGCGTCGGGCTTCGGCTTCGCCCAAGATCGCTTCGCCAAGCAGATTGACGTTCATCTGAACGCCGTGCTGCTGGCGCTCTCGCAAGTGCTCCGACAACAAATCGGACTCGGCGGGCAGGATCACGTTGGCGGTCTCGCGGCGCATTTTTTCTTTGACCAAGGGGACCGCGACGCCCGGCAGGTATTCACCAAAGGATTGAAAGCCTCGCAGCATCGCTTGTTCCAGCGGGCTAAAGAATCGAGGCACGCCCTGGACGTCCAACAAATGGGTCAGCTGGTCGGCAACCCGTGCGGGTGTGTGCGTCCGGAAGGCCTGGTCGGTCATTTCGACCATCGTCGCCTTGTCCTCGGCACGGTTGATCATGCGGTCCAATTCGGCCTGTTGGCGACGTTCCTGCGGGGTCTGCAGCTCGGCCGCCCGCAGCAGCAGTTCCGTTGCCAGCGCGATCGCTTGATCGGCATCGGTCCGTTCAGTTTCTTTCATCGACGGGGTCCCGTGAATGCGCGGACGAATCTGGATCGATCGTAGCGGTAAATACGGCCACGATCAGCCAGGATAGCGGAGCCAAAGTGCACAGTCGTGCCTGCGACAAAGGGAACCTTCCGCGACAGCTTCGGTACGTCTAGAATCCTGGATCGTTTCGGGCTACAGCACCGGCTTTTTCGGCCCAATTGTCTTTCTGTCACAAGGGAACGTCACCAAGATGACCGCCACCGCGACCGATCAACGCGTTTTCAACTTTTCGGCTGGCCCCGCGGCCTTGCCGCTGTCCGTGCTGCGCGAGGTTCAGGACGAATTGTTGTGCTTGCCTGGTGCGGGTTGCTCGCTGTTGGAAATGAGCCACCGTGACAAGCGATTTGTCGAAATCCTGCACGACGCGGAAAACTCGATCCGATCGCTGATGGGCATCAGTGACGACTACGCGGTGCTGTTCCTGCAAGGCGGGTCGGCGCTGCAGTTTTCGATGATTCCGATCAACCTGATGCGAGGCACCGGCAAGACGGCTCAATACTTGTTGACTGGCGCTTGGGGCAAAAAGGCGTTCGGCGAAGCACAAAAGGAGGGCGACGTGGAGGCCATCTACGACGCCAAGGAATCCAATTACAACCACGTGCCGACTGCCAGCGATTACACCGTTCGCGATGACGCCGCGTACCTTTACTACTGCAGCAACGAGACGATTCAAGGCGTTCAGTTTCCCACCGAGCCCGAGTGCCCCGACGGTGTTCCCTTGGTCAGTGACGCGTCGAGCGATTTCATGTGTCGTCCTCAGCCGATCGAAAAATACGGGCTGATGTATGCATGTGCCCAAAAGAACGCCGGACCGGCTGGAGTGACCGTGGCGATCGTTCGCCGCGATCTGCTCGATCGCGTCGACAAGAACGCCCCGGGGTACCTGCAGTACAACAATCATGCCGAAGCGGATTCGGAATGGAACACGCCACCGACTTTTGCAATTTATGTGCTTGGCAAAGTTGCCCGTTGGTTGCAAAACGACATCGGTGGGCTTGCGGCGATGGAAAAATTGAATCGTGAAAAATCGCAACTGCTGTACGACATCATCGACAGCAGCAACGGATTCTATCGCGGACACGCCAAAGCCGATTGCCGTTCGTTGATGAACGTCACATTCAATCTGCCAAGCGACGACCTGCAAGCAAAGTTTGTTGCCCAGGCCGCCGAAAATGAATTGGCAAGCTTGAAAGGTCACCGCAGCGTCGGCGGTATCCGGGCAAGCATCTATAACGCCATGCCACTGGAAGGCGTTCAGGCGTTGTCCAGTTTCATGAAAGATTTCGCCGCCGCCAACGGCTGATCCCGATCTTCCTCTCTTTATCCAGCATCCCCTCGCTCAGCATTTGTACTCATGCATCGAATCATCGTTCTGGACAACATTGCACAAGAAGGCCTCGACATTCTGGACGCTCATCCGGAAATCGAATACGAGATCTGCACCGGTCTGAAAGGCGACGACTTGCAGGGGGCGCTAATGGAGTTTGACGGGGCGATCCTGCGTAGCGGTGTCAAAATCACGCCCGAATCGCTGGAGGGAAACACGCGTTTAAAGGCGCTCGTGCGGGCCGGCGTCGGCACCGACAATATCGACAAGCCCGCCGCCACCCGACGCGGCATCGTGGTGATGAATACCCCGGGCGGCAACACCGTCAGCACGGCTGAGCACGCGTTTGCATTGATGTTGGCCCTCAGCCGCAATATCGCCGCGGCGAATCAGTCCTTGGTCGAAGGACGCTGGGACCGCAAAAAGTTCATGGGCAGCCAGTTGGCCGGCAAGACCGTCGGCGTCGTCGGCATGGGACGCATCGGTCGCGAGTTCGCCGCAAGGGCGATCGCGTTCGACATGAAAGTCGTGGCATTCGATCCCTTCTTGACCGACGATCAAGCCAGTTCGCTGGGCGTCAAACGCGTTGCGACGGTCGACGAGATGTTGCCGATGATCGATTACTTGACCGTCCACACCCCGCTAACCCCGGAAACCAAAGGCCTGATTGGCATAGCTCAGCTGGACAAAGTCAAACCCGGTCTACGTGTCATCAACGCAGCCCGAGGCGGCATCTATGACAATGATGCACTGGTCGAAGGGCTCAAGACTGGCAAGCTGGGCGGTGTCGCCCTGGACGTTTACGAAGAAGAACCGTGCACGGACAATCCACTGTTCGGCATGGAAGGCGTCGTGTGCACTCCGCACTTGGGTGCCAGCACCGAAGAAGCACAAACGCAGGTCGCCGTGGAAGGCATCCACTTGTTGATCAATTTCCTCAAGACCGGCGAGATCCGTCACAGCGTCAACGTCGCTTCGCTGGACCCCAAAGCGTTGGACGAACTGCGTGGATTCCTGAACGTCGCGCATCGACTGGGACTGCTCGTTTCCCAGTGGCATGGCGGTGGCATCGACAAAGTCTTGTTGCGTTACCGCGGCGAAGTGGCCGGAAAGGACACGCGCGTCGTCAACAATGCATTCTGCGCAGGTCTGCTGGAACGAGCCGTCGAGGACGCCAACGTCATCAACAGCGAAATGCTGCTGCGTGAACGCGGAATCGAACTGTCCGAAGAAAAACATCACGAGATGGGCGCGTTCTCGGCCAGCTTGACTGTCGAAGTTTCCGGCAGCGGAAAATCCGTGACCGCTGGCGGTGCCATCCTGGGCCAGAACATGCCTCGTTTGATCAGTCTGGATGGATACCGGATGGAATCATTCCTTGACGGCACGCTGTTAGTCTTTTCGCATAGCGATGTGCCGGGCATCATCGGACATGTCGGCAGTATCTTTGGAAAACACAGCGTCAATATCGCGCAAATGTCCGTCGGGCGAGAGGGCGACCGCCAAGGCGGCGACGCGATCGGCGTGCTGAGCCTGGACGGTCCCATTCCGAACGAAGCGATTTCAGAAATCGAGAACCTCGACTCGATCAAGGTCGCAAAAGTGATCGAGCTTCCTCCCGCAGGTGCTTTGCCCAAGTGGCTGGAGTGAACCCTAAATCGAGACCGGCGACACGTTCATCCTTTTCGTTGATCGCGTCCGGTCCACTTGTCATTGGTTGTCTGCTTGCGCTGCATTGTCTGCTTGCGTGGACGCCCGCGGTCCTGGCCCAAGCCACCGCCGTAAGCGAACCGCCGGCAACCGTGACGCTGGACGAAATCAATACGGTCCGATCCGCGATCGATTCGTCCGAATCGCTCAGCGACGAAGAAAAATCGAACGCTCGGCAGTCGCTCGATCAAGCGGCACTAGAACTGCAGGCGGCCGAGGCCGCCGAAGCCGAAAACGCTCAAATGCAAAAGGCGATCGATGCGGTTGAGCAGACCCGCGAATCGATCCGACAAGAGATCGAGACGCTTAAGTCGGAACGTCCAAAGATCGATGCGAATCAACCGCTTGCATCGCTGCAACAAGCACAGGTCGCCTTTCGCACCCAGTTGACCGAAGCCGAGAAAGCGCTGGCCGACGCATCGGCGGAATCATCCCGTCGCCAAGCCCGATTGCTGGTCATTCCGGAGGAGCGAGCGGCCGCGAATGCGAAGCTGGATGAAATTCAAAAAAAGCTGACCCTTGCAACGGCCGAAGCATCAACCACACCCCCGGCCAAGGCAATCCGTCTGCGACTGCTGGCCTCGGCGATGGCGATCGAGTCAACCCTTGAAAAGTTATCGACCGAACAAGCTTACTACGTCACGACCAACGAACTGTTGCCGATGCAACGCGAACGAGCAGAACAGCGCGTTGCGAAGCACCGCCAGCAACTCGACGCGGTGAACGTAGCGATTAGTAATTATCGCCGCGACGAGATATCGGAACTGCGCCGGCAGGTCGAAGCCTCGGTCGGCGCCTCGCCGCTATCTCAGGAAACGCTCAACCTGCTGGATGAATACGAAAAAATATCGTCGCGTATGGCGATCATTTCACGGCAACGACAAGACACCCACCGGCAATTGGAGGAAGTTCAGACACGCGAAAAGACGATGATCGACCGCGTGGATGCCGTCGGCCTGACCGAAGCACTCGCCTTGTTGTTGCAAAACGAAAAGTCGCGACTGCAATCGATTCGCCGCCAATTCCAACCGAACACGCAAGTCCGGTCGGAAATCCGCGAACTGCAAATTCTAACCTTCAAACTAGAAGACCAGTCAAACGAGCTTTCCAACTCGTTAGCCAACGGGGTCGCTCGGCCGGTACCGCCCAATCAGGACGAGGTCGCGGAACTTGTCGATCAACGCCGACGAGTGCTGCAAAAGGCAGCTCCTGCAGGATCGGCCTTGTTTCAAGAATTGGTCGCGCTCGACACGGCGCAGCGACAATTGCGCGAAGCGATTGACCGGTACTTAACGTTTATCGAAGAGAAACTGTTGTGGACCCGCAGCGCGCCGGCCATCACCGACACGGATCCGCGCGACGCCGCCAAAGGTGTCGCCTGGTTGCTTTCGCCCAAACACTGGGCAAGCGTTCCAGGTGAATGGATTCGCGATTTCAGCAGTGTCCCCATACGCTTTGTCGTCTTTACATTGTTGATCTTGGCACTGCTGGCGGGTGCATCGCGATGGCGCCGCGCCATTGAAGACGAATCCCACATCGCGATGAAACGTAACTGCGTTGATCTCGCACCGACGATTCGTGCAACCGCGGCAACGCTGCTAATTTCGGCCCCTCTTCCGGTCACCTTGGTGGGACTCGGATGGATCGGAGCCGGCTCGCCGGCGTCGGACGAATTCCTGGCCAGCCTGGGGCACGGATTGCTCGTCGCGGCCGGCTTTATCGCGCCGTTATCGGTGTTACGAAACATTTGCCGCCGCAACGGACTAGGGGAAGGGCACTTTGGCTGGCCATCGAGTATTTGCGATCGTGTTCGCAACGCCAGTAGCACGGCAATCGTTGGTGCTGGGCCACTGATCTTTGCGGCGTCAACGCTGCGAAACCAGTCAAACGAACTGATCACCAATTCGATCGGTCGATATTGCGTTCTCGCCTTTCTGTTGGTCATGGCGTTTTTTCTGCACCGTCTATTGCTTCCCAGTCGTTTTTGGTCCAGCTATTCCGGAATGTCCAAGACCTGGTACCGGCTGCGACGCTTGATCTATTTCCTGGCATTGGCGATTCCGATTTCGCTGGCGGTGCTGGTGTGCAGCGGTTACTCGTATATTTCGCACGCCATCGCAATGCGGCTCCTCTACACGACGGCAATCCTGCTGGCCGTGCTTTTGGTCGAGTCGCTTGCGTTGCGAGCGACGATGTTGCGGCGCCGCAAACTTTCCATCGCTCAATTGCAACAACAACGAGAACAATTGTCCGAAAAACCGGTCGAAGGTGACGCGGCGCTTGTCGTCGGCGTCGATCCGAGCGCCGAAGTCGACTTGAGTTCTGTTAGTCAACAAGCGCGTCAGTTGATTCGGCTGATCGCCATGGCCACCGCGACGGTGCTCGTCTGGATGGTCTGGAGCGATCTGTTGCCAGCGCTGGCAATGCTGGACCGCATCACACTGTGGACCAGCAGCGACCCCACCAATCCATCGCACGTCACGATGCGAGACATGTTGTTTGCGATCGTCATCATCGCGCTGACGGTGTTTGCGGTTAAGAATCTGCCGGCCGTATTCGAGCTGTTGTTGTTGCAAAAATTGCCGATCAATCCAGGCGGACGCTACGCAATATCGACGATCTTTCGATATATCCTAGGGACTGTCGGCGTGCTGATTGGGATGAGCTTCCTGAGTATTCCGTGGTCGCAGCTTAGCTGGATCGTTGCCGCGGCCAGTGTCGGATTAGGGTTCGGGTTGCAAGAGATCCTGGCCAACTTTGTTTCGGGAATCATCCTGCTGCTAGAGCAACCCATTCGTGTCGGCGATGTGGTCACCGTCGACGGTACGACCGGCGTGGTGTCAAAGATGCAAATTCGAGCGACGACGGTGACCAATTGGGACCGTCAAGAACTGGTCGTGCCCAATAAAGACTTGATCACAGGCAAGTTACTGAACTGGACCCTTAGCAGTGTGGTCAATCGCATCGTCATCGAAGTGGGTGTTGCTTACGGCACCGACTTAGAACTGGCCCATCGCGTGATCCTGCAGACCGTGCAGGCGCATCCCGACGTCATGGATGACCCTCCGCCGATCGTGACATTTGAAAAGTTCGGTGACAGCTCGCTGAATTTCGTCATTCGATGTTATCTGCCGACATTGGATAAACGTCTGCAAACCATTCACGATCTGCACACAACGATCGCCAAGGTGCTCGATGAATCCGGGGTGGTTATTCCGTTCCCACAGCGCGAAGTTCGGGTCACGATGATTCCCGATTCGGCAGAAATCGACGAACTGCGCGAAGAGATCTCCTCCAGGCACCCCCCGCGCGGCGGGAGAGGCAAGGGTTCAGTTTGAGTGTCTAACATCGCGTTGAACGGTTCGCCAAGTTAGACTTTAGACCGGTGTTGAGCGACCGTTTGCAACATCCGCGACGTGCTTCAACGTGATTCTCATCTGCTCACTGGCGCTACGAATTTGAAATTTCGGCGAACCGACCGAACCGAGATCCGCCTGACCGTCATCTCTTTGATCGGAGATGATCGATGAGTGAGGGATCAATCTCGAAATTCCGGCGAACCGCGCTGAAGCTGCTCAATTCGCTTGCCGACAGCCCGCAGCGAACAAACTCGCCCTCGGTGTTTCAAATCCGTGAACACATCCTCAATCCGCAAGAACAGGCGGTTTATCGCGCGCTGGTGGAAGCCGGCGACGGTCTCATTCTTGTTTTTCCCAAAACGCATTTGGTTGATTTCTTGTGCGTGCGTGACGGAACCGGACAAATCAGCGATGCGGTTCGGATGGACCGCAAGCGAGTCGATTTCTTGCTATGTGACGCGGCAACGATGAAACCACGCGCAGTGGTTGAGTTGTTTTCGAATGATCGCAAGGAAGGGTTCAAGCCGTATCAGGATCCTTTCGTTTCGCGTGCGCTCAATTCATCTGGCTTGGCCAGTTTTCGCATCGAAACAAGAGACTCGTATCCGATCAAAGAAATCCGCGAACGTTTGATCCGCCGATTGGTTGCCGACCCGAAAGCGTCCGAGGCAGAAATCGCGGATAACGACCAAAGCTCGAAAGACCTGAGCGGTTGCGAGCAACCCTAAAGCCGAGCACCGCTAAAGCATTGCACGCGTGATGAATCGGGACTGTCACCGATCCGTGAAACGTCGCTGTGAAACAATGCTCGAATGCTTTCTTCTCTGGACCGCAAGGTACTCCTTCGTCTACCGTCCAGGCCCGGGCCACAGGCCTCGCAAAATTGACGGTCCGACATCCCCCGCGAAGGAACGCAAATGGACGCCATCAGACGTTATCGAGAATTGGTGTTGCCGATCGGCATCATCGGTTGCTTGTGCGTCATCTTGGTGCCACTTCCGCCGGCCGTGATGGATATGTTGTTGGCCGCGAACATCACCGTCGGTGTGATCGTGCTGTTGACCACGGTCTACGTTGCGACACCGCTTGAGTTCAGTATTTTCCCGTCATTGTTGTTGGCCACGACGCTTGCCCGACTCGTCTTGAACGTCGCGACAACGCGTTTGATTCTGACCGGTGCCGAGAGTCGAGGAATGGGAGCCGCCGGCGGAGTCATTCAAAGTTTCGGTGAATTTGTCTCCGGTGATCGGCTGGAAGTCGGCTTGATCATCTTTGTGATCATCGTCTTGATTCAGTTCATCGTGATCACCAAGGGTGCCACTCGGATCAGTGAAGTCGCGGCACGTTTCGCACTCGACGGAATGCCGGGACGCCAAATGGCGATCGACGCCGACTTGAACGCCGGACTGATCGACGAAAAACAAGCACAAGCGAGGCGCGAAGAGATCAGCGCCCAAGCCGATTTCTATGGGGCAATGGATGGTGCCAGTAAGTTTGTACGCGGCGACGCGATCGCCGGCATCATCATCACCTTGGTCAACGTTGTCGGCGGACTGTATATCGGTGTGATGCAAGTCGGCATGAGCTTCAAGGAAGCCGGGGCGATGTTCACCACATTAACGATCGGTGACGGACTGGTCAGCCAAGTGCCCGCGTTGCTGATTTCATTGGCCGCCGGTTTGCTAGTCACGCGAAGTGCAAGCAAAGCCAATCTGCCGGTTCAGTTCCTTGAACAGTTGCTTAGCAATCCGAAGGCCCTGTCGGTTGCCGGCGGATTTTTGCTGCTGTTGATCCTTACCAATCTGCCGGCGGTCCCCATGGCGACACTGGGCGCTGGATGTATCGGATTGGCGGTGGTGATGAACCGACAGCAATCACGGGATGATGAAGAAGTTGCCGCTCGAGAAGACGCCGAACGCGCCGCGGCGACTGCACCGCCAGAAAAACGAGTCGAAGACTTTCTATCGATCGATCCGATGGAGATGTCGATCGGGCTGGGTTTGCTTAGCCTGGCGGATCCCAGCCGTGGCGGTGATTTGATGCAGCGCATTTCGGGTGTGCGAAATACGATCGCGTCGGACATCGGTATTGTTCTGCCCAAAGTTCGCGTTCGCGATGAAATGAGTTTGCAACAGCACGACTACGAGATCCGCATCGCGGGCAATCGCATCGCCAAGTCAACCGTCCTGCCGGACAAGTTATTGGCGATCGATAGCGGCCATACGACCGGCGTCATCGAGGGTGAACCGACACGCGACCCGACGTTCGGACAACCTGCCGTATGGATCGATCCAATGCGACGTGAACAAGCGGCGATCTATGGATACACCACGGTCGGACCGGGAGCCGTGTTGGCGACACATTTGCAAGAAATCGCTAAGCGTCATGCCGACGAGTTACTGACACGCGATGCGACGAAACATCTGATCGACGAATTGAAAGAAGTCTCACCGACGGTCGTTGATGAATTGGTCCCCACGGTGATGAAGGTCAGCGAAGTGCAACAGGTTCTGCAATTGCTGCTCCGCGAAGACGTCCCGATTCGCCAGTTGGGCATCATCATGGAAACGCTTGGCGATTTCGCCCCGCGAACGAAAGATGCGACGTGGCTTTCGGAATACGTTCGTCACCGGCTCGCCCGCACAATCAGCTCGCGTTACCGCGACGAATCCGGGCGTCTACACGTGTTGGCGCTCGATCCGGCAATGGAAGACCGCATCGCGGCAGGCATTGAACATGGCGAACGAGGACTTTTTGTCCGGATGAGCCCACAAGCGGTAGACCTCACTTGCGAAAGAATTCAAGAAGCCGTTAAGAAACTGATAGCCGCCGGTCATCCACCGGTGATTTTGGTCAGTCCCAAGATTCGTCCTGGATTGCGTCAGATCACATCGGCTTCAATGCCTCGGCTGCGTGTGTTGTCTTACAACGAGATCACACAAGACACTCAAATCGAATCCCACGGAGTGATCAGCGATCAATAACGCTTTGAACTCCATGCCTTTCGAATGTCACTCCTAAAGAACTAACCTTTCCATGCACATCCGCACCTTCCGCGCCGCCAGCCTGCAAGATGCTCTCGAAGAAATTCGTCAGCAAATGGGTAGCGATGCGTCCGTGCTTCATACCCGCCAGGTGCGAGACGGCTGGATGGGATGGCTCGGTCGGACCTACGTCGAAGTCACCGCTGGACTGAATGATGAAACAACGCCGGCCGCCATCATCCCGATGGAAGCGCATCGAAAAAGTGTGATTGATTCTCGGCATTCCGCTGGAACACGACTGGATTTCCCCACGGCCACGGATGCACCATCGGCGGGTCGCAGCAGGCCAGACCGACGTGAACTGCCCGCTCAATTGCAATCTTATGAAAGCGAATTGATCAGCCTGGGCATTCCATCGGACACCGTTGATCGGTGGATGAACGCGACGACCAGTTTTGCAGCGAACTTGGGCGATTCGATTCCACAGCCCTGGCTTGAACATCTGCAACGCAGTATTGCCCGCGAGATGCGCATCAGCGGTCCGATACGAACACAACCCGGCGATCGCCGCATCGTCGCCCTGGTCGGGCCGACCGGCGTCGGAAAAACCACAACGGTTGCAAAACTTGCCGCGGGATTCCGGATCGAAGCGAAGCGCCGTGTCGGACTGTTAACGATCGACACGTTTCGAATCGCTGCGGTACAACAGCTAAAGGCATACGCCGAGATCATGGACTTGCCGATGGAGGTCGTCGAAAAGCCCGATCAGATGCAAGCCGCACTTGATCGCTTGGGCGACGTCGACTTGGTGCTGATCGATACCGCCGGACGCAGTCCGCGCAGCGACGCCCGCATCGATCAACTGGTCGAGCTATTGCGTTCGGCACAGCCCGATGAAACACACTTGGTCTTGAGTGCTACCGGTTCGACGCGATCGATCGCATCCGCGGTGGAAGGCTTTGCCCCGGTCCGTCCGACCGCCGCGATTCTGACGAAACTCGATGAAGCGCCTTGCACGGCGACCGTCCTGTCGCCGCTGGCCGCGTCGGACCAATTCGGCGGCATCCCGCTCAGCTATACCACCAACGGTCAACAAGTGCCCGACGATATCGCGCCGGCCGATGCGCCGTATCTCCTTTCGCGGCTCTTTCCGGCACAAGCTAGCGCCTTAGCACTCGATGCGGCATAAAAAACCTTTGAATTGAACTCATGACTCACGGACCGGTCGTCCGATACAGATACAGACGCGGGCCGCGCAAACGAAAAGTGACTTGAGCAGTTTTTATTTGCGTCCGCCTGTCGAACTTAGGAAACATTGACTCTTGAATCCACTTGAAAGCTCACAGCATTGCTTCGCGGTTATGCAGTATCGCTCGGTGCCGTCGCCATGTTCGTTGTCGCAGTTCGCGGCGCGATCGGGGGACAGCAAATCGACTCCGTCGCAAAAGATGCGATGGTCGCGCTGCTGTTGTTCACGGCCATGGGAGCAGTTGCGGGTTGGATAGCGGAATACTTGATTCGTGATTCCTTGGAACGTGCGTTCCGCAGTCGCGTCGACTGGTACCGCGAAGGGCTAGGCGAAGCGACAAGAGAGAAACCGAGTCCGACCGACGACTAATCAACACGGATGTTTGAAAGTCGTCAACGGGACGAAAGTGCGGTTGGTCATGCGATGACATGGATGTCACGTAAGTCCGCCGCGAATTTTTAAGAACGAGTGTTTGACTCACACACGAATCAAACACGAACGTGGCTCACCCGTCAGTCGACAAGATGTCGGCTGACAATAGATACGATCATGGAGGATTGAATGCCAGCCGCAGTTTCAACTGATGATGAGATCCTAGAAGTCTGGGCCACATTCAAAAAAATCACGAAGGACGATCCGGATTACGAATCTTTGCGTAACCGTTTGGTCGAACGATACATGCCGCTGGTTCGCTACAACGGCGAACGTATCTGGCAACGATTGCCCGACGGAGTCGAGTTAGACGACTTGATTAGCGCCGGGATCTTCGGATTGATGGACGCGATCGACGCTTACGACATGGAACGGGGCGTTAAGTTCGAGACTTATTGCGTGCCACGGATTCGTGGCGCCATGCTTGACGAACTCAGAACGATGGACTGGGTTCCTCGACTGGTTCGAAGCAAAGCGAGCAAACTGGCCGCCGCCAAGAAAGCTCTGGAAACGAAACTCGGTCGGGCCCCCAGCGTTGCCGAAATTTCGGTGCACATGGAATTGCCCGTTGCCGAAATCGAAAAAATGCAGTCCGATGCGAATGCCGTCGGCGTCGTCTCGCTGAACAAAAAGTGGTACGAAACCGACAGCTACAAGGATGTTCGCGAAATCGACATCCTGGAAGACAAGAAGGGTGAAGACCCAACTCGCCGCGTTCAAAAGAACGACTTGATGCGATTGGTCACCAAAGGTCTGAACCGCAACGAACGCCTGATCATCATTCTGTATTATTACGAAGAACTGACAATGAAAGAGATCGGTGCCACGCTCGATCTATCAGAGTCGCGAGTGAGTCAAATGCATACGTCGATCGTCAATCGGCTGCAACAACAACTCGGCTATCGTCGGTTGGAATTCGGGACCTAGCATTCCCGATTCGCTCGATCTAGGATCACTAAGCGGCGGTGCGATTCAATTCGCGCCGCCGCTTTTTTCGTGACCCGATCACGATCAGACCTCGAGCAACCATAACACCTGCGACACGAGTGATTGCGTGCGGATTGCCCACATCATTACACGAATGATCATCGGCGGCGCGCAGGAAAATACGCTGCTGAATTGCTTGGACCTGATCCGACACTACGGCGATGACGTCCTGTTGATCACGGGACCTTCACTCGGTCCCGAAGGCGACTTGCTGAGTCAGGGCAGGGCAGGGGAGTTGCCGATCGAACGCATCGATTCGCTGCGGCGCCCGATCCATCCGCGCGATTATCTCGCCGCTCGCGCGATCGGAAAAACAATTCGTGACTTCCGCCCCGATGTCGTGCATACCCACAGCGCCAAAGGCGGATTGCTGGGACGGATGGTCGCGCACCGCGAAAACGTACCGGCAATTGTGCATAGTGTTCATGGCGCCCCGTTTCACCCATACCAATCGGCGATCGCCAAAAACTTTTTCCAGCGGTGCGAACGATGGGCCGCCAAGCGGTGCCATCGCCTAATCTCCGTCGCTGATGCGATGACCGATTTGATGGTCGAGGCCAACATCGCACCGCGTGAAAAGTTCACCACGATCTATAGCGGTATGGATGTCGAACCGTTTCTGCACGCACCAGAACATCGACAAGCGATTCGCGAGAAGTACGGAATCGGTGACGAACAGATCGTGATCGGAAAGATCGCGAGACTTTTTCACTTGAAGGGACACGACGATTTGATCACCGCGGCGGAACAGGTCGTCGCGCAGCATCCGAACGTTCGGTTTCTGTTGGTCGGCGATGGGATCCTTAAGCCCGCACTGCAACAGCGTATCGAGTCGTTAGGAATGCAGCACCATTTCATTTTCACCGGCCTGGTTGCGCCCGACGAAGTGCCACCGCTGATCGGCGCGATGGACGCACTGGTTCACACGTCTTATCGCGAAGGCCTCGCCCGGGCATTGCCGCAAAGCCTGATCGCCGGCCGACCGGTGGTCAGTTACGACATTGATGGGGCTCGCGAAGTGGCGATTTCCGATGAAACAGGCTTCTTGGTTCCACCCGGCGATACCGCATCACTGGCGGATGCACTGGGCCGGCTCGCCGCCGACAAATCGCTGCGGGATCGACTGGGCAGGGAAGGGCGGTCGCGATTCACCGACCAGTTTCGCCACGAAACCATGACCAAGCAAATCCGCGCGGTGTACCAGCAATTGCTCAGCCAAGCCTGATTCCGGGTTCGCTCAGACGCAATCCGGCCAGTCAGTGCGGCTCAGCTGCGGCGGCCCCTGACCTTCCTCGCGGTACGCCCGTTGAACTATCATGATTGCGGCCCCGGCCGGTCGGTTTTTGCATCCAGAATCAAATCAACGCACAGCCCCATCTTATGAGCAAATCACGCGACTTCCTTGGTCCTTATCGCCTCGCCCGACTGATCCGCGCGGGCAGCACCGCTGAGGTCTGGGAAGCCATCGAGGAAAGCACCAACGAGCGTTTTGCGCTCAAGGTGCTCCGTGAATCGATGAAGAACAACAAGGAAGAAACCAACTTGTTGAAATTCGAGTACACCGTCGCCAAGGACCTCAACAGCCCGCGCATCATCAAAGTTTTTGATTACCGCACCGACGCCGATCGACCGTATCTGGTGATGGAACTGTTCAGCGAACTGAACATGAAGCAAGCTTTGCGGCGGGGTCCTGATTCGTTGGCATTCATGCTAAAGCATATTGTCACGCAGGCGGCTGAAGGTCTGTATTACATGCACACCAAGGGCTGGATTCACCTGGACATCAAACCGGACAACTATCTGGTCAGCCGCACGGGCGAGACCAAGTTGATTGACTTTACGATCGCCGAAAAGAAGAAGACCGGACTCAGCAAGCTTTTTCACAGCAGCAAGATGGCCAAGGGCACGCGGAGTTATATGGCGCCCGAACAAATCCGGCGCAAAGTCTGTGACGAGCGAACCGACGTGTACGCCTTTGGGTGCGTGCTGTATGAACTGGTCACCGGCAAAACGCCGTACACCGGCGATACGCCAAACGACTTGCTGAACAAACACTTGTCCGCGTCCATCCCGAGTCCGATCGTTCACAACGACAACGTGACGAAAGACTTTGCGAACTTGGTCAAGAGCATGATGGCAAAGAAGGCCGATGACCGTCCGGCAACGATGTGGGACTTTCTGAAAGTTTTTCGAACCATGCAAATTTTTGTTCGTACCCCCAAGGCGCCAGAAGTCAGCGTCTTTGACAACATGCCCGGCATTCGTGGTGCCGAAGACATGTTCAAACGCGATTGACGCACATGCGATCGAGTTGATCGCCAGACGCGGCCAACGAACCATTACCAGACAAAAACACGACAGAACGAACACGATTACGTGAGAGATACATGAGTGGCGGACCCGGACTTGAATTTGAATACGAGATCGCAAACCTCGAATCGCAGATCTCGACATTGGAACGACAAACCGGTCGCGACGAATCGACCGAGAACGAGATTCGCAACTTTCGACGCCAACTGGCGACAAAGCTGCGCGAAACCTACGCGTCACTCGATGCCTGGCAAACCGTCCAAGTCGCGCGGCACAAAAACCGTCCGTACACGCGCGACTACTTGAACTTGGCGTTTGACGATTTTGTTGAACTGCACGGCGACAAACACTTTGGCGACGACCGAGCGATGCTCTCGGGGTTTGCAAAACTGGATCGCTTTAAGGTGATGGTATTGGGCCATCAAAAAGGCCGAACCTATAAAGAGCGGGCCGCTTGTCACTTCGGATGCGCTCATCCGGAAGGCTATCGCAAGGCAATGGTAAAGATGCGGTTGGCCGAGAAATACAAGCTGCCGCTGATTTGCTTTATCGATACGCCTGGCGCCTATCCGGGAGTCGGTGCCGAGGAACGCGGGCAAGCGCAAGTGATTGCCGAAAGTATGTTCAAGATGAGTCGGCTGAAGACGCCGATCATTTGCGTCGTCATTGGCGAAGGCGGCAGCGGCGGCGCGCTGGGCATCGGAGTGGGCGATCGAGTGGCGGTGCTGCAACACGCGTACTACAGCGTGATCAGCCCCGAAGGCTGTGCGGGCATTTTGTGGAAAAGCCACGAACACGCGCCCAAAGCAGCGGCAGCTTTGCGATTCACCAGCCGCGACCTGACGCGATTGGGCGTCGTCGACGATGCCATCGAAGAACCGCTGGGTGGAGCCCACCGCGATCACCACCAAATGGCGACGCGACTGAAGACTTATCTCGCACGCCAGTTGAACGAACTGGAATCCAAGCCGATCGATCAGCTGCTGGATGAACGATACGAGAAATTTCGAAAAATTGGCGTTTTCCTGGAACAGCCCGAATCGGTCGAGTGAAGTCGAAATTTCAGATTTCAGATTTCAGATTTCAGATTTCAGATTTCAGATT